>Ga0315288_10005703_pt1 | contig 15827 bp, 17 predicted proteins | sample YL17G11_20_MG_FD_203454 | JGI IMG/M metagenome (GOLD analysis project Ga0315288, IMG submission 203454) | Sediment microbial communities from Yellowstone Lake, YNP, Wyoming, USA - YL17G11_20 | ecosystem: Environmental > Aquatic > Freshwater > Lake > Sediment | place: USA: Wyoming | collected...
CCAAGGTAGCCAAGGTAGCCAAGGTAGCCAGGGTAGCCAAGGTAGCCAGGGTAGCCAAGGTAGTCAGGGGGCTCAAGGTAGTCAGGGGGCTCAAGGTAGCCAAGGTAGTCAGGGGGCTCAAGGTAGCCAAGGCTCACAAGGTAGTCAGGGGGCTCAAGGATTTCAAGGCGCTGACGGTGAAGATGGTGGTCAGGGGCCACAAGGCAACCAAGGTGCGATAGGTGCGATAGGTGCCCAGGGTGCAACGGGAGCTCAAGGGGCTACGGGTGCTCAAGGATTCCAGGGATTCCAGGGATTCCAGGGATTCCAGGGATTCCAGGGATTCCAGGGATTCCAGGGATTCCAGGGATTCCAAGGTCCTCAGGGGGCTCAAGGTGCAAACGGTACCGATGGTGAGGATGGTTCTCAAGGTTTCCAGGGTTTCCAGGGAGCCCAAGGTGCCCAAGGTGCCGATGGAGAAGATGGTTCTCAAGGCGCTCAAGGCGCCCAAGGGGCAACAGGAGCTCAGGGTGTTCAGGGTGCTCAAGGCAATCAGGGATTCCAAGGATTCCAGGGAACTCAAGGCAACCAGGGATTCCAGGGTACCCAAGGACCTCAGGGACCTCAGGGGGCTCAAGGTGCAAACGGTAACAATGGAGAAGATGGTGCTCAGGGAGCTCAAGGGGCTACAGGTTCCCAGGGAGCTCAAGGGGCTCAAGGCAATCAGGGATTCCAGGGGTTCCAAGGAGACCAGGGGTTCCAGGGGTTCCAAGGAGACCAGGGATTCCAGGGGTTCCAAGGGTTCCAAGGAGACCAAGGTACGCAAGGTGCTCAAGGTTTCCAGGGTTTCCAGGGATTCCAGGGATTCCAGGGTGCCCAAGGTGCTCAAGGAGCTGATGGAACTGATGGAACTGATGGTACTCAAGGTGCTCAGGGTGCCCAAGGTGCTCAAGGCAACCAGGGATTCCAGGGAACTCAAGGCAACCAAGGATTCCAGGGAACTCAAGGCAACCAAGGATTCCAGGGAACTCAAGGCAACCAGGGATTCCAGGGAACTCAAGGCAACCAGGGATTCCAGGGAACTCAAGGCAACCAGGGATTCCAAGGCAACCAGGGATTCCAAGGCTACCAAGGTAATCAAGGCAATACGGGTTACCAGGGCCCGTCGGGTCAGAATGCCGCCGTGTCGTCTGTTCTTTTGTGGAGCGGGTCTGACCAGCAGAAGGAGGTTGATAACAACTCATCGACGGGCAGGAAATTCCAGCTAGTCGGATTTGAGCAGCCGATTATAGGGCCGGGTACGGATTGGATGGTCGATCCGTGTGCAGTTAGAGCTATCGGTACGGTGACCCCTACAGGCGGTTCTAATATAACCATCGTCATACCTGCATCGACAACTGTCGCGGCCGGTTCGAACGGTGCTACACTACCGCAGGCCATAATCAATGTGGCTTCAACTTCCGGTTACCCTTCGGCCGGTACGATAACTGTTGTATCGACTAACGGCGCGCAGTATATACAGTACACCGGAACGACTGCAACATCTTTCACAGGATGCAACACTAACCCTTGTGCATCCGGAACAGGTACTCTAGCGACAGGTAACGCCGTCACGGCAGGTACGCTATTCCCCGGCGTGTATATTGTCGCGTCTAACTTGCCGGCCGGAAGCATCATCACATCCCAAACAAGCGGAACAACAGGGTTGTCCGGTGTGTACGTCATCAATAACACGGCCACGGCCGCTGCTGGTGTTAATTTTACAGCTATACAGTACAACACATTCTCATCGACATCGTCCGGGTGGTATCTGATCACGTACAAGTTCGACATCCGCATTAATTCGGGCATCACAGCCGATAACTGCCGTGGTGCGGCGGCCCTGATGTTGGATAATCTACAGGTTCCGGGATCCGGTACGGCTGCTCAGGCCCCGGATAACAACCATCAGTACAGCATATCGAACACAGTTCTTGTACAGTACGCGGCGGGTCAGAAGCTCGGTTTGCAGTGGTGGGCCGGCTACTACAGCGGTACGACTCTACAGACATCTGTCGCCGGTTTATCGATCGGCCCAGATGCGTCGGCCGGTGAAACACCGTGGGTGCCGGCCGCTTTCAACCCTGTCGGAATCGAACCGAGTGGAACTTCCACGGTAGGTTCTATAATCTTGCCGCAAAACAATTTCATAATTAATGTGTCAGATACGACAGGCTATCCGACGTTCGGCACGATTACAGTCATGTCAGATGCCGGGCTACAGTCCATACAGTACACAGGAAAAACCGGAACATCTTTCACCGGATGCAACGGCGGCACAGGAACGATCGCAGATGACACTATAGTCAAACTAAACGGATCCGCGACGTTCAAAGAGGCGTCGGCCAGCATGGTCATCACACGTATCGTATCGTACTAAAGTTTTATCGGATCGGCGATGTGCTGATCTTGGGCGGCTAATAAAATTTGCCGATCAAATTTAAAATTTTGTTATTAATCACAGTCGTGATTAAATCATTTTGTCATTGGGGCAGCATTTTTATATATACACGTTCGTATACACAACAAACAGCGCCGCCGTCAGAGCGATCGGTATAGACAGGATGAGTTTGGTAGACGTGCTATTGATATGGTTCGTTGTTTGTATGCCTTCTTTTTGTACGGTAGTCAGAGACATCACGATGATCATAATCAGTACGATCGCTATGAAATTACCGACTAATTTTTCAGACAGCCTGATGTATTCGTTCGTCGACGGTATGCTGCAGAGCGCTTTGGTCTTCTGGATTTTCTTTTGGTACTCCTCGACCTCGAAATCGACCTCCTTCTCACAGTACGCAATGTAATCGTAGCTGTAATCGCTTGTGTCTGCTACGGCCGTACTTTCTATGTGCTCTGCTGTATTCTCTACAGAGTTTTCTGCATTATTCTCTTGGGAATTCTCCATATGTTCGGCTCTATTCACGGCGTACTCTACATCTGGAAGCGGTATACTGTGCGATATCATGTGGTATATCAAAAAGTCTATGACAAGAAACGCGATGATAAGAATCATCATAAAATGGCTCCTCTTCTCCTTGTACGTCATATGTTGTAGAGAAATATCGCAGAACCCGTTCAGATCGAACAGCAGGATCAGCAGCATGATCAAAATTAACTCTTCCTTATTAAAAAACCGCATCTATATATATAGCTTAGTAAAAACATGGGCATATCGATCGGTTTGTCGAGCCTGCAGAATTCTGTGACGAAGAGATCCGATTTCATAATCATCTTGATGTTCATTGTGATGTTCCTGCTGATATACCTGAAGCGGATGATCGGATCGGATTCCGATTTTATTCTGCTAGCCGTTACGGTGTGCTTCGTTGTGATTATGGCAGTTGTTATCGGATCGACATTCACACAGGTTTTGAAAGAGGGCCATCGGGCTCATCCGAGAGCAGACACATTTGCGTATATTTTCAATTCACCGGCATCCAAGAACTTTATCGCGATTATGGCTCTGATCCTGTTCATCATATTCGTGTACGAGATACCGGAATACGAAAATAGTAAGCCGCATAACGTCGTCGATGCGATGCTGTTCGGGAACAATAGCCTCATATCGAACCGTACAATGGGTGTTATACTGCTAGTCATGTTCTCTCTGTTCAGCGGGTACGTCATATACGCAACGACTATCGAATTCGAAGATGGTGTAACGAAATCAGCTAAATTAAGCGACTCCGATTGATATTAAGCCTAAATTATCTTGACGTACCCGATGCGATTCGCTGAAAAAAAGCGTTCTAGTATTTTATCCGTCACGTCTAGAGTGTAGAACTCCGTGCCACCGCCGATCCGAACATTGTGATGTGCGAATGCTCGTCTAATTAGCGTATCGACCTTGTAGCAGTTTGACTCAATTTTGTACAGAGCATGATAAACTGGTCGGATCGGGTAGTATGTGTAGTAAGTTCTGAGACGCTGAGACGGGTTTTTGGTCGACCCGATCTTTTGTAGGATCTGGTACGGCTGTGGGATCGCGTACGCAGATACGTGACGCATCATGTAGATGTACCAGCTCATCGTAAGACCGTAGTGAGACGTTCGGGCGTACAGTGTATCGTATTCAATCTTTTGCCGAAAAATTGAAATTTCAAATAGGCTGTGCAGCTCATGCGGTTTGGCTGTATTACTTTCCGAAAATCGAAATGCCCGTTCGTGCAAACGCCCCAAACGCCCCAAATGGGCAAAACGTGCCAAACCCATACAGGCGAACCATATGCGTCTACCCTTTGTCGCGGATCCTTTGTACTGCGAAGAATGTGGAAAAAATGGATGGTATGATCAAAAGAACAAACGGTGGATTGTGGATCACATTCCGTTTCAGTAGGGAGTTCGTTACAGTGGAATCTGGCGTTGTTGTGAACGGGATGCGGATTCGAAGGTCTCAGACGCTCTATCGCAAAGACTCAAACGACAAGTGGTGCCGGAATGCCATATCGATCATCGGCTGTCTCTTTCTGCCGGCGTTCGGCATCTTGAACGACCTCGAATAAACAAATTTCATCACTATTCCTCTTCCAGCTCGAGCTTCAAAATATTCAGCTTCGAAATAATGTCCCGCACGATCAAATCGAACGGCATCATGTTCAAACCTCTACCTCTAGCATATGCGTCTTTGTTTTGTTCGAAGTACGCCAGCACTCTTTTCTTATCATCGGCCGATATCTGCTCAAGCAGGTTCGATTTGATCCGCTCCGTATCGATGTTTTGTTCGGCTCTGCATAACGGGCATCGGATTTTTGGATCTGCATTATTAGAATCAGCATCACCAAAATCATCACCAAAATCATCACCAAAATCATCACCAAAATCATCACCAAAATCATCACCAAAATCATCACCAAAATCATCACTAAATTCGTCAAACGTGTTCGATATTTTGATTATGCATGTTGAACAGAAGTAGTGCCCGCATTTTAATTTTTCAAATATATCGAACTCGTCCAAACAGACCGCGCACTCTTCCGGCTTTGTCCGAACCTGTAGATCAGGGTTCAGCTGTTTGAGTATTTTGTTTGAGTGTTCCATGTACTTGTGGTTGTACGTTTTGCGCAAAGCTAGTCTAATATTATCGACCGTATTCAAACAGATACGCGTGCGATCTGCGAACGCTTTTATCTGGGCTATCACATCGTCGGGGATAGATTGTGATTCGGTTAGCCGATCGAGCTTGTACTTCAGATGCATCTCTTTGGTGTAGACGTACTTTGCCGGTACGTGTTTGGGTATGGTTTTTTTGCGTCTGTGTTTTGGTTTTGTTACGGGTACCGTGTTTGGCTGGGCATTTTGCTGGGCATCTGATGGGCCGATGAGCTGAGCATTTAATTGACCTACGTCTAGTTGACCGACGTCTAGTTGACCGACGTCTAGTTGACCGACGTCTAGTTGACCGACGTCTAGTTGACCGACGTCTAGTTGACCGACGTCTTGTTGACCGACGTCTTGTTGACCGACGTCTAGCCGATCGGCGTCTGATTTGTCGGGCTCTTTGTCTGGCATATTTGGTTCGTATCAGAGCGTCGGATGTCTGTACAAAACATATTCAGTTTTTTGTCATGCGATTTGACAAAATAATCAAATATCATTTCTTCTTGTGCGATGTGCGGGTCTTAATTACAACCATATCCGCATCATCCGTGTCATCTGTTCCATCCTCATCGGCATGCAGCTTATCTAGCTCTCTCAGCGGGATGGTAGCCGGTTTTGGTCCCGGCGTATCATCATTCTCTGGATTCCGTATTACGCGGTACTTCTTTGGCTCCGGTTTGGGCTTGGCTGGCTTGACAGACTTGACAGACTTCACAGATTTGACAGACTTGACAGACTTGACAGACTTCACAGGCTTGACCGATTTGACAGATTTTGGTTGTTCAACCCAATCGCTGTCATCGGCATCTTGTTCTGTTTCCGCCCCACCATCTGCATCGTCTGCATCGTCTGCATCGGCGTCTACCGCAGCCAAACTCTTGTATGATTTTAGATGTGTGTCTGTGACAAGCTTGATCTGCTTCCGACTCAGCTCAAAGTACGCATATACATCAGCGTCTGTCCATATCCGGTCTAGCGGTATAATCGGAATCCATGAGCATGTCGACTCGTTAATATGTTGTGATATTTTGCGCAGAGAGAGTAATAGGTTCGGTAGCTTGCATCTCATGTACGACATCAGAGACTCGGCTGCATCTTTCGTCTTGACATCGAATGAGATGTAGCTGCCCGTATGAACCTCGTCATCAGACCCGACGAATATATTACCGAAACCGCTCCCATGAGAATATGCTGCTTCCGTTGTTATAACTTTCCACGAATCGTAGTCCTTAGACACCTCGTCCCGATCGATGTACTTCACAAATCCCTTCTGTTGAGACACGTAACATACGATCCGATTATTTGCTTCGACATCTACTAGCCTCTTATCATTTGACTCTATACCATAGCACCGACCCTTGTACAGTGTTGTTATTTTGTCGTAAGACTCCAACGCATCTATCAGCTCGTAGTACTTGCCGTCCACCAAAATATCGTACTTGTTCAGCTTGATCCGCGTACCATTGAACTCTGTCAAACCGCTGTATCCTTCTGATTTCAGAAAATAGTTCACACCCCCTTTGATATCGACCATGTTTCCGAAGATCTTTGACGCATCATCAAAATGCTTTATCAACGCGATGTCTGATCGTTCGAGCATAGCTGTACGGAATTTATCCAAACCCTTCCCGCCGGCGAACCATCGACTCGGAACGATGAACAGCATATGCGTACATTTATCGATGTACTTCTCTATGAACTGGTTGTACAGAGGGATCGCACCGGTCCTCTTCAGTTCTTCGTTGTACGGCGGGTTTCCGATAACTATATCGAACTTCGTAATCTTCCACACCTTTTGCGTATCTAGCTTTAGAGAATCGCCCTCGTACAGATTGAGCTTGTACTTCCCGTCTATGTTAAAGATCTCGCGGCACACAAAAATATTCTTCTTATTGAGCTCAGACATGTACAACATCTTCTCAAGAATGTGCTTTTTCCTCTTCACATCGTCCGGTATAATCTTCTTCAGAGACTCGTATAGCCTAATGTATATCGCGATCGGAAAGTTACCCATCCCATTTGCCGGGTCGAACCATTTCAGATTCTTGTCCAACCACACGGTCTTTGGCAACCTATCTAGCATCTCGTTAATTATTGACATCGGTGTAAAGACTTCGCCGAACTTGCGCTTCTCCAACTGTTTCGGTTTGAGACAATCATCTATTAGCTCTAGAAGCTCGGCCGGCTTGTCGATCAACGATTGTAGAGACATTTTGAACTGGATCGCTATATTATAGGTGTCTGAGTTTTTATGGATGTACTTTTTGACAAGCTTGTCCACCGTGCCGATAATATCTTTCCGATTCCACCAAATCATGGTCTGGTCCTCGAACACAGATAACAGCTCCGTATTGTTCTGAATCGTACGCAGTATCTCTAAAAAGTCCCGGGTGTTATCGTTAATAGTCAGGATACAAGACAGCGGGATGATGAAAGGCAGTACATCTTTCGTGAACGATATGTCCGATCTGGGCTCTGAATTATCGCCATCGCTCGATCTAATATCCGAATTATCATCTGAATCCGAATCCGAATCCGAATCTGATGCAGATCCATCTAACAGCATGGTCTGACCGCTCGGCATATTTTGATCCAAATCCCGATCCATCTTCAGCCGGCTATCGGATTTAGATGCATCAGACAGCGATGCTACGAATATTTTATTGATCAGAGTCTGGTCCATCGCCTCTAGCTCTACGATGTCGCGCTCTATCTTTCGCAGCAGAGTCCGCAGATTATTGACGGGGTCGGATCTCCAAATCTCGATCAGCCTATTCACAATATCTGTTTTATTCTTCTTTGAATCGAACATATCTGGATCGATATTAATCAGCTCATTTCTCACGATGTAACTAATCTTCGAATCGACAGACAGCGCTTTATCGGCTCCCGATATGTTGTAATCGACAATCGTATTCAGCACGCGCGATATATTCAGATCTATCACGAACCCGACTTTCTTTTTCCCATCGGCCGACTCAGACATGCATCTGTACATCATCTGCATAATCATGTCCGATGAGAACGTGTTGTTCATCAGAAACACTACATCGACCAATGGTAGCGTGATACCCAAGCTGCACTGATTACCGGCCAACAGTATCAGCCCATCCTTATCGTTGTCCTTAGCTTTGATCTCGGCGTCGTTGATCCGGGCCTTCAGATCTTTCACATTGTCTCTGGTCGTTGAATTGATGATCAAAATTTCGTACTTCTTGAGTATCCGGTCTTCAAGCATGATCTCTTTGAGCTGCGTACTGACATCGTGAATCTTTTGCCCGACACCGAAAGGCAAGAACCATAGCTGCGACGTGAATTTCAAATTAGACAGGATAGTTCGGCTGCCTAACCTCGCTGCGATCTTAGTGATCCGGTCGAAGTAAGACTTGTCACCACTCTTGAAATCCGTCTCCTTCATGCTGCCGCTGATGTACCGCATCACTAGCCGAATACTGTTCGGGTACTTGAACTCGCTGCCACTAGCATCCATGGAAAACAGGGTCTCCATGGAAAAACCGTACGCCGTGTCTTTTATCTGATCCCGTATCTGGTCGTACCGCTCTTGCTCAAACATCGTTGTCAAAATCACCATCTCAGGCATCCGGTCATAGTTTGACAGCACATCCTCTTTGGTCAAATTATTAACGAATAGATCTACGGCCGCTCCGTGTTTAGCGCGTAACGCGTCGATATTCCGCTTCTTGCAAAACATCTCGTCCTCGATATCCCAAAACATACGGCACTCGTCCGGTATGTTCCACTCCCTCAGAGGCTTATGGTACGTCGCAGTTAGAAATAGCCGTACGGTCTTTTTTGTTGAGTACGTATCGATGATGCTTTTCGACAGACCTGTCGTCCCGCCGAAATGATTCTCATCGAACACTATTAGATCGATCCCGAGTTCCTGGATATCGATATTCGCATTTTCGCCAATGTAGTTCTGCATCAGCTGCTTCGATACGATGATAATATTCGAATCGCCATACTCGATCGATCGCATGTACTCGCCGGATTTGACATTGATGATGTTGAAACATTCGAAATCCTTGTACTCGTAAAACATATCCTCGAACTGGCCCGACGTCTCATTTGGTGCCGGTGTTATAATCAGCACGTTCAGACTCTCGTATTTAGATCGCGCTCTATCGTACGCCGCTATAACTAGACCACCGACGCCGTATGTCTTGCCGGCTCTACATTTCCACCCCCACAAGAAGTCAGTATTCGTACCATCCATGAGCTGCAAAGTCTTGTGTGCCATCATCTTCTGATGGAAGTACAAGCTCAGACAGTTCTTTTTGATGCGGAACTTTGAATTTATTTTAGAAAGATCTGTGCCGTACAGGTTCCGCCTTAGCAGAGCGTATGCCCGCTCCAAATCCTCCATGTCTAGGATATGTGACTCCTTGATGTGCTTCGTAATGTACTCGCTCGATTTGTTAGATTTCCGTGATTTGGATATAACTTCGTTCTTGTCGAAGGCCATCAGAAAGATCTCATAGTTCTTGTACAGATGCCGCTTATTATCCACTACCGCGACGATTTTGTGTATATCGAAGTCTTCGATCGTGTATGCCGACTTTTTGCTCGATACACATGCAGTGCCTTCCTTGCAAGAACACTCTTCATCATCACAAACCCGCTGATATTTGCAAGACGTGAAGATCCACTTGTCCTGTTTTGGATTGTACAGCGTGATATCGCTAGCCCCTCCGCTCTTCCCGCTAAAGAGCTTGCGATCTTTAATGTACCGCTCTAGATCTACGACATCTGTAAAGAAGCCCATATTTACGTTTCCTGTTTTATGCACTAACTCATCCGATTCGAATCTATCGCAGCATCCGAATTTTATCACAAGATCGAACAGCCTCTCGAACATGTGCCCTTTTTCTATAGCCGATCCACATTCGTCTATCAGAGAGCGGGCCGTATCATTCGAACCGTCCGCTATCCTGTCGACTAACCACTTTAACATCCTATCTTGAGACATTTTTGACTACTCGAGTCTCTTTGTTTCAACGCACATGGGCATAATTTATCAATTTTTGGCGGTTCAAACAGCATCCGATAGGCCGCAGAAAAATTGACACCCGTACTATTTGCGCATACTACAGCTATTACATCATAACATACATTAGCCGCATGCTATTCGGATGAGCGCTAACCAAACAGATCACGCGACACCCACGACACCCACAAACCCCGCCAAACTCATGCCCCGGATAAAGCGCAACATCAGATCGCACTGCGATGAGGCGGCTCTATTTCTAATCAAAAAGAATACGCACACCCTGTCGAAGCGGAACTACAGGTCTATCATCCTGTACATGCGCCGTATAAGTACGTACCCGGTCCGCACGATCGAATACGTATGGTCGAAATATTCGTACATCTGTAATACCGATGCAGACGCTTGTATTTTGCAGCTCCCGAATAAGAACAGCATTTTTCTCGGCGCGTGTATCGAATCAAATATCCCGCTTGTCAAACTTTTGCTAGAAGACAGAGCGGTAAATCCGAATCTATGTAATGGCAGAGTGATCGACGTGGCGTGTTCTAATAAGGATCCGGATCTGCTGAAAATCCTACTAGACGACGGGCGATGCGATCCGACGTACGCAAATAATTGTGCTCTTACTTTCGCATTGAGAGATCTGGAGCCCAGCCGCTACAATGTAAAACGGGTATCGGATTACATTAAAACTTTGCGATTGATGCTGCAAGACAAAAGGGTGGATGTGAGAAATGACACATCTCTACTAGCAGATGCATGCACGAGCGGGATCATCGAACTGGTGCACATTATTTTAGAGCACAATACAAATCCCGGCGCTTACGCTAGTATGGCTGTTAGGCACGCCGCAAAGACAAAAGACAATCATGAAATCATAAGCCTGCTCCTGCAAGACGAGAGAGTAGATCCGTCGGAGTACAGAAATGAGGCTCTGGAGAACGCTGTGATGTACGGCGGGATTTCTAACGTGCGCGCTCTGCTGTCTGATGAGAGAGTAGTATCTAACAGTCTTGGCAGATCGATGGATTACGCTAGAGCTTGTAAGATGAGCGAGATGTACGAACTGCTGTATAGCGCTTACTTGATGCGGGAAGCAAAAAAAATAAATACGTAGTATAGATGAGCGATCTGAGAGATCTGAGCGTATGCATAATCACGTGGAACGTCGGGGATAGCCCGAAACATTTTACAACGGCGGATCAATGGGTTACCGAATTACAGAAATGGCCTCTGGGTGACGATAATATAATTTTCATCACGCTGCAGGAGACATCAAAAGAGCTCGGTGAGATATTCGCAGCCGCCCTGAAAAAAAGACTAGACAGCTATCAGATTTTTTATGAAGGTGAAGGCCCTAAAGTTGGATCCGATTTTTATGTATTCAGCTACCTGTGTGTCAAGAAGGGCGTCCACATAAACACAAAACCGATACCGAACGACAAAAAGGACAAGACTATCGATGCGGTATGCATTTACAAATTCGGATTATGTACAAAACCATCTGTCGGCATCGGCGCCGAAATAAACGGCATGAAGCTTATTTTCGTCGGTTCACACCTGCCGATTAACACAAAAGACAAAGAAAATGCGAGCCTCGGCTATAAAGAACGGATCGATGCTATTGAAAAAATAAAAATGGAAGTCATAAAAGATGTTGAGAATGCGATCGGGGGATCAGATGTTGTTTTTTGGACAGGTGATTTTAACATGCGGATTCAATCTGATAAGAATAATACGGAACAATTAGCCTTCGCGTTGAAAAATCAGCTAAAAGATTTCAAAGAGCACGGCAAAAAGGATGTGAGACGCACGTGCCGGATAAAAGAGATAGGCGAAACAGAGGAGCCGAGTAAATACATCAATCTTCGATTATCTGATGACAGAACAAAATTCGACACCAAAAGAATACCGAGCTACTGCGATCGGGTGATATACAAGGATCTGGATAAAAAATTCAGCCCGACAGAATACTACAGCTGGCCGAAAGCTAATACACCAAAAGATGAAGTACCGGATAGCATCGTTCATAGCGATCACGATATGGTTGTACTTGTGGGAAAAATCGGAACTAAAACCAAAAGTGAAACAAAACAAATAAAATCAAACAAACCAAACAAACGGAAACCCGTATCGACCGGTGGCAGTTTTTTCGACAAGTACATGAAGTACAAGACGAAATATCTGGCGCTGAAAATGTACGCCGGACAGTAAAATGGTAAAGCAGTAAAGCATTAAAGCATAGCAAAAAGTTGAAATTTCTTTGAACTCAATACATAGCGTTTGAGTTCTAATTACATACATGGGCAAGAACAATGGCAACGGCACTAGGACAGGCGCAATCAAGGGTCGCGTGCAGACGTACAACGATCGGACGGGTCAGTTCGTGAAGAGGGACAGTGAGACCGGCAAGATCATGGGAGCCAAAGACACACCGTACAAGAGCGTACGGAAAGACGAAAGGGCTAAGACCGCCGTTACGAATAAGTAGTTCGGCTATTTGTCTATTTGCATATTTGTTTTATTTGTATCCGTACAAAAAATTGAAATCATGCACGGTCTGTACGCTACTCTTGTAAAGCATGAACTACTCTGTTATGCAGCGGTACCTGTTCAAGATCCACACGGCCCGTCTTGCAACACAACAAGCGGCGTACGCCAAGCAGCAACAGCTTGCGCAACAGCTGCGCGCATTTGAGGAATTCCGTAAGCTGAAACAGCTCGAGATCGATCAGCTGTATCTGAGCCTCGTTATACACAAGGCACCATCGTACGTCGTGCCATACGCCCAAAAAATCAGACTCAGCCGGTTCCTGATACGGCATACGATAGATGGATGCGCTGATTGTTCAGAGACATTTGACGTTTTGACGAAGATCGGCATCGCTGATCAGGCCGATTCCGATTCAGATTCAAATTCAGATTCAAATTCAGATCTTGTAGGTTCTGATTCTGATTCGGTCGATTTAGCCGATTCGGATTCAGCAGATTCCTTCGAATCCATCGCAGACAAGCTGGACTACAGCATCCTTCTATCAGAATACCATATCCGGGCCGTACAAGCTGCGTGCGATCGAATTATGCCGCATTTCGAAGAGTGTGAATCGCGGCTGATTACGGACTTTGCGACACGGATCTGTCAGACTGTAGATCTAGATGTTTTGCAAGACGCGATACGTAATCAAGATGCATCGCATCATGCACGCCGACGGCCAAATAATCTAATCATACAGATGGATCCGGACATCTTTGCCGATAACGGATGCAGTAGGTACGACTGCCCTTACTGCTCGACCCCTCTGTACGAACCGGCAAAACAACGGACTATCGTACAGCTGCCATGCGGCCACAACTTTCACAACCGGTGTCTAAATGGATGGTTTGAAATAGATCAGATTTTGAACAAGAATCGGATCGCACGCTGCCCGATGCTCTGCCCGATTATTACACACCCGGAGCTGATAGAGACTGAAATCGACAGAGTATTGATGGATCACATGCTGACTCAGCTCTAATTCCGATCTAATGCTGCACCATACTTATAAAAATTATTTATTTTCGTACTATGCTGTATAGCTTTGACATGTCTGACTTTAGAGCGAAGTACCTCAAGTACAAAGCCAAGTACATCGGTTTGCGTAATCTAATGAGTACTGATGTACTAAACATCGAAACCCATCAAAGTAAAAACTTTTTAGATCTGGATCAACAGATAGACATACAGCACGGCTCAAAACCCGTATCAGCCTGCATCGTACCGCACGCTGGATCTACGTACGTCAAGCAGATCATGGACTACGTGTTTTCAGATATCGACGTATCGAAAATATCGGATGTCGTGCTACTCACAACGAACCATCGAGATACGTCAAACCACCATCTGATAGCGGGCTCTATACGGTTTGGCAATAAGACGATCAGCCTAAAACACATCACGAATTCGGCATTCGCATTATTCGAATCGGATATCGAGTTTTTCAGATCGGAGCACTCTTACTTGTCTGTCTTGCCATATCTGCATTTCATAGATAGGCCTGTCTATATATTCAGCATCGGCTCTGCTACACCCGACACCATATCAGCCATCCGTCAAATCTGCTCAAATTCGACGCTGATCATCGGGAATACGGATCTGCTGCACTGCGGGCCTAACTATGGAAATACATGCCCAGATGACATCGAGTCTTATAATGCGCATACTATTCAGCGCATAATCAAAAACAAGCCGGATAAGCTAGAACCGGAGTCTATGTGCGGCACGCCTAGTATCCAAACTTTTATGGAGCTGACAAACAACATGATGTACACAGACCATATATATAGTTCGAGCGATAAGATGTTCGAGTATCAGTCTCAAGAAAATTCCGTAGGATACGTCGGGATCCTGTACATTAGAAAATCGTACCTGTCATCTTTACCGCGGAAACTGATGGACTACATATTTGAGCATAATCTACAACCACAAGATAGAAAGTCTATCACCAGAGAGACGGTGCGTATCATCGAAGCTTTCAGACGGATCCATAATCCACAAATATCCATGCGGGATGTGTCGGGCATCTTTGTCACGATTGAAAAGGACGGTCAATTACGGGGATGCATCGGTACGTTCGAACTAATCGGGGATCTTCTGAATACCATTCTAGACCGGACGATACAAACGGCGTTCAACGATTCGCGGTTCAGTATGATCACGAAAGACGAATATGAATCCAAATCAAATCCGAGCTCATGGCACTACAAGATAAATTTCTTAGGCAAGCCGTTTGCAATCGAACCGAATGAAATTCCGTCAAAACTGATAGTCGGGCTGCACGGCATAACGGCGATATTTGACAACAATCGTAGCGCTACGTACTTGGCGTCTGTCTTGCCAGAAAGCTTTGGCGTAACACAAGAAAATCTGCAGACAAAAATAGACGAAATTATAAAGTCGTTACGAGACAAAGCCGGTTCATCAAGCCCGCTAGTCGGCGTCGAACTATACGAATGCCGTGAGGAAAAAGAACATGTCGTAGATGCTTAGGTCGTCGGAATCTGTTTCTGAATCAGATTCAGTATCTTCGAAATTCTTCAACACATCGAACTCTTCTTTCGTCATGGCGTACAGCTTACGGTAAGGGTGAGCCGAACTATATCCGTCTGTCGTACTCATGTACAGATTTATATTATGCTCTACATCATGTGCTGCTTCATTCGATTCATTCGGTAGCCGTAGCTCATAAAACACGCCACACCCTTGTGAATTACACAAGTACTGCGTATTCAGAACGGTCGAGCCTTTTATCAGCTTCAGATTCTCAGTAAGCTCTTTGGCATAGCATTTGCATCTAACGTATTCGGGATCTGTAAGCCCGCATATTTCACATGTTACAGTCATATGGGATGCATTAATCAGAGCGTTTTGGCTTCTTATCGTATCGATTTCATTTTTTTGTCTTTAAAAGTTGATGTTTTAATAGCTTGGCCCGTAATCACAGCGATAGAATTATATACATACAGATATGGATAAAACAAACACTGTTCAACCATCATCCGAGAATCAGCAGCCCCCGCTAGACCAGATGACCCGAGACAAGATCGCGGAACAGATTTGGAACGTGTCGCAAGCCGTCAAACAGCTGCAAAAAGAAAAGGATGCCCTACGAGCTGAGAACATTGAGCTGAAGCGTCGGATCGCCGAACTAGAGGCCGAGAA
>Ga0315288_10005704_pt1 | contig 15827 bp, 15 predicted proteins | sample YL17G11_20_MG_FD_203454 | JGI IMG/M metagenome (GOLD analysis project Ga0315288, IMG submission 203454) | Sediment microbial communities from Yellowstone Lake, YNP, Wyoming, USA - YL17G11_20 | ecosystem: Environmental > Aquatic > Freshwater > Lake > Sediment | place: USA: Wyoming | collected...
CAGAAGTAGCTGGATAATTCTTTGTGCTAACATTATCTAAATAATTTATCGCTAGTCCCGGCCGGCCGCATGCTATACGACTAGCCAACTTAATCTCGCTTGACTTGAGTTTATTATAAACGATTTTTAAATAATTTTCAATTTCGCTCTTCCCAACAGGCATAAACGCTATTTCTTGGCAACGCGATTTTAAAGTTGGCAAAACCAATTGGGGCTGGTGGCTAATTAAAAACATTTTTGTATTTGCCGACGGCTCTTCCAATGTTTTTAATAAAGCATTAGCCGCTTCCACATTTAACAATTCCACGCCATCAATAATTACTGACTGATACTTGCCTTGGTATGGTGATTTTGATAAACGACTCACCAAGTCTCTAACCTGCTCAATGGTAATTTCGTTTTTCCCATCGCAAGGCGTTAAATAATAAAAATCAGGAAAAGTTTTTTGCCTAATTTCGCGGCACGTCCGACATTCGCATGCTTCACCCAATTTTTTTGATTCGGCGCACTCCAAACGTTGAATTAAATTTTCCGCTAAAGTCCTTTTGCCAATACTTGCCGGCCCACTAAAAAAATACGCCTGACCCAAATTATTCTTTTCCAAACAACACTGAAAATAATCAATAATTTTTTGATGACCGATGATCATGTTTATTTGTTTAAGACAACGCAAACGAGCTTCAAATACCTATAATTGTCTCTTAACAACTTTAACAATAAAGCTCTTTTCGCATTTCGTTAAAATCCTTTTTCCTAAAGAAATCTTGTATTTCTTTAGGAGTGAACCCTTCTTTTTTTAACTCCCGAATTTTCTTAAGCCGTTCTGATGCATTGCTTTTATCATAATAACGTCTCCCATCCTCGTCCTCATTATTATAAGGCAAAAATCCTTTTCTAATATATTCAGATATTATTTTAAGTTTTATACCCGAGAATCTTGATAATTGTTCTATCGTTATCGGGTTCTTACTAATTTCCTTCATGTGATATTTTCTATTTTACGTTTATTGCAAGGAAGATCGTTATTATTGATGGTTATTGATGCCGATTACTCACTCTAAACCTATTTGTGAACAGGAAAGAATTTCTTAATACTTATCGTTTATTACTCATTAAACTACGCTTATAAAGTTCCAAATGCTCTAAAACAATGCCTGTGCCTTTAGCCACGCAAAGCAAGGGGTCGTCCGCGCGAAAGCAAGGCACATCTGTGGCTTGAGTGATAAGTTTATCAAAATTACGCAAAAGTGAGCCGCCGCCACTTAAAACCATGCCGCGATCAATAATGTCTGCCGCCAGTTCCGGCGGAGTTTCTTGAAGCACTTTTTTAATGCCTTGTAAAATCTCCCGCAACTCATCACTAATGGCATCAGGAATTTCGTTATTACGAACCGTGATAGTTCGCGGTAAGCCACTTAGTAAATCGCGGCCGCGAATTTCCATTATTTTTTCTTTTTTTTGCGCTAAAGCCGTGCCAATAGCTATTTTCACTTTTTCCGCCACCTGTTCGCCGATAATTAAATTATGGCGTTTGCGTATATAATCCGTAATTGCCTGATCTATTTTATTGCCGCCAATACGTACTGACGCCCAAGCCACTACTCCGCCCAAAGAAATTACCGCAATTTCCGATGTGCCGCCGCCAATATCAATTACCAAATTACCAGCCGCGGAATTTATCGGCACGCCTGCGCCAATCGCGGACAATACCGGCTCTTTAGCAACATAAGCATTTTTCGCGCCAGCGGCCAAGGTGGCTTCCACTACCGCGCGCCGTTCTGTGGATGTAATGCCTGCTGGCACAGCAACTAAAACTTCTGGCCTAAAAAACCGCACTCGACCAATCACTTTTTCCATAAAATAACGCAACAGTGTTTGGGTAATCCGAAAATCAGCGATCACTCCATCGCGCATTGGCTGATAAACTATAATTGATTCTGGCGCTCGGCCAATCATTTCCTTGGCCTGGGTGCCCACAGCTACTACTCGATTGTCATCTATAGAAACTGCCACCACTGTTGGCTCATTGATTACCACGCCTTTTTTAGGCAAACAAACTAAAGTATTGGCAGTGCCAAGATCAATACCGATTTTTCTAATGAACATGAAAGTTGAATAGTTTTTTAGTTAACGAGTTAACGAGTTGCGAGTTAGTAAAACTAACCCGTTAACCCACTAACCGAAATAACCAATTAACTTTTAAGTAACACGTTTAATATCCGCTCCCAATCCTTGCAAACGTTCCTCAATTTTCTCGTATCCCCGGTCAATTTGATAAATATTTTCTATCACCGTTTCACCCTTAGCCATTAAACCAGCAATTAAAAGAGCAATACCAGCACGAATGTCGGGACTGATAATCTTTTGACCGTAAAGTTGGGTTGGGCCGACAACTATTGCCCGATAAGGATCAGCCATAATAATCTTTGCTCCCATATGATTTAAAATATCTGTATAAAATAAACGACCTTCAAAAATTGTTTCATGAATTAAACTCACGCCATGGGCCCGCGTCATTAAAACACAAAACGGCGCCTGCAGATCCGTGGCAAAACCCGGATATTCTTGAGTTTTTATATCCACTGCTGCCCGTAAATCTTTGACTGGCTGAACCTCAAGCCAGTCAGGGCCAAACTTTAATTTTACCCCCGCCTCTTTAAGTTTTAACCACAGCGATTGGGCGTGTTCTGGTTGACAATTTGTAATTTTAATTGTATTATCTCCGCAGGCCGCTGCTAAGACAGCAAATGTCCCCATTTCAATCCGATCGGGCATCATTACTATATCACCGCCATTAATTCGTGAAACGCCCTCTATTTCTATAAATGGAGTGCCGGCGCCTTTGATTTTAGCGCCACATTGATTCAAAAAATCAGCTAAAAAAGGAATTTCAGGCTCGCAGGCTGTGTTTTGTAAAAGAGTTTTGCCCTGCGTCAGACACGCGGCCATCATTAAGGTTTCCGTGGCAGTAACGCTAACCTGTGGAAAGAAAAATTTATTACCACGCAAACCATTAGTTGTCAAAATGAAACCATTATTTTCCGCCTTAATTTTGGCGCCCAAGGATTGAAAACCCTTTAGAAAAATATCTATGGGTCGTTGGCCAATCGCGCATCCCCCCGGATATGGCAAAAAGACTCGACCGCGTCTTACTAGTAATGGCCCTGTTAATAATACCGAGGCGCGTAATTTAACAGCTAAATCTGGGTCTAAATCGGTTTTAGGGTCTTGGATCGCCTGAACTTGGAAAATATCTTTGTTATAAGATAAATCCACCCCCAAAGACTGAATCAATTTGGCCAAACTAAAAATATCCTCAATTTGAGGAATATTACTTAAAGTCCACTTATCCGCAGACAACAAAGCCGCGGCTAAAAACTTTAAAGCAGCGTTTTTTGCCCCATTTACCTTAATCTCACCCGATAATGGTTTTTGACCTTTTATGATAAATCTTTGCATAACGGTCTATTCTATCTTATTATTTGTTAATTGACAAGAAATATGTCTCACATTATTCGACGCCTAATATTTTATGGCTTTTGCATATTATTTGTGGTAATTGCCCCCAGTATTTTGCTTTACGCCCAAGGGTATAGTTTTGATTGGCAAAAAAAGACGCTTATACAAACCGGCGCTTTGTATATTAAAAGCCAACCAAAAAATGCTATTGTTTCAGTTAACGACAAAATTATCAGAAAAACACCTTGCCTTATTAAGCACCTTAAACCAAACCAATACGAGGTAACGGTCAAATTGAACGGTTATTATTCCTGGCAAAAAACTCTTAGAGTTGATTCTAATTTAGTCACAGAAGCCCGCGAAATTCTCTTAACTCCCCAGTCGCCAATTTTAGAATTGCTACCCGTACCGCTTTCCAATCAATTTAAAATCAGCAATAGTGGCCAACAAATAATCAGCTGGCAGAAAGATCAATCCGACACCATTAATTATTTGGATTTTAGTCAATACCAACAAAAACAATTTAAGACTACCAATTTAATCGTAGATCAATTGAATTGGTCACCAAATAATGAAAAAATTTTAATTCAACAAAAAGACACATGGTTTTTGATAGATTTAACTGGTCAAAAAACCACCCAATTGACTAGTCAGAATCCGAATCAATCAATCAATAAGATAGTTTGGCATCCATCAAATAATAATAAGATTCTCTTTTTGCAAGGAACAACGCTTTATCAACAAGATTTAGCTACTAAAAATTTAATTAAAATTAGCGATAATATTTTTGACTTTACTATTGCTAATAATTCGTTATTCTTTTTTAAAGAGCCAGGTTATTTTCTATACCAAACTGACTTATCTGGCGAAAGCGTCAAACAATTAACCATAAGACCAATTCTACAAAATAATATTAAAAAGGCTAATTTAGTGATTGGTCCTAACAGACAAATTGCATTAGTAGCTGACAATTTGCTTTATCTTTACATACATGATGATCGAGTCTTTGAAATAATTCAAAGTAATATTCGGGATGCTTTTTTTAGTCCTGATGGGAAAAAATTATTAATTGCCGGGACTAACGAAATTTGGGTAATGTATTTAGATAAACAAACCAGCCAGCCTCAAAAAAACATTGGGCAAAAAGATTTAATTGTTCGGTTAGGCCAACCCATTTTACAAGTTATCTGGCATCCAATAGATAGTAGCCATATTGTTTTTACTACCCCAGATAAAATAAAAATCGCGGAAATTGACAACCGCGACAATATTAATCTTAGCGATTTTATTAACGCGCAAAACCCATGGATCCAATATATCGCCAGAACTAAAAAGCTTTACTTTACTGATCAACAAAAATTATTTAGCGTTAAACTTAATTAAGAAAAATAAAAATGGAAATTAGAAATATCGCGATTATCGCCCATGTTGACCATGGAAAAACCAGCTTAACCGACGCCTTATTGCGCCAGGCGGGTTTAGCTTTGGAAGGCACAACCATGGACACTAACGCCTTAGAAATTGAACGGGGTATTACAATTTATTCAAAAAACGCTTCCATTTATTACAAAGACACAAAAATTAATATTGTGGACACTCCTGGCCATGCTGATTTTGGCTCTGAAGTAGAGCGGGTTTTACGCTCTATTGATTCTGTGGTTTTAGTAGTGGACGCTCAAGAGGGCCCAATGCCGCAAACTAAATTTGTTTTAAAAAAATCCTTGGAGCTCGGCTTAAAGCCGATTCTACTTATTAATAAAATTGACAAGCCAGCGGCTCGGCCTGAATGGGTTCACGACAAGGTTTTTGAGCTTTTTTATGATCTTGGAGCAACCGAAGAGCAACTTAACTTTATATGTCTTTACGCCATTGCCAAAGAAGGCATTGCTATGCTAAATTTGCAAGATCAATCAAATAACTTAACTCCGCTTTTAGATGTTATTTTAGAAAAAATTCCTTCTTCTTCTGGCGATGAATTAAACGAACAACAATTAAGAATCCAACCCTTTAATTTGGGCTATGATAATTTCATGGGACGCTTAGCTATCGGTCGAGTTTACGAAGGTATTGCTAAAACAGGAAGCAATGTTTTTGTTAAAACACCGACAGGCGAAACAAGAACCGGGAAAATAACCAAAATATTTTCTTTTTCTGGTTTAAAAAGAGAAGAAATCCAAGAAGCAGTAGCTGGAGATATTGTCATGATCGCCGGCCTGCCTGATATTTATATTGGCGAAACGATTTGTATTGATAAAGATCAACTCGCTTTGCCGTCAATCAACATTGATGAACCAACTATTTCTTTAAACTTTTTGGTTAATAGTTCGCCATTCGCGGGGCGTGAAGGAAAATTTGTAACCATCAGACAGATCAGAGAACGATTAAAAAGAGAGCTTGAAATTAACGTGGGTTTAAAAGTAGATTTTTCCAAAATGGAGTATTTTACGGTTTCGGGCCGAGGCGAATTGCACATTGCTATATTATTAGAAAATATGCGGCGCGAAGGATACGAACTCCAAGTTTCTCAACCCCAAGTTATTACCAAGGAAGAAAATGGAGTAAAAATGGAACCATTCGAAGAACTTACCATTGATGTCCCAAATGAATCTTCAGGTATAGTTATTGAAAAACTTTCAAAACGAAAAGGATTAATGACCGATATGAGACCCGAACAAAACCACACCAGAATAACTTTTGAAATTCCAACCAGAGGACTTTTGGGCTATCACGGTGAATTTGTTATCACTACCAAAGGCAAAGGCATTCTTTGTAGCCAATTTATTGGTTTTAGGCCTTTTGTTGGCGAAATTGAAAAACAAAATGCTGGCTCAATGGCTTCAATGGCAAATGGCAAGGCCTTGGGATTCGCTTTGTGGAATTTACAAGAAAGGGGTGTTTTGTATATTGGGGCAGGCACCGAAGTTTATGAAGGCATGGTCATTGGTAACACCTCAAAAGGCATGGATATGGCAGTTAACCCAACCAAAGGCAAAGAGTTAACTAATATGCGTGCTAGCGGGTCTGATGAAGCAATTATACTTACGCCCCCATTTAAACTTTCTTTAGAACGGGGACTGGAAATAATGAAAGACGATGAATATTTGGAAGTTACCCCACAAAATATTCGCTTGCGAAAAAAGTTTTTATCTGAACTTGATCGCAAACGCGATTCCCGAAAAAAAATAGATTAATATTTTTTTTAAATGAAAAGTTGCTGTTTAGAAATCCAAACAGCAACTTTTTTATTTTTATTCGGTTACTTCTTTGGCAGAATAACCGCTTTTGGGATCGCCCCACAAAAAAGTAACCTCCCACCTCCTTTTGTCTTCCTGAACACTTAAGATGCCCTCTTTGCTGATTGCTTTTATATCGGCTAAACGCCAACCAGAGCCAAACTTTATTGCAGAGTATCCTACTGTCTCAACCCATTTTTTTGGATTAATCCATAAAGATGAGCCCCTACTCCATGATTCAATCTCATACCAACCATCCAAGGTTGGCCCTTTTCCCCACAAAGTTTTGTCTTTAACTAGGAAAAAGTTGCTTGGAGAATTCCTGATGTCGTTCTCCCATGCAGCTTTAATCAGGTCTTGCAGACAATTATCTATTGAATCGTCTACGCCTCTACCCAACGTACGAGCACATCCCTGGGCAAAAAGCATTCCATCCCAACCATCTTTTGCATATTGAGATCGAAAAAAAACACCAAATTGATAGCGACCACGAACACTTCCGAAAATACCATCATCACTATACAGCAATTTTCTTTTATGGTCAGTTACTACCAAAAACTTTTTATCAACTAGTTCAAAACATAATTGGGGATAATTTTTTTTCTTAATTACCCATTGTTCCTTCTCTATTGAAAGAATTATCTTTTCTGGGTCTTCCTGAATACTAACCTGAAAGGCACTGTCTCCTCCAATTATTCTCTTGTCATCTATCAGATTTCTAATTCTTGCAGAAAAAGACTCAATTCTAAATTTATTATATCCAAACTTTTCGGTCCCTTCGGGTTTGTTTAGAATTTCCACTGTCCAATTTTTTAAATTAAACAGTAAAATTGATTTATAGCCAACTTCCTCAATAAGAACCTTTTTCTCCTCTGGGATTTTCCCATCAGAGAAAATAACTTTTGTAGCTGGTTCTAAATTAACGCCAAGCGTGTCCCCGTCAATAGCCAACAACAACTTATTTTTAACAACAGAGAACCCAACCTGAATAGCCCAGTCAGGTAAATCTTCCTGCTCAAACTGTGCGTTTGCAAGGTTAGGAACTAATAAGAAAGACGCCAAAACCGCAAGAATCAAAAGAACTTTTATAATCTTCACCGAAATACCTCCTATGGTATTTGAATTAAAATAAAAAGAATCAAAATTGACCACGACGCCTGTATCTTAGCACATATATATCAATACGTCAAGCTTTATTGTTCATTTTCATCAATTTAATGACGCTTTCCTTTTTTCAGAAAAAGATTTAGAAGTCATAAAAGAAGGTGGATATCTGGAAGCCCCCCCAAAAAAACATCCGCCTGCGAAAAAAGTTTTTATCTGAACTTGATCGAACACGGAAAAAGAGAAAAAATAATGCTTAAAAAAACTCTGGCCGAAACCAGGGTTTTTGTTTTAGAAATTTGACAGAAATTCGTTATGGGTGTATATTCATAATAAATAGTAGTTGGGGGTCGAGCTATCTATTAAAATTAAAAAACAAAAAATTATATGCCTAAATTAGACGGGACGGGCCCAATGGGGCAAGGCGCAGGAACTGGCCAAGGCCTAGGCCATTGCGGGGCTGGAGCAAGACGATGCTGGGGTTGCTGTGGCGGTTATGGGTTCGGTTTTCGGAGATTTATTTCTCCTAAGAACGAACTAACCGCCTTAGAAGATGAGGAAAAAATGCTTGAGGAAGAATTAGCGGCGATCAAACAAGAAAAAGCAGCTCTACAAGGCCAGCAAAAGTAAAAGGAGGCACGGGAACCGGCCTCTTTGTAAAAAGGGGCCGGGTAGCCTTCTCCAAGAATTTATCATAAAATATAGAAAAAATTAAACTTATGCCAAGACCAAGACTTTGTCGAAAAATAGAATTTAATCCGAATATAACTTATTTTAAACCTCAAGGCGTACCGATGAGGTTTCTTGAGATTGTAGAATTGACAACCGAGGAAATGGAAGCTTTCCGCTTGCGGCATATTAATGATTTAGAACAACAGGGGGCGGCTGACAAAATGCGCACTTCTCAAAGCACATATCAACGAATATTATATTCGGCCTACAAAAAAATTGCCGATGCTTTAATAAATGGCAAGGCAATAAAAATCATCAAAAACCCCAGATAGATTATACTATGGTTTTTTGCTTGATAATTTCCCGCAGGATTTTTTCAATCTCTTCAATGCTATTGTCGTCAATCACTGAAACAGGAATTATATTTTTATTTAAACTTTTTAATTTTTTTAATTTTTGAGCAACCTCCTCTTTGCTCACCAAGTCAATTTTACTTAAAATAATATATTCAGTTCTATTTAATAATTCTGGGTTGAAAATCGCGAGTTCATTTCTAATAATTTCATAATCTTTTACTGAATCTATAGATTCCGCGGAAATAAAATGAAAAAGTATTTTAGTCCTTTCAATATGTCGTAAAAACTTGATGCCAAGCCCCTTGCCTTTTGACGCCCCCTCAATTAACCCCGGAATATCAACTAAAATTAATTCAAAATAAACTCCCAAATTTGGATCAAGAGTCGTAAAAGGATAATTACCCACTTTGCTTTTAGCATTGGTTAAAATATTTAACAGACTAGATTTGCCCACATTTGGCAGGCCAATAAAACCAACATCAGCAATTAATTTAAGTTCTAACCTTAGTTGAAATTCTTCACCCACTAAGCCCCGTTGAAACTTAGTGGGGCTGGTGTGCGTTGCCGAACGAAACAAAAAATTACCCTTTCCTCCCTTACCGCCTTTGGCCACTAAAAAACGCTGCCCAATAGTCACTATTTCAATATCCTCGCCAGTTGATAAATTATGGACAATAGTACCAACGGGTATTTTTAAAATTAAATCTTCGCCATCGGCCCCATCATTTAATCGCCGTCCTCCTTTATCGCCATCTTGCCCTTTGATTTCTTTTTTATGGCGAAACTGAATTAAGGCGCCCAAGTCAGCCACGCCTTCAAAATAAATATCTGCTCCAAGGCCTCCGTTGCCTCCAGTTGGCCCAAGAGACATCTTTGTTTTATTAAAAGCCACGTTGCCATCACCGCCTTGGCCAGCTTTTATTTTAATTTTTACATCATCAATAAGCATATTTAGATAATAGCATTATTTCCCGCCACGTAGCCAGTGCTCCAACAGATTTGTAAATTGTAGCCACCAGTTGGGCCATCTAAATCTATAATTTCACCGGCAAAAAATAAATTTTTAATAATTTTTGACCGCATTGTTCGCGAATCAATTTCTTTTAAATCAATCCCTCCACTTGTAATAAGCGCCTGGCCAAAACCAGCTGACCCCTTAACGGTTAATTCTAAGCCCTTTAAAAAGTCGCTAATCTTTTTTCGTTCTCCTTTATTAATAAGATTTAATTTTTTGTTGGGATCAATTCCAGTAAACTTAATAATTAAATCACCTAATCTTTGAGGAAGTAATTCTGGCAAATAATTTTTAAAATTCTTATTGCTCTTAAAATCTCTTTGTAATCTTTTGTCTAAAGTTAAAACATCCAGAGCCGGCTTTAAATCAATTTTTAAAACCACTATTCCAATTGCCATTAATTCTCCGATTTTCTTACTTAAATCAAGAATGATCGGCCCGCTTACTCCAAAATGGGTAAACAGCATTTCGCCGAATTTTGAGCCAAGATTTTTATTGTTTTGAAAAATAGAAACCCTGACATTTTTTAAGGTTAATCCTTGCAAATCCCCAATCCAATTTTCTTTGATTTCTATGGGCACCAAAGCTGACATAGGCTCTATAATTTTATGCCCCATTTTTTGTACCCATTGATATCCATCACCGGTTGACCCAGTTCCGGGGTAGGCCTTGCCGCCAACAGCTAAAATAAACGATCTGGCGATTATTGCCTGTTCTTTTAACTTTACACTTTTAATTTCTTTTGCCAATACGTTAAAACCAACGACTTCTCGATTAAGCAAAAACTTAACTTTATTTTTATGTAAGCATTTCAGTAAAATAGTTAAAACGTCTTGTGCTTTATCGGAAATAGGAAAAATCCGACCACCTCTTTCTATTTTTGTTTTCAAACCGTTTTTTTCGAAAAAATCTACCACTTCTTTAGGTCCAAAAACAGAAAGAGCAGACAAGAGAAACTGACCTTTTTTGCCTAATCTTTCCACAAATTTTTTATTGTTAAATTCAGCTTGAGAAATATTACACCTGCCACCGCCAGTTAGTAAAAGCTTTTTGCCGAAAATTGGATTTTTTTCAATCAAAACAACCGCCGCGCCCCGTTCGCCAGCATTAATCGCGGCCATCATTCCAGCAGGCCCGCCGCCAATAACCGCCACATCAAATTTTTCAATTTTATTCATACATAACATTATATCGCTAAAAAGACAAACAAAGCAACCCCTCGCAAGAAAAACAGAAAACTCCCGTAGTGGGAGCTTTCTGCTAGATTTAAATAAGCTATATTGCCATTACTAGATACGATTTATATTGATCGCGTTTGGTCCTTTTGGAGAGTCAGCCTTATCAAAAGATACTTTATCGCCTTTTTTCAACTCATCGAAGGTCACGCCCTTGAGATCGTTGCTGTGAAAAAATAAACCTTTTGTTTCACCTTCAACGGCAATAAATCCAAATCCTTTGTCTGTAAGAGTTTCAATTATACCTTCCATAATTATAGAATTAGTTTAAATTAATATTTTAAGGTTTTATCCTAAAGTTTAGTTACTCAAATAAACTCGACTAATTTCTATTAAGCAACTATCTTATCACATACAAGATTAACATCTAAAAATAAATTAGTCAAATGATTGTATGAGTTCACCCTAATGATTTGCTATTTACCCATAAATTGTATATAATTACATAGAGGTCGGTGGTCGGTCTTAAATAAATTAATAAATAATTTTATGGAACAAAAAAGTAATTCTGCGTTTATGAAACCGCTCAATATCGGTGCGGATCTGGCAGTAGTAGTCGGCGAAGGCCCTATGCCCAGATCAGAAGTTGTAAAAAAGCTTTGGGTGTATATTAAAGAACACAATCTTCAGGACCCAAAGAACAAGCGAAATATCGTTGCTGACGAAAGTTTGAAAAAGGTATTTGACGGAAAAGAAGTTGTCAATATGTTTGAAATGGCAAAACTTATTTCCAAGCATCTCTCCTGATAACTTTTATTAAGAGAGAATAAAAAACAAAGACGCTACTCGTGAGCGTTTTTGTTTTAGTTTGCTAAAATTTAATTCTGTTTATTCCATTGGCCGATCAAGCGTATCGTCAATCACACTAAAAGTGTCTTGGCAATTTTCCGACGGATTACGAAATGATTTTTTCACACCATCTAAATTTATCTGATAATTCCACCCAGCGTCCATGATTTGTCCCGCTGGACAATCTCCTACCATAACCCCGGAATCTCTTATCATTTTTTTAATTTTCTCAACGGCGGCTGGAGACAATTGCTCTTGGGCACTTGGGTCTTCTTCTTTGCCACTTCCTTCATTATATTTGACAAACCCTGACATCTTTATAAATTTTCCATCAGAATAAAGATACAACTCCTTATAACAACCGCCCTGTTCATGATTTTCGTTTGCGCACAACCCTGCCCACCAAGAAGAAAAATATAACAAATTTGGGTCGGCCAATCTCTGGTCTTTAGTGATATTATCTTTTTGTATCGGTTCGGGCTTTGGACTACAGCAGGTACGGAAAATCAAAGCATAGACTATGTAACAGACAATTAAAATTACTAAACTTAAAACTATCCATAAAATTATTTTTATTTTTTTGGCCATATTCAATATTTATAAATTATTTTTTTGACAATCTAAAACTATTTATGGCATTGCTTGTACCCATTTAGCGATGGTGGATTCGTAACGATAAAATACTTTGGGCAATCTGAAGGACAGTCGCATTGAGGAGCTACCGTGCCACAACCGCTTAGTTTAGGGCATCCCGTTTTAATGGGGGTGCTACTGCCGCACTTGCCATTGCGCGTGCACTTATTTCCCGGACAGCAAACGTCAGTACGTCCGCCGTCGCCAGCAGGACAGCACCCGCCGCCGCAATCTATTGGCGCTGACGCCGGACAAGTACCGCCGCTTCCCCCTTTGAAAACCCCCGATGCGCTAAACACAATAATAAGAATAATAATTCCCACAATTATCCCAATAATAGACCCGACACTGCCATGTTTTTTGATTTTTTCGCTCTCGTCTATAGAGGGTTTTTCCCGGGCGCCCTTTGCAGAAGTCGGCGTACCCGAACTCAGCGCAAAAAGATTATCTAAACTAGGACTAGGTTCAGCTTTATTGTCGGATTGTTTGGGTTGAAGATTGTCTTCTTCATCTGATTTTTGTTCGGCTTTAGGATCAACAATAACCGTTACCGCGTCCTCGCTAGTATTAAACGTCCCTTCAGCTCCTCCTCGGACTGTAAATAAATAACTGCCCGGTGGAGTATTAACAGACGCCTTAATCATCATCGTTGCTTTCCATGGTTGACTAGGAGTAAGTTTAGAAGGAATTATTTTAGCGGTTAATCCTACAGATTCCCAACGCGTGTTTACATCTAACATGACCGACTGGTTGCCACGAATTTTCTCAACCCTTACCGGGATGCTTATCTGCTTGCCAGGTGCTACGGCTACAATATGGTTGTCTATAATAACTTTAAAATCAAACCTCCATTTTGGATTAAACATTTTTTTAAGTTATTTTTTTAAAGATTACAAAAACTCGCCGCCTAACGCCAATTTTTTCTGTAAAAAATAAATTGTGACTTACTATTCTTGGGCTTAAGCATTTCTCCTGTCAATTCCAATCGCCCGTTTTTTATTGCCCATTTCCAATTGGCTTTTTTAAAAAATTCCGATTCTATAATTACATTGTCGCCCTCGATTGAAAAAGGCGAATACTCTGCCGGCAACTGCTTATGATTTTCATCAAAATCACCGGAGCGGAAATTACTACCCTTAAACTCAAAATAATTCTTTTTAAGTTCAACTGGGACTACCTCATATTTTTTTAACGCAGGGTCAAATCGGAAATGTTTTTCTAATACCCACACCCCTTGTATTGCCGACCCTTTGATTCCTCCGGGGAGTTTTGATTTACGAATGCGTCGCATCGCGATCAAAAAAACAACGCACGCGATAGCCGCTAAGATAACAATGATTTTTAAGCTTGGATTCACATCAGTAAAAATATAAATAAAAGCAAACACAAGTATGAACCATGCTATAACTTTTGCCAGCCCTATTAAAAATTTCATGGATTTATTTTTACCTTTTTCCCGCTAATATTTTGACGAGAAAAACCACAAAACAAACCCCAAAAACAAAAGCCAGCACCGCTACAATTAGAGCCCAGGGTGAGGAAGACGGCGAACTGTTTTTAAGCGGTGTTAAAAATAATAATCCGACAAAAACTAGAGTCGCCACTAGTGAAATAATGACTTTGCTTATCAATTTCATAAAAATTATTTTATTTATTTTTAAATATTTCCGACCTCTGTCTATTCTAACAAAAAACCGCCTCTTAATAAAGTCGGTTATGCACAAGGGGAAATTTGGCTCCGTCCCAAGCAGTTCGATAAACTCACTGTAAACTCTATCGAAGGGCTCCGAACGCTGAACGAAGTCCGACCTGCCCGTCCGTAGCTTTAGCGGAGACAGGACTTTTTTTAGCGAAAATTTTACCCCGTAGGGAAACGAAGTTTCTCCTTCGTGGCCAAACGCCGAATTTTGACGCTCCGCCCCGCCGCCGCTCGCTAACGCCCGCCACCCCGCACTCCCCTTCCTGCCGAGCCGTCCTCGCTTGGCTGATGATGGATTTATTAACCCGTTACTCCAGCAGGCACAAAATCTCCATACAGAGAAAACGCCTGCCGATAAATTAAATCTAGAAAATTTTCGTTTTCTTCTGCTTTAAATCCTTTCCGCAACAACAACAATTTTACGTTCGCACGCATTTTGGCTTGGATAACATCATTATTAGTCCAATCAACCACAGCAGTATCTCTCCGGATAGCTTTTACCAGTTCCTTCACTAATCCTTTTAACTCGCCATTACCATCAATAGATTCTCGCCCTGCCGAAATGGCATCATAAAAAGCCATTTCCTCTTCGGATAATCCCATTTCTTCGCTCAAATTTTCAACTCTTTTAATTTCTTTAGCCAATTCAACCAGTTTTTCAATAACCTTTGTAGAATTGATGATGTTGTTCTCGTATTTTTCAATAATATCTTCTAACATATCGAGTAAAGATTTATAACGAACCAAATTTTTCTTCATTCGCACTCTTAATTCGTCATGCAAAAGTTTACGTAGCACATCGATGGAAAGATTTTTGTATTTCATATTTTTCAATTCTTTCAAAAACTTTTCGTCAAAAATTGAAATATCTGGTTTTCCCTTGCCTCTCATATCAAAAATATCAATTACGCCTTCTGCAGATATTGCTTTAGAAACAAGCTCTCTTACGGCCAATTCAATATCAAAACCAATACCCTCTGCTCTAATAATAGTTCTTTTAATAATCGCTCTTTTTATAGCTTGGAAAAATTCAACTTCGTTTCTTATCACATTAGCTTCTTTATGTGGCATCACAAAATCAAAAAGTTGAGAAAGTAATTCCGCTTCTTTCACAAAACGTTTTTTCTTTTCATCATCAAGTTTTCCGCTCTTTTCATCGGTAATAATAGTGTTTGCTGCCTTTTGGAATAATTGAGCTAACTCCATACTCTTAAGTTTTTTCCAAGTTTTATACTCAATACCAGAAAACATGGCGCGCACAATGTCGTATTTTTCCATCATTTTACTCACTATTTCTTCAATGGGTATCATTGCCTCTTTTTGGATGCCGGAGCTATAAATGCTTAATGCTTTTTTAAGATCATCGACAACGCCAATATAATCAACAATCAACCCGCCTGGCTTGTCTTTAAAAATTCTATTGACGCGAGCAATCGCTTGCATCAAAGTATGATTTTTTAATGGCTTATCAATATACATTGTGTGAAGCGGTGGAACGTCAAAACCAGTTAACCACATATCGCACACAATAACTAATTTCAAAGAATCTTCAGGATTTTTAAATCTCTTTTCTAATTCCTTGGTGTCCCTACCCTGTTTAAGTTCGGGAAAATCCTCTGGCTTTGAAATAAT
>Ga0315288_10005707_pt1 | contig 15820 bp, 17 predicted proteins | sample YL17G11_20_MG_FD_203454 | JGI IMG/M metagenome (GOLD analysis project Ga0315288, IMG submission 203454) | Sediment microbial communities from Yellowstone Lake, YNP, Wyoming, USA - YL17G11_20 | ecosystem: Environmental > Aquatic > Freshwater > Lake > Sediment | place: USA: Wyoming | collected...
AGGCTCAAGAGAAAAACCATTCTACTCTACGTATGATACGGTCGAGGTCAAAGGAGACAGAATTGCTCCTGAGGATATGGTTTTTCACGGTAAACTTGGAGACCTGCATCGTGGTGGAAGTCTGGCAGCAATTGATCTAGGCGAAACCAAACGTGAATCTACGGGACTAGCTGCTTTGACGAAGCAACTTGTTGAAAGCAACATAGATTTTTGGACCTATGATCGCAAGTTGACCTACTGCGCGAACTGCAAGAAGAGTTTCTTCGGTTTCCAGCACAAGTGCCCTTCATGCGATGCTGTGGGGACGTTAATTTTCTTCGACAGATTAACTGAGACTGCGTCACAGTGACTGTTTTACTTTATCGCGCCCAGAATCAAAGCTAGGAGTGCCATTCGAACGACTATGCCGTTGCGAACTTGCTGGAAATAACGGGCAAACTGCGTGTTGTCAACTTCAGGAGCGATTTCATCTACTCGCGGAAGAGGGTGCATTATTATCAGATTCTTTTTTGCGTCACTCAGAGTCTCCAAGTCGATTCGGTACGAGCCCTTCACCTTGGCATACTCCGCGGGGTCTGGGAAACGTTCCTTCTGTATCCGAGTCATGTACAAAACGTCAACAATGGGAACTATTTTTTCCAGGCTAGTTTTCTCGGTGACCGAAATACGTCCTTTTATCGTCTGAAGAACCTCCCTCCTCATTCTCAGGGTCTCAGGAGAAACGAGATACAACTCGATGTCGAACAATGAAAGACTATAGGCCAGCGAGTGAACCGTCCTCCCATATCGAAGATCACCTACGAGAGCGATTTTCAAACCTTCTATTCTGCCTTTTTCTTTCAGCATCGTGTACATATCTAGAAGGGCTTGCGTTGGATGTTCCTCCCCTCCACTGCCCCCATTAACGATCGGCACATTTGAGAATTCAGCGGCCAGACGAGCCGCGCCTTCAAGCGGATGTCGCATCGCAATCACGTCGGCGTAGTTCTCAACGGTGCGCACCGTGTCTGCAAGGTTTTCACCCTTCCTTACCGAGGCGATTTCTGCCTCAGCAAAACCGATCGTTGATCCTCCCAACCTTTGCATGGATGACTCGAAGCTCAGACGAGTGCGTGTGCTCGCCTCGAAGAAAAGTGTCGCTAGAATCTTGCCTTTGAGCATATCAGAGCCCTTGGCAACGAGGGGTTCCATGGTTCTTGCGGTCTTGAAAACGTGGTTTATTTCTTCCTTGGAAAAGTCTTTGATCGAAATTATGTCTCTGCCTTCGAACCCCATAGTCACACCCAGAACAAGTCTACGCAACTACTAAATAAGAATTTACGGAGATGAACGCTCCCGAATAAGGCATGTCCCGAGACGCAGAGGGCAAGCTTATTGTCAGCTTGACCAAAGGTTTTTTCCATAGCGTGCGGGAACATTGAACAATTAGAAGGAAAAATCGTTCGTAACTGAGTTACTTGAGGGTTTAGTTACCTATACAAGAAAGATGAAAAAAGAGTGACCTTTTCATACAACGTAGGCAGGTCTTAGGGCTGTGCTTTGAGCCAAACAGCTTGTGTATCTTGACAGAATATCATTCAAGCCTCGTTCCAAGTCTTCTTTGGACTGAAGCCCCACGACTTGACCGACGGGCCTTCCCTTACACAAAAACAACAGTGTAGGTGTGCTCATCACGCCAAAGTTGTTCGCGATTTCCTGGTTCAGAGGGTTTTCGAGAATATTGAGCCTTGCGAATTTTATCTTGCTCTTGTATTCCCTGACGACCTCATCGATTACGGGTGCGAATCTGTGACACCAAGGGCATTGTTCGTGCCAAAAATAGACCGCCGTCAAGATTGTAGATTTGGTGATCTCTTGCTCCCAGTTTTCGGCGCCGACTTCATTACCTTCCATCGTGAATCTCACTCCGACTATCTGCCAAAATCGATATAAAACCTTTCAGTCATGATCTTGCGATCCGACTTGATCTGCTTCAGATCATTACAGGTGAAAGAGTGCTATGTTCGAAGTTTCTTGCGAATTGCTTGAGCAAAGAATGAAAGTATGATTATGCAGGCAATGAACGCCAACGTGCCAGAAATCAAGATTATTATAATGTTGTCTGTGTCGATGAGAAAGGCGAATGAAAGCACTGCGAGGAAAATCGCCGAATATAGACCGCCGCGAGAACGAGAAAACCCAGCAAAGTCTCGCAGAATCGATCTGGAATACTTGTTGACTAAAACCAGAATTGAAGCAAAAACCAAGAGTATAACTACGAACGTGTAGCTTATTCCCGCCCAGTAGTTGTGTTCTTCGAGAGCAAGCAAGATACCGACTTCATCTCCGATCAACCCTCCGCCCGCTCCAAAGATCACTGCGGCGATTTTATCGATGCGTGGTTCATTGTAGCTTATGCCAATCCAACCGCCTAATGCTAACAGGATTATGCCATACCAAAAATGATGAATATGGTAGCCGGACGTGATGAAACTTGTCTTCGGGCTCAGTGTCGTGAACGCTCTCGCAACGGCGAACGAGGAAGCAAAAGAAATCAATGCCAACACAGAAAGGTTTGGTCGTCTCTCAATCTTCTTATCTTCCATCGTAGTTATACCCCCAAAGCTTCTGATGCGCAAACTCGAGCCAGCGCAGGATTTCAGCACGCTGCTGTGGAGTCTGTCAGTTTTTCTCGTTTAGTCACAATTTCTCTGAGCGCAATTGTCATATATATCTTCACAGGGGCTTGCATTGAGTTAAACGTGAAGTTTCCAGACCAGATGATGATACACCAAGCTATCCGTTGCAGGAACAGCTGTGAAAGAGCAAAATCTGAATCCTGCCAGATTTATGACATCTTGCTGAGTGTGACATCAAAAAACTGTTCGAAACCTCTCCGGAATACTGTTATCCTTACTTTTTCTCCAACTTTTCTTTTATGAATTTCGGCCAGAAGATCTTCGATAGTGTGAATCGTTGCCTTGTCAATCCTCATGATTATGTCACCCATCATCATTCCTGCGTTCTGCGCAGGGCTTCCATCGGTCACTTTCGTCACGAAGACGCCTCGCTCGAGGGGTATACCATATTGATGCGAGACCTCTTCGTTGAGACTTAATCCAACGATTCCGAGCCAAGGCCTGGCGGAAATCCCTTGTCTTGCCATTTCGCTCGTGCAGGTTTTCGCTGTGTTTATAGGAATGGCAAACCCTATTCCTTGGGCATAAGGAATTATCGCGGTGTTTATCGCAACCACTTTCCCTTCAAGGTCGACGAGTGGACCGCCACTGTTGCCTGGGTTGATTGCCGCATCTGTCTGGACTAGATTCTCGATTAACCCTCGCTGGGATTCTAGCGTTCTCCTGGTGGCGCTTATCACCCCGGAAGTTATCGTCGGTCCACCCTTGAGGCCGAAGGGGTTTCCGATCGCATAGACCCTTTGCCCAACTCTGAGCTTGTCTGAGTCCCCCAGTTCCGCGGCAGAGAGATCATCTTCGGGAACCTTAACGATGGCAGTATCGTGGACCGAACATGCACTGATTATCGTTCCTTCCAGAACATCGCCGTTCCAGAGGGTAACAGATATTCGCTCGGCTCCTCCAACAACGTGGTTGTTGGTCAGGATGTTTCCTTTTGGGTCTATTATGGTTCCAGAACCTGTGCCTTCAACCGGAACGGCTTGATAGAACATTCGGTTCACGAGCTTGACTGTGCTGATGTTGACGACGCTCTTGCTGACTTTTTCAAGAATATCGAGAACAGCTTTTTCATCGAACGAGGACATGAATTCGTCTTTCCGTTTTCAGCGTTTAGTCTCGAAGCAGAAGGTGCACTCTGTTATTCTGATTTTGGGTTCAGATTTGCTGCAGAATTGGCAGACGATGCCGGTTTGTCGAATGGCGGCGCATGTCTGGCAGAAGAGTTGTAGAAAGGCGGCTCTTTGATGTTCTCCGTTCATGAGCATGGTTATCATCTTTGCGATTAACGGTTGTACGACTTCAACTCCGTCGAGCTCAATGACGTATCCTCGGACTTTTTTGGAGTACTTGCTCACTGCAGACTGAGAAATTCCAAGGATTTCCGCGACTTGATCTTGCTTCAGGCCACGTTGTTGAACAAGTTGTTGAGCCATTAAAGCCTTCACAGCTGGAACGACTGATTTCACAGCGACCTCGCATGGAAGAATCAAGGAGAGTTCACTGTTTGAGTTAAATGTGGGAAAAGTATATAAACATGACGTATGTCATATCTGTTATGACGTATGTCATGACAGGATTAGCATCCCCAAAATCGCATTTTAGACGCAAGTCAGACCCCCTTTCTCCAAAGACTGTCATGACTTACGCCGAAGGTAATCGAATTGATGGATATGGTAAGTTATCAGAATCCGACCCTCACCCAAGAAAATCGAGCCAACTTGAATGAAGTCATAAACACGTTGGAGGAAAAATGCAATAAGTGCAAGCCCCTGACTGCACTTACCTGTGTCGCCGAATGCAAAACATGGAAACTAAAGAATCAGCTCAGGAACATCTATGAAAAAACAAGTAAACCCGATTTTACCGAAAACTTGCTAAATACACTAAAAAACCAAAGACGGCTGCGAATACTGGATATCATTTCGAGACAGAGTCACTCGGTATCCAAAGTCCAAGAAAAGATGAGTTCGCTCGGATACAAACACAGCCAGCAGACGATAATGGAAGAATACATTGCTCCGTTAATTGAAGCGGGTCTCATAGCGCAAGGGCAAAACCCTTACAACTTGACGTTGTTCGGCTGCAGAGTCAACGTTTTGGTCAGGGATTTTCCCGATTTAGAAAAAATATTACCACCCCACTCAGAATGCTACGAAGAGAAAGCTTTAGATTCGCTGCTTGACAGACCAAGAACCAACGAGGATATGAGAAAAGTCATTCCAGTCAAGAGCGTTGGACGAGTCCTGAGCAGGCTACAAAAATCAACGCTAGTCCAGACAAATAACGAAAAAAACTACATATTTTTCTTCAGAACCAGAAGAAACGCTTTCTTGGAGAGGCTTTCGCCCACCGAAGATCGAGTCTACCAAGACATTCCAGATGAAGGAATCTATGCTGGAAAACTGTCAAACAGATCAGGCATATCACTCAGAAGGACTTACAAGTATGTGAGAAAGTTGAAGGGAAAGAAGCTCGTCTTTGAAAGAAGAAAACCTTTGACTTACTCTCTTACAGATCGAGGCGTCAAAGTGGCTTCGATGCTGAGGAACCTACGCAATCTGATTACAGAAACGCAAGATGCAACAAGACGATTTCTCAAGGACAAAGGAACAAGCGTTTCTTCCACGTTAGAGGCACATGTGACTGTTAAGAACGAGAAAACAGGCAAGAGTTAAACAGACGATTCACTGAAAGCAGAACTGATTCACGACGCGATAGAAGAAAATGGGGTAGTCTTTAGACTCGCACCTTTTTCTCCTGACTAGCCTCCTGGTGATCCGTGAAAGGGCACATCTTTCCATATAATGTCCCACCAGTCTGCCTCCGTGATGGTCTCTCCCTTCACGAGAATTTCCAGTACTTCCTTCAAGAGTCCATGGTGCCTCTTCTCATCCCCGAGTATCGCGTTTAGCAGGAGCTTGACTTTGTTGTCTTTGACGGCTGGGAGCATCTTGTTAATTTTCTTGATCAGTTCAGCTTCCATCTGGATATGTCTTTCAACAAGGTCTTTCTGCTTGTCAAGGTTTTCCTGAGTCAATGCTTTAGAAACCGTCGTCATTAACCTTACAGCTGAAGCATACATCTCTGCGTGTTTAACCGAATCCAGTGAAATCCCCTTCAAGACGCCCTTTACCGTCGGATTGTCAATCTCGGGCAGAGATTTGTTCAATGAATCCACGATTCTGTTCTCCACTTTGATCTGTTCCTTCAAAAATCCAATCAATTCCTCTTTTGCGCTCAAGCATCTGCCTCCTTTCTAAAGGACATGTTAAGCTTTCGGAATAAGGCTTTCGGCAACTCTATTGCCCAAAGCAAAGCACTTTTCAAGACTTGTTTGATCCGGCGTGTAATTGGCCAGCAACGGAGGTTCTGTCACGTTCATACCAAACCGATATTTAAGAATCTCAAGAACTAGCTTTGAACGTTCCCCGCTCCATCCATAAGATCCGAAAGCAGCAGCGATTTTCCCCTGAGACTTACGTTCTTCATGGCTGCTTCTTCAAAGTAGTTTTTAATGATGCTAGGCATGTTGCGATGGTAGGTCGGTGTTCCCACCAAGATCGCCTCATAATCCGAAAGTTGTTCTTCAGACACGTAGTAGTTCAGCTCAACGTCAGTTCTTGCAACGCTTCCGGCTCCATTGGCGGCGGCATTTGCCATCTTTTCAGTATTGCCCGAACGGCTATAATAAAGGACAAGAATTTTCGGCATGTTTCCACAACACTAGTTTACGTCAGTGGGAAATTTATCAATCACGTCGATGATTCCGAGAAAACCTGGACGACTTGGCGCCTAGCGCGCTGAGAAACGCCTTCTTGGTTTCTCTTACTATGCCTTTACGATTATGTTCCAGCCAACTACCGCACCCATGATGTCGACTATGGCGATAATGATCGTCAAGTATTGAAACAATGATTTCTCTTTCGCCAAGTCTTCGGCCAAGAATGAAACGACGATTGCGACGACCCCTAGAATTCCTCCAATGTAGTACACGCTGAAGAAAAAGAATCCCAATACGCTGAGAATGAAGGAAATAAAGGAATATTTGTTGGAACCTTCTCCACCTGACGACATACGTTTATCCTCGTAATTCTTAGTGTGTTTCTCTTCACACTCTTTTATCCTTTTACCTTGCCCCCCAATTCTTAAACTTGTCGAAGACGACGCGTGTAACAGCAAGGTTTTTATCATCAATTTGGGGTTTGAATTCAACCGATCTCGACGAGTGTGACGTCAACGGAAGGCCTTGTTTTCGACATCAAAAGGTACGCCACTGACGATGGACCGGGTATTCGCACGACCGTATTCTTGAAGGGATGTCCCCTGCGATGTTGGTGGTGCCACAACCCTGAAGGCCAGGTTTCAAAGCCTGAACTGATGTACAGGAAAAACAAGTGCACAGGATGTTTCAAATGTTCAGAAGCCTGTCCCATCAAGGCCCTGACTCATCGAGAAGAGAAGCTGTCGATTGACAGGAGGCTTTGTGACCTCTGCGGCGAGTGTGCTGAGACGTGTCCAACAGGCGCCCTAGAATTTTCTGGAAAAACAACGAGTCTGGCGGAAGTCACGAAGGAAATCGAGAAAGACAAGGCTTTCTACGATGAATCTGACGGCGGAGTAACGTTTTCTGGGGGAGAGCCACTAATGCAAGTGGACTTTCTGGAAAGTCTTCTCGAAGAATGCAGGAAAAGAGGCATTCATACTGCAGTGGACACGTGCGGATACGCCCCCAAGAAAGACTTTGCCAAGATAATGAGCAAAGTTGACGTTTTTCTCTTTGACATCAAAGTCATGGATGAAAGAGTCCACAAAAAGTTCACAGACGTTTCGAACAAGTTGATCTTGGAGAATCTCACTCAGCTGGCAGATGATGGGTGCAATATCCTGGTCCGTTTCCCAGTAATTCCCAGCATCAATGACGACGAAAGGAATGTTAACAAAACGGGTGAGTTCTTGCGCAAGAATGGAATTGAGAATATCCATCTTCTTCCTTATCATAGAGCTGGAATTGCGAAATACAGAAGTCTCGGAAGGAGATACAAGTTAAATAGTGTCAGATCTCCCTCAGAAGAGGAATTGAGACGGATCAAGCGGAAACTCGACACTTTCGGTCTAAAAGTGAAGATAGGAGGAGGATAACGTGAACAAAAGAGTCAAGCATTTGAGAGAAGAGAGCATAAAGACGCGACCTTTCATCACTGCAGAGAGAGCAGTCCTGATAACCAAATTCCACGAGAGCAACATTGCTGGAGGCGTTTCTACTCCAGTCAGAAGAGCTCTTGGGTTCAAGTATGTACTCGAGAATAAGACCGTGTATATTGGCGATGGCGAGCTGATAGTTGGCGAAAGAGGGTCTAAACCTAAAGCTGTTCCAACTTACCCAGAGATTTGCTGCCATTCTCGTGATGATCTAAAGATTCTTGACAGTAGAAAGAAGACGCCGTACGAAGTCGACGCCCGAACCAAACGTGTGTACATGGAGAAGATCATTCCTTTCTGGAAGGGCAAATCGATAAGAGAAATGATCTTCAGCAAAATGTCTGAAGAATGGAAAGCCGCGTATGAAGCAGGCATATTCACAGAGTTTCTAGAACAGCGAGCGCCAGGTCACACCGCGTTGGATGACAAAATCTACTGCAAAGGGTTGGCCGACTTCAAAAAAGACATCCTGAACAGCATGGAAAACCTGAATTTTCTGGAGGACCCAAACGCGTACCAGAAAAATGAAGAACTCAAGGCGATGGAGATCACAGCAGACGCCGTCATCAATTACGCACAACGCCACGCTAAAAAAGCAAGAGAACTACTGAAAAAAGAAAGGAATCCAAAGAGGAAGAAAGAGCTCAAGAAAATCATCGATGTATGCAATCATGTTCCAGAGTATCCTCCCCGAGATTTCTGGGAGGCGCTGCAGCACTACTGGTTTATCCATTTGGGCGTCATCACGGAGTTGAACCCATGGGACTCTTTCAACCCTGGAAGGCTTGACCAGCATCTATATCCCTTCTACAAAAAGGGGCTTGAAAACGGAAGTTTGACAAGAGAGAGTGCAAAGGAACTTCTTCAGTTGTTTTGGTTGAAATTTAACAATCAGCCTTCTCCGCCGAAGGTAGGAGTGACGGCCGAGGAAAGCAATACGTACAATGATTTTGCGTTGATAAACGTCGGCGGCGTCAAAGCTGACGGTTCAGATGCCGTGAACGAACTTTCGTACTTGATCCTTGATGTCGTAGGAGAAATGAGGATTCCGCAGCCCAGTTCCATGGTTCAGGTGAGCAAGAAATCTCCAGACGGTTTTCTAAAACGTGCGTTAGAAATTATCAAGACGGGTTTTGGTCAGCCGTCAGTCTTCAATACCGACGCGATAATTCAAGAGTTGCTCAGACAGGGGAAGACAATCGAGGATGCCAGAAACGGTGGAGCAAGTGGCTGCGTTGAAACAGGGGCTTTTGGCAAAGAGAGCTACATTCTCACGGGATACTTCAACTTGCCCAAAGTGCTCGAGATCGCATTAAACAATGGAGTTGACCCGCAGACAGGCAAGAAAATTGGACTTCGAACCGGTGATCCCCACAAGTTCAAATCCTTTGAGGAGCTATTTGCCGCCTTCAAAGAACAGCTAGAATATTTTGTGGATATCAAGATCAAGGGCAACAATTTGATCGAGCGTTTGTACGCTGAGATTCTTCCAGCTCCTTTTCTGTCTCTGCTCATCAGCGATTGCATATCGAACGGCAAAGACTACAATGATGGAGGAGCACGATACAACACCAATTATATCCAAGGCGTAGGGTTGGGAACCGTCACCGACTCGTTGTCGGCCTTGAAGCAACAAGTCTATGACAAACCGCAGATTTCGCTGAGCGAGTTTATCAAGGCTCTCAACACTAATTTCGACGGACATGAGAGTCTGCGCCAACGTTTATTGAACAAGACACCGAAATACGGGAATGACGACGATTACGCGGATTCTGTCATGCGAGCTGTTTTTGAGGCCTACTTTGATGCCGTTGATGGTCGACCGAACACCAAGGGTGGAAAGTACAGGATCAACCTCTTGCCGACGACTGTGCACATCTATTTCGGCAAAATGGTTGGAGCCACCGCCGACGGCAGGAAAGCTCGTGAACCACTCTCAGAGGGCGTTTCACCCGTTCAAGGTGCAGACCGGAAAGGCCCCACTGCAGTTGTCAAGTCAGTCTCCAAGATTGATCATATCAGGACTGGCGGCACGCTTCTGAATCAGAAGTTTGCACCGGAACTATTGGAAGATGAGCAGGGACTTGACAAGTTGGCGAGCCTGATTCGCACGTACTTCAGACTCGACGGCCATCATATCCAGTTTAACGTTGTGAACGCAGACACGCTGCGTGAAGCACAGAAGCACCCTGAGAAGCACGGTGACCTGCTAGTGAGAGTAGCAGGCTACAGTGATTACTTTGTGAATCTCAGCACCGAGCTGCAGGACGAGATAATCAAGAGGACAGAACACAAATCTTTCTAAGAGTCAAGTGCGCCGTGGGCAATCATGTTGCACATAATGCCACTCAGGCAAGCGTTCACTGTTTCTATCTCTTTTCGACCAACGTTGGATGGACCAGCTGTCGACAATGTGGACAAAGTACTAACGCCTTATCTCCTGTTGACCTCCAGTCGTTGTGGCAGAATGGACATCGATACCGCACAACCGTTCCAGGCAGATAGAACCATCGCACGCTCAATACGTACAATGTCACGCCGGAAATGAGTAGGACGACACCTAAAGCGACAAGGTATATGAGCTGAAATTCAAAGTTTGGGATTAGATCGAATTTTTCTGACCAGAGAAGTGTCATAAAGGTTGAAAGAAGATCTTTGACCGATGAAATGTGTGGCCAGATTTTCCAAAACGTGAACAAAAGTGCAGCTACTCCTAGCAGAGACAGCACTATGCTCAGAACGAAAGTGGACTTTTGTCTGCGCAGAATTCTCATTGCTGATTCTCATCATCAGATTTGCGCTTCTCTTTTTATTAGAATTATGAATTCAGCGTCCAGACGAATGATTCAGATCCGCTCAGCGTCCCAGGATGCGTGAAATTGACTGAAATTAAAAAAAGAGACGATCATTGACGACTTTTCAGCAGTTTAACCTTCGTAACTCAGTCTTTTGGAGAATTCACACTTTAACCGTATCAGGTTATCAATGACGTTTGCCACGTCCACTTGTTTAGGCATTGTTTCGAGCGCCACCACGAGAAGGTCTTTCTTTTTCCACTGTTCATAGCGTTTGGAGTAGGATTTTATGAAGCTTCCGAGGAATTGTTCGTCCAGGTTCTTTGCGTTTCCGGAGCTCATTGCACCGTTCTGCCTCCTCCTCTCTCCTCATTGTAACCAGTTGTTATTCTGTTTCTTAAACGGGTATGTTAGACAGATCGAGAAGACAGTTATAGAAGAATGTGTAGCCAAAGACCGAGTGGGAACCATCTATGGGGAGGAAAAGACCTGCTCAACAATAAAAAAAAGGAGGCTGCAAAAAAAAGTTCGAGTGACCTCGGACACTTTCAGAAAAAGCTTAAGCCCCAACCCGCTTACTATCGATCAAGAGGCAAGAAGAAGGCGTAGCAATGGATGAGTTTGAGGAGAAATTCATAAAACCAATTATCAATGCATCCTACCCTGGAACGTTGGCAGCGCTGAGTCTGACGGTTCTGCAAATCACGGGCATGGGAACGCCGTCCGTCCTTAGATACACGTTGCTGCTTGCAGCAATCACATTCTTGTCGTCAGCGTTTTCCATATTCTTCTACAGCATCTACCCGACGAGGAAAAAGCTTTGGACGACCGCTGCCGTGATGTTTCTCGTGGGACTTTTCTGTCTGATCACTTCGGTACTGCTATTGTTCGTCGTCTAATTCACACCATTGACTGTTGCCTTGCATAATCGATAAGAACCTGCGTGAAACAATAGTGATTTGATGGCATATGCCCAGTCTCCATGTCGGTGATGAAGCCATTAAGGCAAAGACTGGCAAGACATGGCATGAATGGTTTGACATTCTGAGCAGTGGTTCATCGAGAAACATGAGCCACAAGGACATGGCCACATTTCTAGGGAGACAGTATCGTCTGAATGACTGGTGGTGCCAGATTATTACCAACGCTTTTGAGCAACACGCAGGGAGACGTGAGCAATATCAGCGGCCAGAAGGCTACGAGATCAGTGTGAGCAAGACTTTTCCAGCTGAAGTAAAAATTCTCTACGAATGTTGGTCCTCAGTCGAAGAACGAGGCCGCTGGATTCAAGAATCGAGTTTCAAAGTCACTACTTCGACGCGAAACAGATCTATTAGGGCTCAGTGGGAGGATGGGAAAAGCATGTTGAGCGTGGAGTTCTATCCAAAGGGTAAAGAAAAAACCCAAGTTGTCGTACAGCACTCAAGACTTGACAGCTTGGAAGCAGCTGAGAAAATGCAAAATTTCTGGAAAAACCAACTTTCCAAACTGGATGAGCTACTGGAAAAGCGCCTTGCTTCCTAGCAGACAGCATTCCATTGAAGAGGTTCTTGAATGCGCGTTCGCATGGAATGTTAGAAAAGATCAAGCGGTATTTCCAGACTGCCTACAGTTATACATTTAATACGTTAGTCAACACGTACGTCAGGGCGAATATCACCAAAAACCCTGCTGTGCAGAAGATCACTGTTAGGTTTTCGGGGTTTTTTTCATGTGCCGAAGGTAAGAGGTCACTTGCTCCCAGGTAAAGAAAACCGCCTGCAAAGAAGGACAGAAGGAGCACTATGTAATATTGTTGAACTTCAACGAAAATAGCAACGATCGCACCGAGAACCGGGGCAATCGCATCCAGTAGCAGCATTCGCAAGGAATTCTTCAGTGAGTTGCCTGAGTTCAGCATAACGGTGACCGCGCTGAGGCCATCGGTGAAGTCATGGCATATCACAGCGACTGCTATAATAATTCCCACATGGATGTCGGCTTGGAAACCAAATCCGATTGCCAAGCCGTCGATGAAGCTGTGCACTGAAAGTTCTGATGTGGCAAAAAGACCGCCTAAAGGATGCTTGATTTCGGTGTATTCGCCTGCTTTGCTGAAAACGTGAGCGGTAATCACCTTGGAAATGATGTATAGAAAGAGGAATCCGACGACGGTCAGGGCCATCACGTCTTCGAGAAGCACATTCACTGACGTGGCGAGCCTGAAGGTCTGGGGCAGCAAGTCAAGCAATGAGGTAGTGATTAGCACGCCCGCTGCAAATGCTCCGAGTACTCCGATGTTTTTCCTACGTCGCGCAGCAAGTGTCCCACCTATCAAAGTAGAAAAGCAGGTTACGATAGCCAGCAGAATCGCATCGAAGTTCATTTAGGACTACGTCTTGAGTTGGGCTGCTTAATGTTTTTTGCGATTGAAACAACCTTCCTTCTCCTTTGACGCAGGTAAATGTTAATGCAAGAATTTTGCAGTGCGTGCAGCCTTATTACGTGATTTTTGGCTAGCAGGGATTGGGGGTTGTCCGGGAGTCAATGTTTAAATAACCTCAAAAACTCATTGCTATTACAGGGCTGAAACCAACTTTGCGGGACGAACCTGTTGGAAAATGCGGTATCTTTTGCGGATCCTGCAGGCTTTACATTCTAACCAAGTGCAAGGGATGTGTAGACCCTTTTGCGGAAAAGGCCGCTGAATGCTCGCTCTACAAGTGTGCCGAAGATAGAGGGATAGGCTCCTGTGGCAAATGCACGGAATTCCCATGTCTGGAACACTTTGGTTCGGCACAGGTATTTTCGAAGAAAAAGCTGCTTGATTGGAAAAGACGGGAAATCCTAGGCCGCGGCAAAGACAAAATGGAAGCTTAGAAAACAAGATCGACAAGGATGGCAAGAGCGCCCATTGGCTCGATTCATCCTTTAGATTCGTTATAGAAGACTATCTAAATGTCGATTTTCCAGATGGTTTTTTCTCGCAACATGATTCCCTGAAAAGCCCCGTCGTGTAGTACCGGTCTGCACTGTCTGGAAGAATAGTCACGATGTTCTTTCCTTTCCCCAAAGTCCTAGCCACCTGCATAGAGGCGTAAACGTTCGCTCCTGAAGATATTCCAACAAACAACCCTTTTTCTCTCGCTAAACAACAGGCCGTCTCTATTGCATCCTCATCGGTAACTTGAATCCACTCATTGATAGTTTCTGTGTTCACGATGTTAGGAATGAACCCGTCGCCCATCCCTTCTACCTGATGTTCGATTACCGACAGGTGATCCTTCACTTTCTTCGGCGCGCAGGATCTTGACCCTACGGGTTCAACGGCTACTATCTTCGCTTTGGGATTGACGGACCTCAAAGCCTGCGCGACTCCCATCAGTGTTCCTCCTGTGCCGATGCCCGCTATGAAAACGTCAACCCACCCTCTGGGAACCTGCTTCAAAATTTCCCTGCCCGTGTTATCCCTATGGGCAGCCACGTTATCGAAATTCTCAAACTGTGAGGGCATCCACCAACCCGGTTGTCGAGCAAGCTCCCTTGCCTTCGCTAGAGCGCCTTCCACAAAGTCGGCAGACGACGTCAAAACCACATCAGCGCCATAATGTTTCATAATGCTTCTCCTTTCAGAAGAAGCGGTCCCAGGCATGACGACAACTACTTTGTATCCTTTCGCAGCTCCAGCCAAAGAAAGCGCGATTCCTGTATTACCGCTCGTTGCTTCGACAATTGTGTACCCGGGCTTCAAGACCCCCCGTTTCTCAGCCTGTTCAATCATTTGCTTCGCTATTCTGTCCTTAACGCTTCCACCAGGGTTGAGATATTCAAGTTTTGCATACAGACGAGCTTCGACACCATCGAAGGCCAGTCTGATCATCGGCGTCTCGCCGATCAAATCTATGACGTTCTCGATGACTTTCAAAGAACAGCTGTCTCCTAGCAATTGTCTCAGATGTTGTCTTAATACTGATAAATATATTCCTGAAAAGACATCTGGCAGCAGAACTGAAGCATAGAAAAAGAAAGGATGAGCGTCCTGACGTTGAGGTCTAGGACACTGCCGTGACGTTGAACGTCTGGTAGCCTTCGCCCATCAGTCTCAGGGTGTAGTTGCCTCCGACTATCGGAGTCACAACCATCGCGGGACTCATCATGCTATCCTCGTGGGGGTGAAGCGCAATGACACCGCTGAAACTCAATGTGACACTCTGTCCAGGCTGTAAAACGAGCGAAGAAAGCTCCATGTGCTCGTTCTCATCATCGTGCTCATGTTCACCATCGTGCTCATTGTCCTCTTGATCACCGAAAAGCGGAATCAGCGATGAACCGTTCACCTTGAAAGGAATCGTGCTAGGATGAGTCTTCTCAATGATCTCGTGCTCCTCTTCATGATCCATTCTTCTCCAAGTACGTGTTGCATTGAATTCACCGTGCAGTGTCAGCCCGAAAACTCTGAACGTAACGTTACCCATATTCTTCAAAGTCACTGACAGAGTTGTAAAATTGCCGTTTACCGAAAGCGAAGCCGAGGTAAACGTCACATTTTTCGAGAATTTTTCGACGACGCGCACCAGTCTTACTCTGTTGTTCTGCCCTAGCTCAACGATGGTTCCTACTTTCATGTGCTCTTTGGTCAAGTCACCAACGATCGTTGCAGTCGCGCTCGGGACGAGCACGTAATAGTACACCAAGGTTCCGTTGGCGTCAGTTGCCTGAATCTGAACCAGCGTCGGATTGAAGTCCACGAGTACGCCTGAAAGTGTCTGATTGACTTCGCTGTTTGCAACCGATACCACGAGAGTGCTCGACAACGTGGTCACATTGTACGTGGCTCCATTGACCACAGCGTCGACGTCGGCTATGGTGAACTGGATCTTGTCCACCGTTGAACCGGTCGGAATCGTCGTGGAAGCAATCGTTTGAGTCATGTTGACCAGAGAGAACAGGTTAACCGTGCCTGAAGCGTTGACGGGAAGCCAAGAGCTAGTCCCATTCGGATAGGCGACGTGAAGCGAAACGTCAGAGTACGTCAAGTTGAGCAATGTAGTTCCAGCAGGGACAGTCGGAGGGTCAGTTAACAATACTAGAAAAGACGTTGAGGCCGAAGTCTGATTGAGCAGGTTTGGGTTGGCAAACAAGGCGACAGCGATGATTATTGATGCTGCG
>Ga0315288_10005709_pt1 | contig 15819 bp, 14 predicted proteins | sample YL17G11_20_MG_FD_203454 | JGI IMG/M metagenome (GOLD analysis project Ga0315288, IMG submission 203454) | Sediment microbial communities from Yellowstone Lake, YNP, Wyoming, USA - YL17G11_20 | ecosystem: Environmental > Aquatic > Freshwater > Lake > Sediment | place: USA: Wyoming | collected...
CGCTGGCGATGGGAATATCCGCGCCCTTGTCGAGGCCGAACCGCTGCAAGATCGGCGGATTGTGATTACGCAGCGACCCGACGTGCAACTGCATCACCAGGCCGTCCTCAAGGCTCATGCGCGCGTTTTCCATGAGCAGGTGACCCGTGAAACGTGTAGCATCGGAGGCGTCCGCCTGACCATTCAGCGCGCGTTGAAAGATGACCTCGGCCTCGGCCTCTGATAATTCTTCTGTGTAAGCGGTTTGTGCGGCGTGGTCGGTGGCCGTCGCGCCCATGCTCTTGAAGAACGCGCGCCGATTTTCCAACGCCTGGACGAACGCGCGATAGTGGTTGACGGCGACGCCGCTGGTCTCGCCGAGCGCCTGAATGTTTTTGCGCCAGTTGGGGGCGTCCAGGTTGACCACGCCATCCGGGCGGAAGGTCGGCGCGATGTGTCCCTTCCAGCCCGATTCGCGGATGGCACGGTGATGAATCAGCGGGTCGGTGGCCGCATCGGTGGTGGACATGACCTCGATGTTGAACCGCTCGAACAGCTTGCGCGGTCGGTATTCGGGCGAGGCTAGCTTGTCCGCGATCTGGTCGTAGATGCGCTGGGCTGATTGGCCGTCGAGTTTTTCTACGACGCCAAAGACGGACACCAGCTCGTGGGTCAGCCACGTGCCGGTGGGCGTGCCGCGAAACAGGTAATAGTTTTCGGCAAACGTCTGCCAGATTTTGCGATGGTCGCGCTCCACCTCGCCGCCATCGCGTCGCGGGACGCCGAGCTTTTCCTGTGGGATGCCCTGCGAGTAGAGCATCCGAAAGACATAGTGATCGGGAATGATGAGCAGGTCAGCGGGCGTACCGAAAGAGTAATCGGGATCCGCAAACAACCGTGGGTCCACGTGACCGTGCGGGCAGATGAGCGGCAGGCTCGCTACCTTGTTGTAGAGGCGCTGCGCGATTTCCTTTTGCTTTGGGTCAGGCCCAAAGTAGCGGTCGTCGGGCAGGTGAATAAGCCGGTCTGACATGAAATACCTCCTATGCTCCATACCGCCGATAACGCTCGGCTACCTCAAAGATGGCGTGCACGTTCTCGTCGGGTGTCTGGTCGTCCAGGTTGATGCAGCACAGCGCAGCGCGCTCGAGCGGGCCGCTGGCGCGCAGCAGGCCTTCCACGTCCGCGGCGACCTCGGCGGGCGTCAAGCTCGCCACGCGCACCGGGCTGAGCCGCAAGCTAAAGATCGCCTTCGGCAGCGCCGTCCGGCAAGCCGCCACGTCCGATCCCCAGCCCACGTCAAAGAATTCTGCGCCCTCTACCTGCGCGTACTCGTTGCGAACTTTGTGCATGTCCGCGCCGCAGTGATGAATGCCATACGGCCACAAGTCTTTTGCCAATCGCCGATCATAGTCCAGCAGGTATTGGCGATAGGTGCGCGCCGAGATCATGGCGACGGTGCAGTTGGAATGCAGGCTGATGCGCCGGTCCACCGCGCCGACGATGCGATTGACCGCGACCGAGTTGCTTCCCGTGCGGCGTCGCACGTAGGCAGCCATTGCCGCAATCGTCTGTGCGGACGCGTCCAGCAAGCGACGGGCCAGCGCGGGATTTTCGTAATAGTCCACGAACAACTGCTGCCCGCGCAAGTTGAGCGCCACGTTCTGCACGCCCTCCCAATTCACGTCGCCTTCGACGAAACCATACTGCGCTTCCAGCGCATCCATCAGCGCGATCAATTTGCCGAACGCGGGATGGGTCTCCAGGTCGGGCGCGTCAAGCGCCATCACCTGGTCGTCGGTGAGATTCGCCGGCACAACTTCCGGCGAGGCGTTTTCAAAGTAGCGAATCTGGCAGCCGAGCGCCGCCGAAGGCAAAAATCCGGCAGCCAGATGCACCGGGCCGATCACCGGACGCGGCGCGGCATCGGCTTCGCCCCAGCCCAAATCGCCAAAGCGTTGATGCAATGCGACCCGCATCACGCGCTCGCTTTCCACGCGCTTGGCCGGATCGAAGAAAAACGCCTCGTCAAACGTCAACCCATAATGCCGGTTCCACCAACTGGGGTGGAAGACGACTTGAACAGGCAGAAAAGTTTGGGGTGTGACCTCCATGTAATCTATTGCCTCGTGATACGTCATGCGGGATACGTGAACTGGTGGTCACGCAGCACGCAACGCCTCCCACATCGCCACAATATTTTCCGGCGGCACGTCGGCCTGGATGTTGTGCACGGTGTTAAAGACGAATCCGCCGCCCGGCGCGAGCGCCTCGACGTTGCGCCGCACGTCATCCTTCACCTCTTGCGGCGTGCCGTACGGCAACACATCTTGCGTGTCCACTCCGCCGCCCCAAAACACAATGTCACGGCCAAAGTCACGCTTGAGCGCGACCGGCTCCATGCCGCTCGCGCGGGTGTGCACCGGGTTGAGAATGTCCACGCCCAGCTCGACGAAATCGGGCAACAGCGGGCGGACGTTGCCGCACGAGTGCAAGAACAGTTTAGAGTTGGGAGCCAACTGCTTGATACGCTCGAACAAAATCCCGAGTCGCGGCTTGAGCAGCTTGCGGAACATGCGCGGCGAAATCAGTTGCGATTGCTGCGTGCCGTAATCGTCGGCTTCCGAGATCACGTCCACCACGTCGGCCAGTTGCGGCAAGGCCATCTCCCAAAACGCTAGCTTGAGCTCCACCATCTTGTCGAACAGCTCGCAAGCCAGCGCATCGTCCGAGGCCATGTCCATCAGCAAAGCCTCCATGCCGCGCACGCGCTGCGCCATCTCAAAGACGCCGGCCAGCACGCCTTTGATCATCACCGCCTTGCCTTGCGCGTGATAGATCAATGCCAGTTCGCGCAAGCCGGCGATGCGCTGCGGGTCGCCTGTGTTCGGCCAGGCGTGATGGCGGATGTCGTCCAGTCTGATCGCGCCTGCGAGCGGATACCGCACGGCTGAATAATACAAGCCATCTGGCTTGATGCGGCGATGCGTGATGCCCCACTCGTCAGTGTATTCCCACGCCTCGTCCACATCCATGTCGGTAATCTTCCAGTTGTGGCTGTTGAGCGGGAACAATCCGCGCACGTCCACGCCGAGATATTCGATCACGTCGTCGTCGGGCAGAGCCAACTGTTGGATCACGTCGCACAGTTTCGGCTCGACCGGTCGCAGATCCCCGATAGGGGATGGCAAGCCCAGATAATCGCGCAATTGGCGATACGCCACGACGTGAATGCCCGTGACCTGTGTGCTGCCCAGGTCGAAGGGCACACAGTCAGGCTCTTGATGATTCAGAGTTGTGAGTAAGCGTTCTCGTGAGTTCATCGGACGTGTCTCGCGCTCACGGATAAACCAGAGCGGCTGACTCGGCATCCAGGAACAAGTGCGCGTGCGGCGTCTGGCGCAAGATGGAGCCGGGGCAGTCCTCGCTGATCGGGCCGCGCAAGGAGCGATAGACGGCGTCCGCCTTGCGCGCTTCGGGCACAATCGCGAGCACTCGCTTGGCGGCCAGGAGCGCTGGAATCGTCAGTGTCATGGCGTGCGTGGGACATTCGTCAATGCAGGAAAAGTGCCCTTCGCCCACTTGTTGCTGGCGAGATGCCTCGGCCAGCTTGACGAGCTTGACCCAGACCGGATCGTCGAAATCGGCAAACGGCGGATCGTTGAACGCGATGTGTCCGTTTTCGCCAATGCCCAGCGCGCACAGGTCGGCCGGATGCATGTGCAGCAACGACTCGTATTCCTTGCACGCCTGATCGGCATCCGCCGCATGACCTGGAACAGGAAAAAAGGCCCGGGGCTGGACATAGTCCAAGAGATGCCGCTTTAAAAACAGCGGAAAGCTGGCCGGATGATTCGGATCGAGGCCGACGTACTCGTCCATGTGAAAGATGTTGACCTTGTGCCAGGGAATGTCTTGTTCCTGCCTCAACGCAGCGAGAAAGGTGAGTTGCGAGTTGCCGGTGGCGACGATCATATCGGCGTGGCCTTTGCGCTCGACCGCGCGCCGGATGACCTCGGCAGCTTCTTGCGCTGCCGCCGCGCCCAATTCCTCATTGGTGCGGTAGATGCTGATGGGGAGGTCTTGCAGTTTCGTTTCCTGTATAGGTTCGATGGTCACGGTTTGCTCCTTTCATTGAGACGAAAGACCAAAGACGAATGACGAAGGTTAGCCTCACCGCCATTGGTCATTCGTCACTCGTCTGTTCGTATGCCCATTGCCCGCCGATCATGGTGCGCCAGGCAGTCCAATCGTCATTAAAAATGGCAAGGTCGGCGTCTTTGCCCGGCTCAAGGCTGCCCTTGCGGCTGTCCACTCCGATGACGCGCGCCGGCGTGAGCGTGAGCATCCGCACTGCTTCAATCAGAGGAACGCCGACCACGTCCGTCAAAATCGGAATCATCTGATTGACGAGCGTGGTGCTGCCGGCAAAGGCCGTGCGGTCAAACATCATGCCGACGCCGTCGCGCACCTCGTACTCCATGCTGCCCATCCCAAAGCGCGCGCCTTCGGCCAAGCCTGCGCCGCTGGTCGCATCGGAAATAATGCACAGCCGGCCCGCGCCGATACATTTGTAAGCCAGCTTTATCAGCGTCGGCGGCAGATGCTTGTTATCGGCGATCATTTCCACGCTCAAGCCATCTAGCAGCAACGCACATTCCAGCAGACCCGGCTTGCGCCAGGGGCCTTGGCGGATGGTCGTAGACATCGCGCTCCAAATGTGCGTGACGTGACGCAAGCCGACTCGTATCGCGGCCATCACCTGCTTGTCTTGGGCTGACGTGTGACCTGCCGCCGGAACGATGCCAAGCTTGACCAGCTTGGCGACGAGTTCCAACGCGCCGGGCAACTCGGGCGCAAGAACCATGATTTTCAAAACGTCGTGATGTCCGAGCAAAACGTCGGGTGTGCCATCGTCGGGCGCGCGGAGGTTGGCCGGGTCGAGCGCGCCCTTTTGCGCCGGGCTGATGTAGGGACTTTCCAGGTGCATCCCCAACACGCGCGCGCCCTCGCGTGGCTTGTCCATCCATTCACGACCGAACTCTAAGCATCTCACCAAATCGGGAATCGGCGCAGTGGCCAGCGTCGCCAGCAGCGACGTGACGCCGCGCCGGGCGTTTTCCTCCGTGATGACCGCAAACGCTTCCGCCGTCGGCTCGTTAAAAGTGTGACCCAACGCGCCGTGCGTGTGAAGGTCAATCAGCCCGGGCGTGATGAGGCGTCCGCCCGCGTCAATCGTTTCCACCTCCGAGCCGAATGAGCCGACGTCGGCAATGCCCGCAATCTTGTCGCCTTCAACGACGACGGCTTGGCCGGTGACGACCTCATTTGGCAAGACGACGCGGCCGTTGGTCAGCGCGAATCGTCCGCGAGGCTGTTCAAGTGACTTCATTCAACTGTCCCTGACAAAGTGAGACATCTGGAAAGGAATCTCGATTTCCAGCTCCATCAAACCGGCGTGCCGGCCTTTTTGATACCAGGGCGATTGGTAGACCAGTTTCTTGACGCCATCCTTTTCAAAGGTATAGACGTTTGGCTCGCGCGTTTCTAACAGCCGTTTGACTTTATCACGCACCGGCTCGGGATGGCACTCGATCAAGTCGGAGTCAATCAGCGCCTTGCCGCCATCCTCCTGATAGCTTTTCGCTGCCGCGTCATTCATCTCCAGAATGATCCCCTCGGCATTGCTAACGGTAATAGCGCCGGGGAATTCCTCTACCCATGGAGGATGTGTCACTGGGTCTCCTTTTCTATTTGCGGTGAATACCAGGTCGTCACCAAGCCTGCCGCAACCATCGCCAACACCATCAGCGCGCCCAGCATCACAGCCAACGCGGCGATGACCTGGTCGTATTCCAGCAGCCCGGTCTGACTGAGCAGGTTCCACCAGTCGTGCTCCGGCGCTTGGCTTTGCCCAAGCAGGTAGGGCAGGGTGCCCGGCCCGACGAGTGGAAGCTGGCGAGCGCGCGCGTCGGCGACGTAGGGCGAAGCGCGGATGACGCTGTGCCCGGCAATCGCGCCCCAAAAAATCGCCAGGTTGAGCCGGCGGCGCAAGAAAAGCGCAATCAATCCCAGCAACACCCAAATCAACACCTGCCAGATCGTGCCGCCCGCAAAAGCCAGGAACGACCCAAATGGGCTGCAGAGCATGTGACCGGCTTCGTGCGGGATAAACGTCAACGCCCAGATAAAAAACCCGGTGAGACTGTTCGCGGGCGAGCGGACGTGGTCTACCAGCGTCAGCAGAACGAACAACCAAAAAGCCGTCTGCGCGATGCGCGTAAACGTGGCCGGCTGGCGCGGCCCAAGCCAATGCGCCCATCGAGTCTGCCAGGGTTCTGCGAGAACCGGCGGATTCTCTGAGCCGGTCAGGTCCGCCCTGCTGGCGCGCGAGCGTAGCTCGATCCACACGCCGTATCCCACCAGCGCCAATCCCACTGCGACGGCAATGCCGATCACGAGGGCGTTCATGTCTGTCTCTCATGCCGAAAGGGCAGGGGGCGCTGCGCCTCAGCCACTCCGAACAAAGTGCGGCATCTGGAAGGGAATCTCGACGATCAATTCAACAAAGCCGCTGTACTTGCCATCTCGGTACCATGGCGTTTGGTAAATCAACTTTTTGACGCCTTTCTTTTCGATAGTGTACACGTTGGCTTGCCGCGTCTCCATCATCTTCTCGAGCTTGGCGCGTGCCGCCTTGGGGTGGCAGTCCAGCAAGTTGGTACCGATCAGCTTTATGCCGCCGTCCGCTTGATTGCTTTCCACCGACTTGTCGTTCATCTCCAGGATGATGCCGTCGGGATCGCAAACCGTGATAGCGCCGGGGAATTCTTTGATCCAGGAATGCTCGTTCATCTTGTTCTCCCTAAAAGTGTGATATTGCCTTCAGCGTGACCACCGCTGCAATTCAATAATATTCCCTTCTGGGTCAGTCACGTAGACAAACGTGATGCTGCCCGCGCCGGGGATTTCCACAGACACCATTTTGCCCCAGTCCTTTCCGCCGGCTGCAATCACCGCGTCGCGAGCGGCCTGCACGTCATCCACCACAAAGGCGATGTGCGCCAAGCCGGGGCGATTGATGGCCGTTGTTGGCCGCTCCTCTTGGCGATGGTACTGAAATATCTCCAGCGTTGGGCCTCCCTCGCCATAACCGGGCAGGCGCAGATGCGTGCCGCGAATCTGCGCGCCGGGAACGCTTGTGGCGTCTTCCACCCATTGCCCCGAAAGGTTTCTCTCCGGCGGCACAGGCACGCAGCTAAAGACCTGCTGATAAAACTCGGCCAATCTTTTCCAGTCTTGTGCGACGATATTGGTGTGAGCGAACCTTGCGGAAAGCGCCATGTTGTTCCCCCTCCTAATCGGATTTCGGCTGATCTTCCGTTAGCGGCTGAAAGCCACGGCCAAGCACTTCCTGAGCCGGGGAGACGACGACAAAGGCGTTCGGATCTTGTTCCTTGACCAACGCTTTGAGCTGCGGCAGTTCGGTCACGGTCAAGGCAATCATCAGCACCTCGTGTTCTTTTCGCGTGTACATGCCTTGCCCGTGTAGCGCCGTCACGCCGCGCCGCATTTCCTTGAGCACGCGGTCGGCAATGATTTGCGGCTCATGCGTGATGACCAGCGCCAGCAGCTGTTGTCGGCGCTTGAAGCGCGGAACGGCGGGCGTCGGTTTCCCCTCGTGACCCGGCATCGGTTGCTCCATCGCGTGGGTCAACTCGCCGACGAAAGGCAGATCGAACTTGGGCAAGACTTCGCCAGTGGCCTGGTGCAAGCCCACCGTGGCAAAGCCGATCAGGAATAGAATGCCGTTGTAAATCAGGCCGAGAGCCAGCATGGCCTCGCCGGGAATGTTGCCCAGCGCGGAGCGAGTGATAAATTCTTGCCACGAGGCAGCCGGGGTGGGATGCAAAAAGCTCTTGAGCGCCCAGGCGATGCCGAGCACGAGATAAATCCACACATAGTTGCGCCGAAAGCGGCGGCCAAACGCTTCCCACATGCTGATGGGGAATTGCGGCTGAAGCAGCGATTCTGCCAGGCTTTCGCCCCACTCGGGATGCGGCGCGAACGGCGGGACGAGCATGGCGGCGAAAAACTCGGTTTCCAGCAGCCGCGCGCGATAACTCCACAACTCATAGTAGCGGTAGCGGCGGGCCTCGATCCACAAGAACAGCGTCATGAGCAGCGCGTTCAGGATAAGGACGCCATAGTGGTTCTGCGGGCTGGAGAGCGCAAACGAGATGGCCGCGCCGGCCGCAATCACTGCCCAGTTCGTCGTGGTATCGAGCCGGGCGCGCCAGGCATTGCTGCGCTGGATTTCCGCGCGGTAATAGTGCACCATCGCCGTGGTGAATTCCGAAGGGCGCAGTTGATAGCCGCGATAGGTCCACACCGGCTCTTGCGGCGATGCGGCGCTTTTATCTGTAGATGGGTTTTGGGAGTCTTCTGGTTCAGGCATATCCCTTTTGCCGGCAAGGCTACTCGCAGAAACTTGCGTCTGGCCGTCAAGAGCCGGGCTTTATACATCGGACACGCTTGGGGCCAATCTTTCCAGCGTCTGGATGGCGACGATCAAGGCACGTGGCAGGTGAAACGGGTCTTTGACTGGCAATACGATCACCTCATCAATCTTGTTGCCACGACGGTCCAACCTTTGCGTCCATTCGCCACGTTCTCGATCTGGAAAATGGGTGAACGCCCAGTCATGAACCTGCCAATACCATTCCAGACACCAGTCCTCGTGCAACTGTTCGTAGGCCAGCAATGTGCCACACAGCGCCTCTGTAAACGGCCACCAGATTTTCTTTTCGGCGTGTTTCCAGTAGGGCGGCTGCTTATTTTCCACGTCAATCCCTAGAAATAGCCCGCCGTACTCGGCGTCCCATCCCTTTTCCAAGCAGGGGCGCATCGCGGCAGCCGCCTGGCGCGCCCGCGCAGCATCGCCGACGCGAAAGTTTTGTATCTGGAACCACAGGCTTTCAATCCCGTGCCCCGGCACCATGGTGCGTCCTTCGGGCGTCTCCCACACGCTGTTATCCAGACCCAGGTATTCCAGCAACACCCCCCGGTCGGCGCGATAAAAATGATCCAGCACCTCTCGCCCGTATCTCAAGCCTTCTGCAAGAATAGACGTGTCACGCAGTTCGTGCCCCAATTCAGAAAAGACTAGCGAAAACTGCATCGCTTCGCCGTGTGGCTTCATCCCCGGCGGAGTGGGGTAAGGCGCGGTCTTGTAGGCGCCGGGGCGCGCCAGGCGCTCGCGGCAGGAGGCGGCCGTCTCGCGAGCAATGGCCAGCGCCTCTTCGTCGCCCGTCATGCGAAAGTACTCGACCAGCCCCAAGATGGCAAAAGTATCGGTATAGATGCTGTTTTCCCCGACCAAGACATGGCCGGTTTCGTCCACCACAAAGACCCAGTAGCCGTTGGCGTCGCGGCCATACTGCTTGAGGAAGCGATATTGATTGACGGCCGCCCGCCGCCAGGTCTCTTGGACATCTGCGCTCACGCCGTATGTGCTCGCGATGCGGTTGACCAGGGCAGACCAAGTCCACAGCGCGCGAGCGTTCGACCAAACATACTTGTCGCGGCTGAGGATCGAGCCATCGTCGGCCAAACAAGTCCACATCCCGCCGTTCTGCCAGTCAATGCTATGACGCACCCAGAACGGCATGACGTCATCGAGCAAGTGCTGCAGCAGAAACCCATGTAATTCTGTTAGAGTCATCATCAGGTTACAATGGCTCCTCACCGAAATCTCGCGTCCGAACGACAAGTCGCTAATTCACCGTGAACATCTCGCTCAAAGCCGTATGCGTTTTCTGCACTGCCGCATCCGGCTCAAGCGTGTACTGAAAACCCAGTTCCGCCGAAAAAGCCTTGGTAGTTGATCCCCTTGAATGTGAAACGGAGCACCCCAAGTTCTGACGACTAGGCAATTCCAGGCAATTTCAATTCATCCGCGCGATGGCACGCCACAAAATGATTCGACGTGATCTCACGTAACACCGGCGTCTCTGTGCGGCATGCGTCCATGACGAATTCGCAGCGTGGATGGAAATAGCAGCCCGACGGCGGATGGGCTGGACTGGGCACTTCACCCTTGAGCTCAACGTTGCCACTGTTGATGCGCGGATCTGCAACCGGTACGGCTGCCATCAATGCCGCCGTGTAGGGATGCTTGGGCGAGTGGTATAACTCTTCAGTGTCCGCCATCTCGACCAGCTTACCAACGTACATGACCGCGACCCGGTCGCAGATGTGCTTGACGACGCTGAGGTTGTGCGCGACGAAAAGATACGTGAGGTTCAGCCGCTTTTGCAGATCGAGCATCAAGTTCAAAATCTGCGCCTGCACCGACACGTCGAGCGCGGAGACCGGTTCGTCCGCGACGACGAGACGCGGATTCACCGACAACGCGCGCGCGATGCCGATGCGTTGCCGCTGTCCGCCGCTAAACGCGTGCGGAAAGCGCTGCATATACTCGGGGCGCATCCCGACGAGGCGCAATAGTTCTGCGACACGCTCCTCGCGCTCTTTGCGATTCGTCATTCCGTTGACCAACAGCGGTTCACCGACAATATCAAAGAGCGTCATGCGCGGATTGAGCGAGCCATACGGGTCTTGAAAGATCATTTGCATCTGCGGACGAAGCGGGCGCAGCTCGCGGCGATCTAGTTTCGCCAGGTCAACCGTCTGCCCCTCTTGCGTGCGGAACAACATCTCGCCGCTCGTCGGCGCCATCGCGCGCAAGATGCAGCGCGACGTCGTCGTCTTGCCGCAGCCGCTTTCACCGACCAGGCCAAGCGTTTCGCCTTCGTTGACAAAGAAGCTGACGTCGTCTACCGCGCGAACATTGCCGACAGTCTTGCGGAAGAAGCCGGTGCGGATCGGAAAATACTTGTGGAGATTTTTCACTTGGAGGAGTGGCGTGGTGTCCGAGTTCATCATGCTGCCGCCTCCGAGTCATGATACAGAAAACAGCTGACCCATTGTTTTTCTCCAACCGGTAAAAGCGCAGGCGTGCGCACGTCGCATTTGCCCGGCATTGACTTGACACAGCGCGGGTGGAATGGACAGCCCTTGGGCTTGTTGAACGGATGCGGGATCGATCCGCTAATCGTGGGGAGCTCGACGCGCGGCGTCGAGTTCACGCTTGGAATCGAGCGCAAGAGCGCCTGCGTGTACGGATGCTTGGGCGCATGGAAAATGTCGTCCACCGGGCCCTGCTCCACCACCAAACCCAGGTACATCACCATCACGTAGCTTGCCATTTGTGCGATCACACCCAAATCGTGCGTGATGAATATGATCGCTGCGTTGCGTTGTTGCTGGAGATTTCGCAGCAAGCGCAGAACTTGGGCCTGCGTCGTCACATCCACCGCGGTCGTCGGCTCATCGGCGATGAGCAAACGCGGGTTGCACGAGAGCGCCATGGCGATGATCGCGCGCTGGCGCAAACCGCCGCTCAATTGCCACGAGTATTCGTCGAGCCGCTGTTCCGGCATCGGAATGCCCACGTCCTTGAGCATTTGCAGTGCGATCTGGCGCGCCTCGCGCTTGTTGACCGGCTGATGCAGCATGATCGCTTCGATGATCTGATCGCCGATGGTGTGCACCGGGCTGAACGACGACATAGGTTCTTGCGGGATGAGCGCAATCTCTGCGCCTCGAATCGAGCGCATCTGTGCGCCGTTCGCGTCGAGCTGGGCGAGATCGACGACTTGGCAGTCTCCGTCCTTGGTTTTGCAGTTGAGCAAAATCTCGCCATGGACGATCTTGCCGGGCGGCTCGACGATGCGCAACACTGCTTTCATCGTAACGCTTTTGCCGCAGCCGCTTTCGCCCACGATGCCAAAGACTTGACCCGAGTTCACGTCAAAGGTCACGCCGTCCACCGCTTTGACGACGCCCTCGTCCATCATAAAGTACGTTTTCAAATCGCGCACGGAGAGCAGAGGTTGAATTTGCGTGTTCATCTGTTCTCCCTTTAATGACCGTACGGATCCGCGGCGTCGCGGAGGCCGTCGCCCACCAAGTTGAACGCCAATACCGAGAGAATCACGGCCACGCAGGGGAGGAGCAACCAGGGAGCCTGCGCCACGGTCTGGATGTTTTGCGCCTCTTGCAGCAAAACACCCCAACTGATCGCAGGCGGTCGAATGCCCAACCCTAGATAGCTCAGCGACGTTTCGTTGATGATCATCACCGGAATCGCGAGCGTGCTCGTCGCGATGATGTGGCTCATAAACGCAGGAACCATGTGCCGCGTGATGATGCGAAACCGGCTGCACCCGGCGAGATCGGCGGCGAGCACGAAATCTTCTTCACGCAAGGAGAGGAAACGACCACGCACCTCGCGCGCAAGCGTCGTCCAGCCGATGAACGCCAGGATGATCGTGATCGCAAAAAAGACTTGGTCGGGACGCCAGTCCTGCGGCAGCGCCGCCGTCATCGCCAGCCAGATCGGGATGGTCGGGAGCGATTGCAGCAACTCGATCAAGCGCTGGATGATCATATCAGGCCAACCGCCAAAGTAACCGGAAATGCCGCCGAGCAGCACGCCAAAGATCACGCTCAGCGCGACGGCAACGAGACCCACGGTCATCGAAGTGCGCGTGCCGAACATCATGCGCGACCACTGATCGCGTCCCATGCGATCCGTGCCAAACAAATACAGCCAATCCGCTGACTTGGGGTCCGTAGGACCGATCAGGTGAAGGTCGGTCTCAAACAGCCCCAGTACTTTGTATTTGTACCCTTGAACGAAGAGACGAATCGGGACTTTCGTCTCGTCAATTTTCCATTCCATCCGCAACGTGACCGGATTGCGCTTGCCGACGACCGCCGGCACCGACAGGTTAAAGCCGGAGCTATCAAAGAAGGAAATCCCTTGCATCGGAATGAACGCAAGAAACGCTTCCGTCGCTTCCGGGTCTTGCGTGCTGAAAAAGTCAGGCACCAGGACAATCACGTAAAAGAGGACCAACACCATTGAGCTGATAATCGCGAGGCGATTCTTGCGGAAACGCCACCAAACCAGTTGCCAGTTCGATGCGACCGAGACACGTTCTTCCGCTTTCGAGACGAGTTGCGACACGAGCGTCTCTTCGACCTGAAAGTTTTCCGCCATAGTCTAAACACCTTCCATTCGGATGCGCGGATCAACCAGCGCGAGCAGAATATCCGAAATCAAAGTGCCGATAATCGTGAGGGAGCAATAAATCAGCAGGATACTGCCGGAAAGGTACATGTCTCGCTGCGTCAGTGCGCGCAACAGCAAGGGACCGATATTCGGCAGATTCATCACCGTCGCAACAATCAAACTGCCAGAGAACAACTGGGGCAGATACCAGCCGATCGTGCTGATGAGCGGATTGATCGCAAGGCGCACTGGGTATTTGATCACCAGTTTCCATTCCGACATTCCCTTGGCGCGCGCGGTGACGACGTACGGCTTGTTCAGCTCGTCCAGCAAGTTGGCGCGCATCACGCGCATCAGGCGCGCGGTTCCCGCAATCCCCAGCACGATCCCGGGCAGCCAGATATGCTTGAGCAGGTCAATCAAGCGCCCCAAACTCCACGGCGCTTGAATATAATCGGGCGAGAACAGGCCGGTCACACTCAAGCCAAAGCTGGAAAAGGCGACCCACATCAGAATCAGCGCCAGCATAAAGTTCGGCGTAGCGACGCCGACATAATTCAGCAGCGCAAAGGCATAGTCGAGGAGCGAGTTCTGATGGGTGGCGGAATAAATGCCGGCCGGGACTGCCACGATCCAAGTAATAGCGAAAGCGAAAAGCGCCAGGAACACCGTGAGCACCAACCGTTCGCCGATCAATTCGGAATTGGGTCGCTGGTACTCGAGCGAATAACCCAGATCCCCCTTGAGCAGCCCTTCCATCCAGCGCAGGTACCGAATGTGCATCGGTTGGTCAAGCCCGAACTGGTGCCTGAGCGCCTCCACCTGCTCCTCTTGAATGGAGGACCCACCTGAAGCGAGGTTGGCGACATAACTGGTCAAAAAGTCGCCAGGCGGCGCTTGCACCAACCAGAAAACAATGATGGAAAAAAGCACAAGCAGAATAGGCAGGAGGAGCAAACGCTGTACTATGAATCGAAGCATAACTAGCATCCTTCCAGACACGGAGACAAAGAGAGGGGGAGACAAGGAGAATCCGGTCCCCCGGTCTCCTTGTCTCCTTGTCACCATGTCACCGTGTCACCGCGTCAGGAACTTAGGGTGTAAAGAACCACGTTTCGGGACGACCATTGCCCGGCGAGCGCAAGGGCCAGTCCTTGGTCAGGTTCTGCGGAACATTCTTCATTTTCGCGTTGACCACTACCACACCCTGATCGGTGGCAGTCAAGCCCACGGTACCGATTTCGACCATGTTGTCCACCCAGAGCTTGAAGATCTGCTGGGCGTCCTTGGCCTGGTCGGCGGGTCCAACCGTCTTGGCGTGGTCAACCAACTGCATCATCTGCTTCATGTAATCAGGCGGTTCGACGCCTTCCTTGCCGCCTGTTTTGACCCAGTTGTACCACAGCGGACCGTAGGTGATGTTGCCATAGATGCCGCTGCGGACATCGTACTTGGTCGAGCCGGTGAACGGAAAGCCCGCCGTGTCCTGGTTCCACATTTCGGCTTGCAGGTCGTTCGATTCGCGCAGCGAGAAATGCAACGCGCGCTCGCGAATCTGGACGATCAGCTGGATGCCGACTTTCTGAAAGTCCTTGGCAATCAATTGCGCGATGTCGGGCCAGGAGCCAAAGACCGCTACAACCGAGAGCTCGATGGCGACCCGCTTGCCGCTGGGGAACAAGCGGAAGCCCTCCGAGTCTTTCTTGTCCAAGCCGATCTTGTCTAGCATCGTGTTGGCTTCGTCCGGCTTGTACTCGATGTACTTGTAGGCGTAGTCGTCGCCGGGATAGTACGGATGACCCTTCTTGGGGACGGGTTGACGCGGCTCGCCCGTTCCGAGGAACGCAGATTCCTGAATCTGCTTGCGGTTGATCGCGTACGACATGGCGATGCGGAAATCCTTGTTTGCCAACAACTTGCCTAGATCCGGATCCTTGGCGTAGGTCTGGTTGAAGATGATATCCGCATCCGCGCCGCCCAGGCTCGACCAGAGATAGATGTTGTACTTGCCGGTCTTTTGCGAGTTCTCTTTGAGTACCGGATAGTTCACGAGCTGGACGTGGCGTTCCTGCTGATCCAGTTCGCCCGCGATCGCGGCGAGGTTTAGCGCGTTCGCGTCGGCAAAGAACTTTAGGTCAACTCCGTCCATGTACGGCAGTTGGTTGCCTGCCTTGTCCACGCCGACAAAGTACGGGTTGCGGACCAGCTTAAAGATCTGATCGCTGATCCGGCTGCCGGGCGCCGCGACCCAAGCCGCCATGCCAGGACGCTCAGGCGTGTCGTAGGGGCTGATCTTGAGACGGAACAGCTCTGCCCAGGTCTTGAGCTTGGCTTCCGCCACCATCTTGTCGAGGTCTTCCTGCTTGGCGTAAGACGCGTGGAACTGCTTGAGGAACTTGCTGGGCAGGAAACACGGAATGTTCTTGTCGCCATACTCTGCGTTGGCAAGCTCGAACAGGAACGTGGTATGCGCGTCTTGATAGTTCCACTGGGCGGTTACAACGTCAACCTGCTTGACTTCGGCGAGTGAACCATCCTTGTTCTTCATCCACCCAGGAAGCGAAGGCGTCAAGTCTTTGTTCTGCAAAGCATCCTTGTACCAGAACATGATGTCATCCGTCGTGAACGGATCGCCGTTCGACCACTTGCTCCCCTTGCGCAGTTTCACCGTCCACGACTTGAAATCGGTCGAGGGCGTG
>Ga0315288_10005710_pt1 | contig 15818 bp, 9 predicted proteins | sample YL17G11_20_MG_FD_203454 | JGI IMG/M metagenome (GOLD analysis project Ga0315288, IMG submission 203454) | Sediment microbial communities from Yellowstone Lake, YNP, Wyoming, USA - YL17G11_20 | ecosystem: Environmental > Aquatic > Freshwater > Lake > Sediment | place: USA: Wyoming | collected...
TCGCCAGTAAGCACCAGCGATTTTTGTTAATTTAAATGCTTCAGGATTGATTTCTCTGGTTGATTTAACGTGCGGCCCAGCGCACAAATCAATGAACTCGCCCGACTTATAAATTGTGGCCTTTTGCGCCTTTAGGCCTTTAATCAATTCCAGTTTATATGGCTGATTCTTAAATATTTTTTTCGCTTGCTCTTTTGTGGCAAAACTTTTTTCAAATTTTATATTTTGCTTTATCAATTCTTTCATTCGTTTTTCAATCCTGGGCAGGTCTTCTGGAACAAAAACTCTCCCCTCCTTCGCCGAGGCTTCGGAGGGCAAAGCAAAGTCATAATAAAATCCGTTCTCAATAGTCGGCCCAATACCAAATTTAACCTGCCTGCCGGTAGGCAGGGCATTTCCAAAAATGTCTTTTACCGCATGAGCCATTATGTGCGATATCGAATGTCTAATTATCTCAATTTTCATAATTTTTAACCTCCTCTGCCTCGTCGCAGAGGATTTTTAATTGCTCATCTCTGTCGCTTAAACGACCAGAAAGCATAACAATTTTTCCCTCCTGCCAAACAACCGGGTTTTGTTCAAGAACAGAAGGGAAAACCAAGGTTTCAATCTTGCCGGTTAAATCTTCCACTTCGACAAAAAGCATGGGTTTTCCGGTTTTAGTGATGAACTTCTTTATCTTATTTATTATACCAGCAATTTTAATCCTTTTACCAGCCTGATGCGAGTTTATGGTTTGAATACTTATTGCATTTTTTTCTAAAAATGACCGGTGTTTATCCAAAGGATGCTCTGAAACATAAATGCCCAGCAATTCTTTTTCCCAAATTACTTTCTCATTATCTTGGGTTTCTATGGTTTTTTTTGTTTTCAGAATAAAAAAATCAAAAGATTGAGAAGGAATCGAATCAAAAAGATTGGTCTGACCATTTGATTTCGACTTCTGAATTTCTCTGGAATAAGCTAACATTTCTTCCAAATTCGCTAACAATTGCAACCTTTCTCCCAATCTATCAAAAGCACCTGCTTTTATCAGGCTCTCTAAAGATTTTTTGTTTAAATCTTTTGACTGAACACGGCTTAAAAAATCACCGATTGATCCATAAGGACCATTGCCCTTTCGTTCTTTAACAATTGCTTCAACAACATTAGAGCCGACATTTTTAATGGCCGTGAGCCCAAAACGAATATTATTGTCCGGGAGCAAAGTAAAATTATCAAGACTCTCATTAATATCCGGCGGCAAAACCATAATTCCCTCCTTTCTGGCTTCGTCTACCAAAATGGCGATTCTATCAATATCATTTTTTTCAGAATTCATCAAGGCAGTCATAAACTCCGACGTATAATGAGATTTAAGATAAGCTGTTTGATATCCAATCAAGGCATAACAAGTGGCATGACTTCGGTTAAAGCCGTAACGAGCAAAAGGCTCAACAAACTCCCAAATTCTCTCGGCTGTTCGTTGGTCAATTTTATTCTTAATCATTCCCTTAATCATCGTCTCCGATTGCTCGTCAAGTAATTTTTTTATTTTTTTGCCTACTGCCTTTCGCAGCACATCGGCCTCCGCTAAGCTAAATCCAGCCAAATCCCTGACAATTTGCATTAACTGCTCCTGATAAACGGCGATTCCATAGGTATTCTTTAAAATAGGTTCTAATTTTGGATGAATATAAGTTATCTCCTTCTGGCCATGCTTGCGAGCTATAAATTCCGGAATAAGATCCATGGGGCCCGGCCTGAATAAAGCAACCATAGCTATAATATCTTCAAATTTTGTTGGCTTAAGCTGCTGAAGATATCGTTTCATTCCGCTTGATTCAAGCTGAAAAACGCCGGTAGTATTAGCTTTCTGAAACAGCTCAAAAGTTTTCTTATCGTCCAAAGGAATGGCGTCTATATTAATTTCTTCTTTCCTTAATTTTTTAATAAGATTAACCGCATTTTCTATTATGGTTAAGTTCTTCAACCCTAAAAAGTCCATTTTTAAAAGACCCAGATCTTCTATAGAATGCATTTCATATTGAGTTACAATCGTTTCGTCATCCTGAGAAGCGTGCTGTCTGGGCGTATAATTATCAATCTTATTTTTGGTAATTACAATACCGCAGGCATGAGTAGAAGCATGACGGGCTACTCCCTCCAACTTTTTAGCCAGATCAATAAGTCTTTGGGTCTGAGAATCGGTTTCGTAGCTTTCTCTAAGTTCCGACACTTTAGAAAAAGCTTCCTCCAGTGAGCAGGCAAAGGGAATCATTTTCGCCAACTGATCGCAAAATGCGTAAGTGTAACCCAGGGCCCGACCCACGTCTCTAAGCACGGCTCGGGCAGCCATTGTTCCAAAGGTAATAATTTGAGCAACATGCTCCCGGCCATATTTTTGGGCAACATAGTCAATCACTTCGTCTCTTCTGGTATCGGCGAAATCTAAGTCGATATCTGGCATACTAATTCTATCGGGATTTAAAAATCTCTCAAAAAGAAGGTTATATTTTAAAGGATTTACATTGGTAATATTTAAAAGATAGGCAACCAAACTTCCGCCAACGCTTCCCCGGCCGGGTCCAACCACTATCCCATTATTTTTGGCCCAATTAACTAGATCTTGAACAATTAAAAAGTAAGGCGCAAAACCTGTTTTTTTGATAACCTTGAGTTCGTAATTTAGGCGATCTTTTACTTCCGGCGCAGCCTTGCTAAATCTTTTTTTCAAACCATTAAGACAAAGTTTTTCAAGATATCTATCGGCAGTTTCTCCCTCTGGCAGAAGAAAAATGGGAAGCTCAATTTTGCCTAGTTCGATTTCTAAATTACACTGATCAACAATTTTCTGAGTGTTTTCTATCGCTTCGGGAACCTCCTTAAAAGACTCTATCATCTCTTTCTGGCTTTTCATCGAAAAATCGTCATTCATAGTTAATCTGTCCTCGTCGCTAATAGTATGATTTGTCTGAATGCACATTAAAATTTCCTGAGCTTCGGCATCGTCGGGATTTATATAATGAATATCATTAGTAGCCACCAGAGGTATGCCCGTTTTTTTAGAAATTTCTTCAAGAGCATCATTAACCCTTTTCTGCTCTTTTAGATTACAATGGGGCATCAACTCTAAATAAAAATTACCAAGACCAAAAATATCAGAATATTCCAGGGCAATTCTTTCAGCTTTTTCGATATCGCCCGCTAAAATTGTCTGCGGAATTTCGCCATGAAGACAAGCAGACATGGCTATTAATCCTTCTCTGTACTCTCTAAGAAGCCCTTTATCAACTCTGGGCCTATAATAAAATCCTTCCAAGTGAGCCCGGGTAATTAACTGAATTAAATTTTGATAACCGATTTTGTCTTTGGCCAAAACTACGATGTGCCATCTTTCTCTATCAATATTCGGCCGTTTAAAATGCATCCCTTCCGGGGCAATATAAAGCTCGGCTCCGATTATCGGCTTTATTCCTGCTTTTTTGGCCTTCTTGTAAAACTCTATTGCTCCATAAAGTACTCCGTGGTCAGTAAGAGCCAAGGAATCCATATTTAATTCCTTGGCTCTTTTAATAAGTTGGTCAATCTTGGCCAGACCATCAAGCAGCGAATAATGAGAGTGAACGTGTAGGTGTGTAAATTTCATACATAAAAATTTATATATCCAAATTCTTCACTTTCTTGGCGTGCGTCTGTATAAACTTCTTTCTAGGAGCGACTTCGGCTCCCATCAAAATATCAAAAATTTTATCGGCTTCCCGAACATCTTCAATAGTCACTTTTTTCATGGTTCTTCTCTCGGGATCCATGGTTGTTTCCCAGAGCTGACCGGGATTCATCTCTCCCAAACCTTTATACCGCTGAATATTTGCCGCTCCTTCGCCTTTCAAAGATTTAACCACTTTTTCTTTTTCTTCTTCGGTATAGGCATAAACAGCTTCTTTTCCTTTTTGCACTCGATAAAGTGGCGGCTGAGCTATATAAAGATAGCCGTTTTCAATAACCGGGGCAAAAAATCTGTAAAATAAAGTTAAGAGCAAAGTTCTAATATGAGCGCCATCAACGTCGGCATCGGTCATGATTATAACTCGATGATAGCGAAGTCTTGATAGGTCGAAATCCTCGGCAATAGCCGTGCCCAAAGCAATAATTAAAGATTTAATTTCTTTGGACGTAAGGATTTTATCCAGTCTTGCTCTTTCAACATTTAAAATTTTTCCTCGCAATGGCAGAATCGCCTGAAAATGACGATCTCTTCCCTGCTTCGCACTACCGCCGGCACTATCTCCTTCCACAATATATAATTCCGATTCCTCCGGATTGGAACTGACGCAATCGGCTAATTTTCCGGGAAGGGCCATTCCTTCTAAAACGCCCTTTCTAATAACGGTTTCTCGGGCTACTTTCGCCGCCTTCCTGGCTTTAGCTGCTAAAATTACTTTTTCTAAAATCTTGCGGGCGTCGGTTGGATTTTTCTCCAAAAATTCTTCAAATGCCTCGGCCATGACTGTTTCAACGACCGTTCTTGCTTCAGGATTTCCCAATCTTGCCTTAGTTTGGCCTTCAAATTGAGGTTCCGGCATTTTTAGACTTACCACCGCCGTAAGTCCTTCTCTGACATCATCACCGCTTAACTTTTCTTCTTCTTTTAAAAATCCATTCTTCCTTCCGTAGTCATTTAAAGTCCTGGTAAGAGCAGTACGAAAACCGGTCAAATGCATTCCTCCCTCGCCAGTATTAATATTATTGGCAAAACTAAGCTCAATTGACTGAATATCGGTGGTGTATTGAAGACTAATTTCAACTACCGAATCTTCTTTTTCTCTTTCGATATAGAAAATATTTTCATGAACAACCCCTTGGTTCCGGACTAAATATTTTATGAAAGAAATTAACCCTCCTTCAAAATAAAAGGTATGTGTTTTTAGAAGCTTATCTTTCTCCCGCTCATCAATAACGGCAATTCTTACTCCCTTGGTTAAATAGGCCTGCTGTCTTAAGTGGTCTAAAATTGTTCGCCAGTTAAATTTCGGCATTTCTCCGCCTTTGGCGGAAAAAATCTCCGGATCCGACTCAAAAATTACATTGGTTCCGCTGTGAGAACACTTGCCAATTTTCTTGACCTTAGTTTTCGCCTTACCCTTAGAATATTCTTGGGCATATAAAAATCCATCACGACAAACCTCGACTCTCATCCATTGACTTAGGGCGCAGACCACCGAGATGCCAACTCCATGAAGACCACCGGCAATTTTATAGGCTTTCCTGTCAAACTTCCCGCCAGCATGAAGCATGGTCATTACTGTCTCCAGGGCTGATTTTTTTGTTTGAGGATGTCGGGCAACCGGAATTCCTCGACCATTATCAGCCACAGCCACCCTATTGCCCGGCAGCAAAGTTAATCCTATTTCCGTGCAATAACCGGCAATTGCTTCATCTAAAGAATTGTCCACCACTTCCCAGATTAAATGATGAAGACCCTCGGGACCAGTTGAACCAATATACATTCCTGGCCTACGTCTAACCGGTTCCAAGCCCTTCAGCACATAAATATCTTTCGCTTCATAACTAGATTTCTCTTTAGGCGCTTTTTCCTCCACGGGCTTTGATATTTTCTGAATACGTCTAACCACCCGCTTTGTTACGGGTTTTTTCATTTTCTTCTTTGCCACAACTTTTTTAGTTTTTTTAACTTTTTTCTTCGGCATAATTTTGACTTTTTACTTATTTTCTCACCTCCCATCCCCTCCTACTTATCTCTTTCGTGATTCTATTATGAATCTCGTCTACTTCTTTATCCGTCAGGGTTCTTTCATCTGATTGATAAATAATATGAAAAGCTAAATTCTTTTTGCCCTCGGGAATCTCATCTCCTTCATACATATCAAACAAATCAACGTCGGAAATCAACTCGCCGCCAGCAGTTTCAATAACATTCAAGACATCATTAACCCTGTCTTCCGGATTCACCAAAACAGCAATGTCTCTGACTACAGCCGGGTATTTCGATGGATGTTGATAAATTAATTCTTCTTCAACCAGCCGAGTTAAAAGTTCAAAATCAATATCAAAAGCCGCTACTCCCCCTTTTATTTTCAACTTAGATAAAATTTCAGGATTAATTTCGCCGACAAATCCTATTTCCTGATTATCCAATTTTATTTCTGCGCTTCGACTAAATTGCCAAAATTTTCTATTGCTCCAGTCGGGCGTTGCCTCAAAATCATCGTACCACTGATCAGAAATTCCTAACTTATTCAATAATCCATCAACTATCCCTTTGGCTTCATAAAATAATCCATCTCCGCCGTCTTTTTTGCCCAATACTCCCGTCAATATCATTTTCTCGCTAAGTTTTGGGTTTTTGAAATATATTTTTCCTAACTCAAACAATCTTACCTCTCCGCCTCTGGCGGAAAAATATCTAAAATTATCTCTAATATTTTTTAATAAATTAGTTAATAAATCCCGACGAAGATATTGCAAGTCTAAACTCAGGGGATTCTCCAGTTCTAAATAATTTTCCGGGATTGCCCCTAAAATTTTTAAATCTTCCTCCCCAATAAAAGAGTAATTATAAACTTCACTAAGCCCCAAACCACCCAAAATATCTTTAACTTTATTTTTTAATCTTAATAAATCATCGACTTTAGCCGGAACTAAAATACCCAACGGCGGCCTAGACGGAATTTTTTCATACCCATAAATTCGGCCGATTTCTTCAATTAAATCTTCGGGAATTTCTATGTCCATTCTTCTTGTCGGAATTTCTACCAACAAAGCATCGTCCTTATCACCTAAAATCCGGCGAGCACCTCTAAATGGACTTGATTTTAGAAAATCCCGAAATCTTATTTTTGCTACTTTCCCACTTTTCGAAGAAGCATGAATTACCTCATTATTTCCAATATAAACTCCCACATGACCAACTCCTTGCGGCCATTTTTTGTTTTTATGCGGTTGACCCGAGCCTTTGGAAAAAAGCAAATCGCCTGGCTCTAATTCTTTTTTATCTATGTTTTTGCCAAATTCAATCTGCTCAATAGAAGGCCTTGGAATCTCTACTCCGATTTGCCTAAATAAATATCGGGTAAAACTTGAGCAATCGAATAACTCTGGCGCTTCTTGAGAGGTGCTGGCACCATATTTATAAGGCCTGCCAATTAAACTTTTTGCTAAGTTAATTAATTCTTTTATTGGTGGAATTATTCTGGTTTTAAAACCCAAAGAACTAAAGATATGCAGAATCTCTCTTTCCGGAATTTCTACACCTAAGATACTATTTATTTCCCCTACTTTCAAAGAAATCTTTCTTGGCTTTAATTTGAATGGGTAAACATCAACTATATTCTTGGCTACTTTTCCACCAGCAATTTTACAAATCAAACTAGCAACTCTATCTATTGCTTCTGATGCTAAGTTGGGGTCCAGCCCATGCTCAAATCTTAAAGAAGCTTCGGTTTGTAATCCTAATTTTCTGGAACTAGTATGAATATTATTAAGATTAAAATTAGCTGATTCTAAAACAATATCTTTGGTCTTATTGGTGATTTCGGCTTTTTTGCCTCCTTTTATTCCGGCGATTGCCAATGGTTCACATGAATCGGCAATAACCAAAATATTGTTGTCCAGCTCATAATTTTCTCCGTCTAAAGTGGTGATCTTTTCTCCCGTTTTTGCCCGTCTGACAATAATTTTTCTGCCCTCTACTTTTTCATAATCAAAAACATGAAACGGTTGACCGGTCTCAAGCATCACATAATTAGTTGCGTCAACAATATTATTGATTGCTTGCTGACCAATTGCTTCTAATTTTTCCTTCAACCATTTTGGTGAAGGACCAACTTTAATATCGGTTATAACTCTAGCACAATATCTTGGACATAAATCAGTTTCTTTTATTTCAATTTTAATAAAATCGCTGGCCTTTATTTTTTTATCCTCCTTGATTTTTGATTTTTGGATTTTAAGTTTGGAGCTTAAAAGCGCGACACACTCGCTGGCAACTCCCAAATGACACAAACAATCATGGGCTCGATTAGGCAAAACATCGATATCTAAAATAAAGTCATTGCCCAACTTCTTTATCCCTTTCACCTCAAAAGAATGCATAGTCAACAAATCAGCCAATTTTTCCGGCTTTGGCAAATTTTTCACATATTCTTTTAGCCAATTATAAGATACTTTCATATTAAAATTGCTTTAAAAATCTCAAATCCCCAGAATAAAATAACCTGATGTCATCGATTCCGTATTTAATCATTGCCAATCGCTCAAGCCCCATGCCAAAAGCAAATCCCTGCCACTCGCCTGGCACATAACCAACTGCTTTCAAAACATTTGGATGAACCATCCCTGCGCCCATAATTTCCAACCAATCTTTAAATTTTCCTGCCTCGCCGGTAGGCGGGCCGCCCTTGACATCAACTTCAAAACTCGGCTCGGTAAAAGGAAAATAACTTGGCCGTAATCTGATTATTATATCCTGCTTAAAAAATCTCTTAAAAAATTCTTCTATCACTGCTCTAAAATTTGCTACGCTAATGTCTTTATCAACCATTAATCCTTCTATTTGATAAAAGGTGTGAGAATGCGAATCATCGGTTGCCTCATAACGGAAAACCCGACCAGGCACAATAATCCGCAAGGGCGGATTTTTTTTCTCCATGTATCGCGCCTGCATCGGGGAAGTATGGGTTCGAAGTAATAACTTATCACTTTTAAGCCAGAAGGTGTTCCAGGCATCTCGAGCTGGATGTTCATCTGGAATATTTAAAGCATCAAAATTATAATATTCGGTTTCAATGTCCGGCCCCTCAACAATTTCAAATCCCATTGAACCAAAAATTTCTTCAACCTGTTTTAAAACATTGGTTATTGGATGAAGATGACCATGGGGTAACTTGACTCCCGGAGCAGTGATATCTAGCTTGGTAGTTTGTCCCGCTAAGCGGGATTCGCCTTGGGCGGATATTTTTTTCTTTTTCTGCTCAAACATCTCTATCAATTCTTGTCTAAATTTATTTGCTTCTTCGCCGATTTTTTTTCTTTTCCCAATCGGTAAATCCTTCAAAGAACGCAAAATAGCCGTAAGTTCGCCATCTTTACGGCCAAGATATTTCACCCTAAACATTTCTAATTCGAGTAGATCTTGAATTTTTTCCAACTCGCTTAGAGCTTGTTTTTTTATTTGATTGATATTCATAAAATTCTAAAACTCCGGAGTAATAAAAAAATGGTTAAAATTAAAGAAATCAAAATCCCCTGCTTCAAAGATGTTTGGAACAACCTCGCTGGTATTTTATTTTTTATGACTAATTTCCGCAGATAAAATCCAGCTAAAGAAAAAAGGCCGGCAACAGCAACAAAAAAACTTAGATAAAATAAAATAAAGTGTATCAATTCGGCATTATAAGGATCCATTTTCACCAGGATAAAAATCAAAGAAACCAGAGAAACTAAAGTCAAAAAACTTATCCCCAGGACAAATATTCTAAGGTTTATCATGTATTAATTATACACTATTTTAGGGTCAAAAACAATAAGAAAAACACCCTATTTGGGTGCTTTAATTTTTTATGGCATTTCAATTTTGTCTCCTGGCATTGATTTGTATTTTAAATTGGATATGTCCATCTATTTCTAGCCTAGGAACCATTCCTATTACTTCATTGTCTTTTACAACAAAAACTGCAATACATTTTTCTCTCATCATCTTCTCCGACACTAAGGTTAAACTATCATCAGGTCCGCAGGTTATCGCTTCTTTCAAGCCTTTCAAATTCTCTAACGCCCAGGCTTCGGGTATGCTTTCCATGACATCTTTTGCCTTGACGGATTCTAATATTTTTTTCACAACTAACTGCTTATACTCGCCTGGAGCCATTAGAAATAAAAATCCACCAATAAACACAAACCAGAAGCCTAATTTGAAAATTCCCGCAATCATCATAAGCAGGCCAAATGCTTGCCCAACCCTGGTGGCAATCTTTAATGACCACATTTCATTTTTGGAAATTGCCCATAAAATTGTCTTGAATACTCTTCCTCCGTCCATGGGATAAGCAGGCAAAAGATTAAAAATAGCAAGAATTAAGTTCATAACAAATAGATAACTCAACGAAACTGCAACCAGCGCCATGTCCGTTTTTAGAAATTTCGCTAAGGCCCAAAATATTCCAGCCACTCCTAGACTAGAAAGGGGCCCGGCAATAGCAATAAGAAATTCTTCTTTGGCTTTCCTACCCACAGATTCCATTTGAGCTGCTCCCCCAAAAAACATCAAGGTTATTCTTTGAATTCTGATTTTAAACAATTGAGCGACTTTAGAATGAGCAAGCTCATGAATAAGAACTGAAACAAACAGCAGCAAAAACATAATAACTCCAAAAAACCAATAAGCAACAGTAGATTGTTCCGGAATAAGTTGGGGCAAAACTTGGACCGCCAGCATCCATGAAAAATAAAACAATACAAGAAACCAGCTCCAGTGAAGTTCAATGTCAATCCCAAAAATCCTAAAAATCTTAAATCCTTTCATCCTTACCTCCTTAATTTTTAAGGTTCAAGCTTTCTTTTAATCTTAATATGGAAAACAAAATATTACAAGTTTCTCTTGCAATATTTTTTACTATAGCTATAATTATATGTGTATCGCGGGGTAGAGAAGCAGTATCTCGCCAGGCTCATAACCTGGAGATCACAGGTGCAATTCCTGTCCCCGCAACTATTTATGCCAGGGTAGCTCAGTTGGCAGAGCGCGGGACTCATAAGCCCGAGGTCGTGGGTTCAATCCCCACCCCTGGTACACTTTGATAGTTTATAAAAATTATGCGGACGTAGCTTAGCGGCTTAAAGCGCCGCCCTGTCACGGCGGAGATCGTGGGTTCAAATCCCATCGTCCGCGCAAATATAAAAAATCCCGCTAATAACGGGATTTTTTATATTATTCATAATTCAATTTACAATACCTCCAACTCTTCCAGGGCTTTCCTGAAAGATTTAATCGCTCTTTCGGCATCAATAACAGTCAGCTTGTAATTAATATCGTGGACAATATTATTGCGAATTTTATGGGCTTGCCAGATATCATCGATATCGGATATTTGACTGGCATTTATTTTCCTCAACCTTTCTCCCATGTCCTTGCCAGCGTAACTGCATCTTTTTAGGACATCGTCAAAAAATTTATCAGCTTCAATAACGGCTAATTTTAATTCTGCTTCCTGGCCGGATTTTAACCTCTCCTCAATTTTTGTCCACTTTTTTGCAATTCTTTTTGGAAAATGGCTGGGGGTTATAAATGATTTTCCGACTGATTTTGCCCTATTGACGATATTTAATTTTATAATAAGCTCAACTATCCCGATAAAAAGCACGACAGAAATAACCACAACAACAATCTTTAAAGCCGAAATTATCTCCGGCCAATTGCGGGACAATAAAAAGTCTCTGATTAAGGCAATGATTTTTTTAAATATATCGGATATTTGAAATACATTCATAAAATTTTCTTATACCTTCCTGCCACCTCCAATAATAAATCATCTTCAAATTGCGGTCCAATAATCTGAAGACCAACCGGCAATTCCCCCGTCATGCCAGCTGGAATAGAAATGGCCGGAAGACCAGCTAAGCTGGCTGGTACAGTATAAATATCGGATAAATACATAGACAATGGATCTTTTTTTTCGCCAATCTTAAAGGCCGCAGTCGGCGCTGTTGGGGTCAAAAGAATATCAACTCCGCCAGTTGACGGGCTAAAAACTTTTTCAAACTCTTTTTTAATTAATGCCCTTACTTTTTGGGCTTTGCCGTAATAGGCTTCATAATATCCCGCCGATAAGACATAGGTGCCCAATATTATTCTCCTTCTAACCTCATCGCCAAATCCGTCGGCGCGCGTCTTTAAATAAAAATCCAATAAACTTGCTCCACCCTGCGGGTGATCACCCGCAGGGTGAGAATAACCATACTTAATGCCATCATATCTGGCTAAATTAGCGCTGACTTCAGCCGGCATAATTATATAATAAACCGCCAAGGCATATTCCGTATAAGGCAGACTAACTTCCCGTATTTCTCCTATTTTTTCGGAATCTTTAATCGTTTTTTCAATAATCTCTTTAACTCCCTTGCTAATTCCCTGACCAAAATATTCTTTCGGTATCCCAATTTTTAGATTCTTGTATCTAGTATTTCGTATCTTGTATCTTGCATTATCAACCGTTGTTGAATCCAGCGAGTCCTTCCCTTTTATAACATTGAATATTAACCGCGCATCTTCGACTGTTTTTGCTAGAAGCCCAATTTGGTCTAAAGATGAAGCCATAGCAATTAAACCATATCGAGAAACAGCGCCATAACTCGGTTTAAATCCGACGACTCCACAAAAACTCGCTGGCTGACGCACTGAGCCGCCCGTATCCGAACCCAAAGCACCCAAGCAATGATTTGCCGCCACTGCTGCGGCAGAACCGCCCGATGAGCCGCCTGAAACCCGACCGGTATCGAGAGGATTTTTTACCACTCCATATGCCGAATTTTCTGTTGAAGAACCCATGGCAAACTCATCAAGATTGGTTTTTCCGATAATTATTGCCCCCGCCTTCTTTAATTTTTCTATTACTGTGGCGTCGTAAGATGCTGTATAATTTTCTAAAATCTTTGAGCCGGCAGTTGTTTTATATCCCTCTACCAAAATATTGTCTTTTATAGCCATGGGAATCCCTTCCAGCGGTCCAATTTTTTCGCCCCCGGCAATTTTATCATCAACTTTTTTCGCCTGTTCCAGGGCTAATTTTTCGGTTAAATTCAAAAAGTCATTTAACTCATCCTTCTCTTTTTTAATTTTATCCAAATAAAAATTTACTAATTCCAAGCAAGAGAATTGTTTTTTAATAAGTCCCGCATGAGCTGACTGAATTGTTAGGTTTGAAAATTGAGTCATTGTAAATTTATTGAAAATTGAAAATTGAAAATTATTCAAGTATCTTCGGCACCTGAATATAATCCCCTTTTCTCTTCGGCGCCTCTTTTAATAATTTCTCTCTTTTCTCTTTTTTATTTTCTATTTTCTGTTCTTCATCTTCCCTCATTACACTATCTATTCCTGTAACCTGGCTTATCGGCTCAACGTTTGAAACATTAACTTTATTCAATTTCTCCACATAACCCAAAATTGAGGAAAGTTCATTGCTGAATTTTTCCTTTTCTTCTTCGGTTAATTCTATCCTTGCCAATTTGGCAATATGCTCAATCAGTTCTTTAGAAATCATATTTGTATTTACCCCGTTAGAAACCTCGGGCAAAAAATAATTTTAAGTGATAGACAAATTTCTAACGGGGTTTTATCATCTTTATAAATTCTTTTTCATTAATTATTTTTACTCCTAATTTTTTCGCTTTATCGTATTTACTACCCGGCTCTTTGCCTGCCACTACAAAATCGGTATTCTTGGAAACCGATTCCGAGATGTCTCCGCCCATTTGGCGGATTTTGTCTTTGGCTTCATCTCGGGTCATATTTTTCAACTCGCCGGTCAAGACAAAAATTTTATCTTTAAATCTTTTCAGCCTTCGGCTGACCAGCCTACGGCTGGGACTTAGTATCTTTACGCCCACCTTATCGAGTTTTTCTAAGAATTTCAAATTTCTTCTATCTTTAAACCAATTATAAATGCTGCGCGCCATTATTTCGCCGGTGTTTTTAACTTTAAGCAAATCTTCTATATCGGTTTTTTTTAATTTCTCTAAATCCCCGAAATAATTCGCCAAATCAATGGCAGTTTCCTCACCAATGTGCCTGATTCCCAAAGCAAAAATAAATTTATGAAAAGGGATTTTTTTGCTGCTCTGAAGGGAATTCACTAAATTAGAGGCCGATTTTTCCGCGAATCTTTCAAGATGCCGAATATCATCTTCTTTCAAAAAAAACAGGTCAGCCGCATCTTCAATTAGTCCTTCATCTAAAAATCTGTCAATAATCTTCGGCCCCACACCAACAATATCAAGGGCGTTCTTGGAAACAAAATGACATATCTTTTCTCTTAAAATCGCCCCGCAGTTTCGGTCCGAACAACGAAAGGCTACCTCGTTTCCTATTTTTAAAACTCTTGAACCACAAACAGGGCATTTGCGTGGCACCCTTATTTCTTTTTCTTTACCGATTCTTAAATGTTTCAAGCCAGCTCTTATCTTGGGAATAACATCTCCGGCCCGACCAACAATTACTGTATCGCCAATTTTTACTCCTAATCTTTTTATTTCATCTAAATTATGTAAAGTGGCATGAGAAATTGTTACTCCACCCACTTTGACTGGCTTGAGAATTGCCACGGGGGTTAAAACACCAGTCCGACCAACTTGCCAGATAACGTCTAAAATCTGAGTGATGGCTTCTTTGGGTGAAAATTTATAAGCAATGGCACCTCGGGGCGCCTTACCAATTACCCCCAATTTTTCAAAAGTGGCATTGTTATTTAAAATTACCACAATTCCGTCAATTTCATAAGTCAATTTCCCCCTTGCTTTTTCCCAATGGTTCCTGAATTCTTCAACTTCTTCCAAGTCTTTGCAGAGTTTATTGTGGGGATTGGTTTTAAGACCAAAAGCTTTTAATATTTTATGCTCTTCCTCGTGAGTTTTCTGTCCTAAGTCGGTTTTTAAAGAATAGGCAAACGAATCTAAGCGCCGGCTGGCGGTAATTTTTGGATCAAGTTGCCTGATAGAACCAGCGGCCAAGTTTCTGGGGTTGGCATGGATTTTTTCTCCCTTTTTTCCGAGCTCTTTATTAATTCTTTCAAATTCTTTTTTATTCAAAAACACTTCTCCGCGAACCACTAATGTTTCCGGCCAAGTTCTAGAAACTTTTTCAGCAACGCCTAACAAGTCGACGTTTTTTAAATTTTTTATCACCTCATCTCTTTCCAGTAATCTTAAGGGGATTGCTTCAATTGTTTTTAAATTATTAGTGGCATCCTCACCGATTAATCCGTCGCCTCTGGTTGCTCCGACTTTCAATAAATTATTTTGATAAACAAGTTCAATTGCTAACCCATCGATTTTTAATTCGCAATAATAACCATGCGCATGGGCAGCCCCGACTATTCTTTCGTTCCTCTCTAACCAATCATTCATGTCGTCTCTGGAAAAAGCATCATTAAAAGAAAGCATGGGGGTCGGATGTCGGAATTTATCGAATTTTGCCAATGGCTTTCCACCTACTCTCTGGGTTGGGGAGTCGGGAGTAATAAATTCCGGATAATCTTGCTCTAACTTAAATAATTCATTCTTTAAAGAATCCAGGGCCGCATCGGAAATCTCCTGACGATCCAGAACATGATAGAGATAACGGTGGTAACTAATCTCCTTTTTTAATTTCTCTATTCTTTGTTTTGCTTGTTGTTTATCCATATTATATATTATATCTCATCTTCCACCTTAAAACAAAATAATAAAGGACGCTTAAATGCGTCCTTTTAATTTCTTTAGGTATACTTTTGGCCAAAGTAGATGACGGATTTTCCGAGGAGGAAGATTTATCATCCTTAAAATATCGTCAATGCCAGGTCGAACTGTATGCATAAATATGTAACCAATTAAATATTTATGCGCAAGAATAATTCCAAAACTGCGCTGAAAATGCCTATAAAGAACCTCCTGCCATTCGTTTGGCTCTAAATGATTAACTTGAGCCAATAAAGCAAATCCGCGAGAAGACAACCACTCATTCCAGCCATCCATAATGTCTTCGTGTTTTTCGTGTGCATACTCGACAAGAAATGAATCGTCAGACTGCCAAGCGCTCTGAATAGCTATATAATCAGCTGTTCCTT
>Ga0315288_10005711_pt1 | contig 15814 bp, 12 predicted proteins | sample YL17G11_20_MG_FD_203454 | JGI IMG/M metagenome (GOLD analysis project Ga0315288, IMG submission 203454) | Sediment microbial communities from Yellowstone Lake, YNP, Wyoming, USA - YL17G11_20 | ecosystem: Environmental > Aquatic > Freshwater > Lake > Sediment | place: USA: Wyoming | collected...
CTCGACGACTTATTATCAGCAGCCGAGAAGATCGTGAGCAAGCTTGGAGCACCAAGTGGCGGTGAGTATCGGCGATGGCTGCGAGATACGGCCGGATCGCTGATGGTAGTAGATGACTCTGTCATCCGAGCGATTGCAGGGTTAGGGACACCCCTAGCGACTACCAACTATGACAATTTGCTGGAAGAGGTAACAGGGTTAGAACCCATCACGTGGCTTGATCACGCCGAAGTAGAACGTCTTCTTCGTGGTGACGAACGTACGATATTGCATCTTCATGGATATTGGAAGAAGCCGGAATCGGTCATTCTGGACACGCGATCATATGAGCGAGCACTGCGCGATGAACACTTTCAATTCATGCTCAGGGCTTTGCGTGCGGTGCAAGCATTTCTCTTTATTGGTTATGGCGCAGGGCTGAAGGATCCGAACTTTGGAGCATTGTTGCGATGGTCGCGTGCTGTATTTGCTGAATCGGAGTATCGACACTTTCGCCTAGCGTTGAACAGCGAAGTGAAATCGCAGCAGAAAGAGCACGATGAGGCTGAGCGTATATTTGTCATCGGCTATGGCACTCGTCATGCGGACCTTGCTCCTTTCTTGCGCGGACTTATTCCCAAGGATCTGGGAGCTTCCCTTTCGGGACGTGCAATCTCTCCCGTTGATATGATGCCTGAATTGGAAGCAAATAGCCCGGAATTACGCCGAGTCCTAAACAATTTACCATATCGAGTTTCGAGTTTCGTGGGAAGAACAGCCGAGACAACCGGGGTAGAGCAGCTCCTAGTGACCCCTGCCATCAGGTTGGTGACGCTGACCGGCACAGGAGGAGTCGGAAAGACACGTCTCGCTCTGGAAGTGGCAATACGTGTGTTGGAACACTTCGCCGACGGTATCTGGTTCATCGAACTAGGATCTATAGCCAATTCCAAATTCATTGCGCAAAAAATCGCATCGGTGCTTGGCATAAGCGAGGAAACACGACGCCGCTCGTTGCTGGATGCCATCGAAGAGTACATCCAGGCAAGACATTTGCTGATAGTTCTGGATACATGCGAGAACTTTATTGCGGACTGTGCTCAACTTGCACATGCTCTTCTGCAATCATGCCCTAACCTCAAGATTCTCGCTACCAGCCGTGAAGACCTGAATGTCGAAGGCGAGACCCGATGGGAAGTTCTGCCACTAGCAGTGCCCAACCTGGGTTGGGGGATAAAGGATATAGAACAGAGCGACTCTGTGCAATTGTTTGCCCAACGTGCAGCAGAAGCAAAGACCAACTTTCAACTCACTGATTCAATTGCCCGAGTCGTGGGTAGGATATGCCAACAATTGGATGGTATTCCCCTGGCAATTGAGTTAGCAGCGGGCCGCATCAAAGATCTAGGGACGGTGGAGCAAATTGAAACTCGGTTGAAGGATCGGTTCGCTGTGTTAGTCAAGAGAAGCCCAGCCGGCCCAGCACGCCAACGGACGATGTATGCAACCATTGCCTGGAGTTACGAACTGCTGAACGAGTTTGAGCGAATAGCATTCAATCGGCTGGCAGTGTTTGTCGGTGGATGGACCCTAGAAATGGCTGAAGCCATATGTTCGGGTGCGGATGTAGAGCAGGCTGCTGTAATGAACCTGCAAGCATCTTTGGTAGACAAGTCGCTGGTAGTTGCCGAGGAAGTTCAAGGCCAAGCACGCTATCGGCTACTGGATTCCATTAGGGAATATGCGCGGCAGCGGCTGAGTGAGAAGGGCGAGCTTGAGGCGATGCAACGCAAGCATGCGAATTACTTTGTAGCACTCACTACAACCGCAGAGCCTGATTTATATCGAGGTTCCAAACAGCGAGTTTGGGTTGCCCGGCTTGAAACAGAGCATGACAATCTGCGCTCAGCTTTGAGATGGTCTCTGGACTGTGCCCCAGAAGTAGCCACTCAATTGGTCGCCAATGTTTGGCGATTCTGGAACATATGCTCCTATCTGACAGAAGGTTACCAATGGCTTGAAGCTGCCTTGGCAAAAGCGCCTGAGGAAACACCATGGAGAGCGAGGGCATTGCTTGGTGCTGCTTATTTGGCTCGTGAACTCTGGGATACGAGAAAAGCTTGGGACCTTTCCGAGGAAAGTGCACGGCTCTTCCAGCGATTTGGCGATGATCGCAGGAGCGACATGGCGATTAGCAATTTGGCAGTCTTGGCTCGAGCGCGAGGGGATTATGTGCTGGCAGAGCAACTTTTCAAGCAGCTCCTAGATCACGCAATTCAGGCAGGGGACAAGCGCGCAAGTGGATCACGGCTAACCAACCTGGGTGTGACTGCACTTTTCGCTGGCAAACTGGAGGAGGCAGAAAGCTATTTCATTCAGAGTATTCCGCTTCTGAGAGAATGGGGCGAGAGACACATGCTTGGACTAGCGCTTCGCTTCCAAGGTTTGTTGGAAGAAACGAAGGACGACTATATGCGGTCCCAACGTCTATTTCTTGAGAGCAGGGACGTTTCCGAAAGCATCGGTGACAAGGTGGGTGTTGGGGCCTCACTCTGCCATCTTGGAAACTTGGCTGGAGTCGAAGGTGACTTTCCGAAGGCGCGTAGGCTTCTGCTTGAGAGTCTATCCATCCTGCGAGGCACGGGAGACAAGCTAGAAGAGACTTGGACGTTGGTAGGCATTGGAAGGTTAGCATATGTGCAGGGGAGGTACTGGAGGGCGGAAATAGCATATCGAGAAAGCTTGCGCATTTTCAAGGATATCGGCTACAAGCGTGGCATCGCTCGCTGTCTTTTTTTCCTCGGTATGTTGGCAGTAAGAAAGGCTGAATTTGAGCAAGGACTCCGCCTAATGGCGATTGCCTCTCAATCCCAATCTCTATCTTCTATTCTGGTAAGCAAACAAGACCGCGATCTTTATCAGGCGACTATCGAAGCTGCGAAAACGAAGCTGAAACCAGAACTGTATACTATGATTTGGCAGGAAGGCCATTCGACCGATTTGAGCCAGGCAGTTGATCAAGTGCTTGGCAGACACTCGTCCACATGATACAATAACAATGCGAAACGTCGCATATTCAATCATCACATTGCGTAGGAGAATATGAGGCAAGACTATGAAAGGCGAGATAGTTGACAGATTCCAGATAGTCGGGTTTGTCTTATCCGTTGCGATTTCGGTGGGACTGATTGTTTCCAAGCAAGACACTGTAACAAGTGTTGTTCTCGGTTTGTTGGTGGCTTCGATCACCCAATTGTTCGATTTGCAGTTGCGGAATGTTGCATTCGAAGAGCGGATCCTGAGAGCAAGTGCGCTTAGCCGCAAGTTGTTTCACGACGAGTGGCTCCTTCGAAGTATTGAAGAAATTGTCACTGGCTACGTCAACGCCAGCGACAAATGGTTCGAACTATTCAGACTCAGAGCTCAGGATTTCATACATGAGTGTCGCGATGGGTTGCGTTCATTGTCGAATGATGATATGACGGTCGGCTTTGATAGTCCCTTCAGAATTGGTCCAGACGCATATGAAAAGTATGCCAAAGAATCCATACAGGTAACAAATTGCGGTAGTCCATCATACTGGCGCAGCGTCTTTTCACAGAAATACTGGCAAGCAAATGGAAATGCGATACGTAGAGGAGTGAAGATTACGCGCATTTTCATCCTAACCCATGAAGCACTCGACAGCCTGACTGATATTCTTGAAAGGCAGAGAAGCATTGGCGTTGATGTGTATGTGGTGACTGCCGATGAAGTGCCCCAAGATTCCGTTGAAATGTTGATGATCATGGACAATCGTCTTGGGGTTGTGTATGACTTGGGTGCTGATGGGTGGATCAAAGAGGAAAGGATAACGATACATCAAGAAAGAGTTGAGAAACTACAAAGGAGATTCAACTTTCTTATGCGCTATGCTAGAAAACTCGAAGACGTATACGGAAATTCCAATGATTTGAAACAAAGGGCCGATAGACACTAGGCGAACGTTTTCCCCCTGTGCTAATATAGGTTGAGACAACTCGTGCCGTCAATTTACTGTAAGATGGGGGCGAGGGAGAATGCATCATGTCTCAGAATGGAACACCGACGACTGCTCTACCTGACCCCGAGGTCAGACCGAAAGCTAGGCATCGCCAATTCACTGCCGAATATAAGAAGCGCATCTTGGATGAAGCCGATGCCTGTACCACACCGACGCAACGTGGCGCACTGGTTCGGCGGGAAGGACTGTACTCATCGCATCTCACCGCGTGGCGTCGGCAACGCGCCCATGGCATCTTGGACGGACTCGCCCCGAAAAAGCGCGGGGTCAAGCCCCATCCGCTCGCGCTCGAAAACGCGCAACTCCGCCACGAGAACAAGCGCTTGGAGCAGCAATTGCAACGCGCCGAAACGATTATCGAGGTTCAAAAAAAAGTCTCGCAATTGCTCGGCTTGCCGACCGAACCGAGCCAGACGGACGATCGCGCATGATCCAAGCCGCGACCACTCTCGGATCTGCGATTGGAATCGCTGCTGCCTGTGAGGCTCTGAACTTCCCGCGCGGGAGCTTCTATCGGGCACAACCGTCCGTTGAACCTGTCACGCCCAGCCCAGCCCCAGAGCGTCCCCCGTCGCCGCGGGCGCTGACCCCGACGGAAAAAGCGACGGTGCGTGCGGTGCTAAACAGCGAACGTTTTCAAGATCAGGCGCCCCGCGAAGTGTATGCCACCTTGCTGGATGAAGCGCGTTATCTGTGCTCGTGGCGCACGATGTATCGGCTTTTGGCTGAAAATCAAGAGATCCGCGAACGCCGCGACCAACTGCAACACCCGGTCTATGCCAAACCCGAACGGTTGGCGACGGGTCCGAACCAACTGTGGAGTTGGGATATTACAAAACTGCGTGGCCCCGTGACCTGGACCTACTACTACCTCTACGTCATTCTCGATGTCTACAGCCGCTACGTGGTCGGTTGGATGATCGCCGAACGCGAATCCGAAGCACTCGCCCAGGAACTCATTCGCGAGACCTGTGCCAAGCAGGGGATCCAACCCGGCCAATTGACCCTGCACACCGACAACGGAAGCGCGATGATCGCCAAGAGTGTCGCACAGTTGTTGATCGACCTGGATGTGGTCAAGTCGCACTCACGCCCGCATGTGTCGGTTGACAATCCGTATTCCGAAGCCCAGTTCAAGACCTTGAAGTATCGCCCGGACTATCCAGAACGCTTCGGGTGTTTGCTAGACGCACGCGCGTGGGCGCAAGTGTTCTTCGCCTGGTACAATCAAGAACATCATCACACGGGGCTGAGTCTATTGACCCCCGCCGTGGTGCATTACGGACAGGCAGAAACGGTTCTGCAAAAGCGGCAACAGGTTTTGGCGGCAGCGTATGCGGCGCATCCGGAACGGTTCGTGAAACACCCACCCGTGCCGGCCCAGTTGCCCGTGGCGGTCTGGATCAATCCGCCCAAACCAGCGGGCGACACGGCGGCGCCACTTCAGTAAATTCCGAAACAAGTTGTCTCAAACCTATTGACACATTCCGTGACGTATGACTTAACTCCTGATGGCCAGATGAGAGAAGAAAGAGTTACAATTCATCCCGATAGGGTTGAAAGAATCTCTCGGAAATTCGATCTCCTGATGAGATATGCTAGGAAATTCGAAGATGTCTATGATAGCATCAATCAGCTAAGTCGGTGATTCGGAAGTTCAAGTTACTCTATCCAAGTATGGCGGCAGATCAAGATAGGCAAGCAAATCCATCCCGCCAATCGGTCGACTCAGATTGAAACGTCCAATCGTAGGGTTCCGTTGACGCACTGCTCCGATTTGCTGTTACAGCGTTTTCGGGGCTCAACGCCGACCCAGTGTCCGGCTCTTTGCAGTACTTGTCGGATTCGCGATGACGACTGTTGGTGAGGGAATCTTGCCATCTAGGCCCCAAGCGGTGGAAGCCATGAGAATCGGAATAGGATTGCCTACTGCAATTCCAGGAATACCTGGGCGAATTCTTATCGAATGGGCCCGTTTGTCGGAGAAGCGGGGTTTCTCCGTTCTGGCCACGATCGACCGAGTTGCCTTTCCCAGCTACGAGTCGTTGATTGTTCTCGCGACAGCAGCAGCCGTTACCGAAACAATTGGGTTGCTCACGAACATACTTCTTGGACCAACTCGTACCCCTGTTCTCCTAGCAAAAGAAGCTGCAAGTGTGGATCAGATCTCCGGTGGGCGACTTACACTGGGACTTGGAGTCGGCGCTCGACAAGACGACTACACAGCAACTGGGCAGGCATTCAAAACCCGTGGACGACGCTTGGATGAAGCACTGGAACTCATTCACCTTGCGTGGAGGGGGGAACCTGTCGCGGGAAGTCCTAAGCCAGTAGCTCCCGCACCTGTGCAAAAGGGCGGCATCCCTATCCTCATAGGTGGCTATTCGGAGCAAGCGATCAAACGGACTGTGCGATGGGGCATTGGTTGGACAGCCAGTGGCGTACAACCGGATCAAACAGGATCATTTGCGGAACGGATTCGGAGGTCATGGCAGGAAGCGGGCCGCGAGGGCAAGCCTCAGATAGTGGCACTGACCTACTACGCTTTGGGCAAAGATGCCCAAGCGGGTGCAACCACCTATATAAAGGAATATTACGACTATCTGGGGCCTTGGGCGGACCAGATAGCAAAGAGTGTTTCATTGACGGCTTCGGCCCTTCAGACACTCGTCAAGCGTTTTGAAGATGTAGGTGTCGATGAGGTGATCTTGGCCCCAACCATTGCCCAGGTCGATCAGGTAGATCTTTTGGCCGATGCGTTATTATGACGCAGAGGTTGATCAGTGTCTGCTAAAATCATATACACAAGAAAGGAGTCGGAAATTATGCGTGCAGCCATTTATGGGGGGACAGGCGGTCCAGAAGTCATAAGAATTGAAGAGGTCCAACGGCCTGTTCCGGGTGCAGGGCAAGTCTTGGTACGCGTACAGGCTGCCGGTTTAAACCGAGCGGATCTGCTACAACGCCTAGGCTTTTACCCAGCGCCCAGCGGTGCTCCGGCAAACATCCCGGGATTGGAGTTCACAGGGGTAGCTGAAGAGTTGGGCGAAGGCGTTACAGCAGTAGAACAGGGGCAACGTGTGTTTGGCATCACGGGCGGTGGCGCGCATGCCGAATTCCTTGTCTCGCATGAACGACTTCTCGTTCCTGTGCCTCAGGGGCTTGACACACTACAAGCTGCTGCGGTCCCCGAATCATTTATTACAGCGTACGATGCCTTGTTTAATCAAGCTGGTGTAAAACCCGGCGAGAAAGTATTGGTTCATGCGGCTGGGGGAGGGGTGGGAACAGCACTTGTTCAACTGGCTCGATTCGCCGGTTGTATGGTTTTCACCACCACCCGTACTTCGAGGAAGCTCAGTCGCCTTGCAGAGCTTGGTGCAGATGTAACCATCGACTCTTCTCAGCAAGACTTTGCCGAGGTGATAGCTCAACAGACGCATGGAACAGGGGTCCATGTATGTATTGATTTCACGGGGGGATCGTATCTGGCTCAGAATCTGGCCACTTTGGGCATCAATGGCAGATTGGTGATACTGGGCTTGCTCGGCGGCGTTAAAGTTCCTATTGACCTCGAGACTGTGCTTAACAAACGTCTTCGCATCATTGCAACACAACTTCGCGGTCGTCCACTTGAAGAGAAAATCGCTGTGACTCGGCAATTCGCTGACGTTGTGGTCCCTCAGATCGAGCGCGGTCTTCTTCGCTCTGTAATTGATCGCGTGTTTACATTGGATCACTTGCCTGATGCTCATCGCCACATGGCATCGAATAGTGGCTTTGGCAAAATAGTCATCTCAGTGGAGCCGGGGAAGCAGTAATACTTCCTGTCTGCCGGTCTTCTCGGAGAAAGATTGTAGACCAACCCAGGGTTGCTCCAAGTTGTTGATGTCCATTTACCTGGAGCAGAACAATCAATCCTAAGGCCTAACTCAATCGGCTTTCGATTGGATTGTAGGTGCGGATGTGTTTGTCGCTAAAACAGCAATATCGTTCCATTAGGCACCCTGCCTCTGAAGAGTGAGATGTGTTCAGCGGTTTTCTTTGCCATGCTAACAGGAGGAGTTCGATAAACATGCACGGTCATTTGAACGACAGAGTCCTGAGCCATTACCTTGAATTTGGCCTTTTCACGTACCCGGCATTGTACAGGGAAAATCTGGCAGGTACTTTGCCTGACAATGTCAGACAGATAGGCCAACTAGTAAAAGCTCAAATCATACATCAAGTGTCCTTGAAGAATTATGAGGTTGCTTCTACCGAAGAACTGGAACAAGGCACCACGACTAAGATACCGTGGTTCAGGCAACCTGAAGATGCGAATCTAACTACTGCTGCAGCAATGCTGGCCGAACTGTATCGAAGAGATGAAAGAGGCTTCGTAAGAGATAGGGCAGTGAAGGATAAACTCATTCTAACGTGTCGGCCAGTTTCCATCCTAATGGCCTCAATCTTGAAATCCAAAGGTATTCCGGCGCGTGTTAGATCAGGCTTTGCTTCCTATCTTCCAGGATACAAGGCTGCTCGTGTGGATCATTGGATAAGCCAGTACTGGGATAGACAGCAGAAGCGATGGATATCAGTAGATGTGGACGGGAGCGAAGTAATAGAAACGTTTGATCCTTACGACGTGCCATCTAATGTCTTTGATTTCTCTGCGGATGCATGGATCGATTCAAGGCATGGAAGAGTTGACCCAAAAGAGTTCTGGAATGCTAAAGGTGAAGCGGGGTTGATCTTCATAGCATGGGAGCTGTTCTATGACTTTCATTGTCTCATGAATAGCGAGATCATATACCCTCACCATCCGGAAATGTCCCTGCCTGAAGTATTTCCCAACCTGACAGAGGATGAACTAACCCAGATTGACGAACTTGCAAAGCTTATGTTGAAGCCAGATGACAATTTTGAAAAACTAGAACGGATCTGGCAATCGAGTATACGATTCAGGCGACTAAAGGGCACTTTACTCTATAATAGTTGAGCTAACAAAGCAATATGAAACTGGTGATTGCACACATCTATATCACAAGTCGGTTTCCTAACGGCGAATTGGCAGTTTCCACTTGCAGAAAAATGCAGAAAATCAATTGGGAAAACGACTTGTGAATAATCACCAGAATATGAAAGAGTCCCCTGAACAAGGACGCCTGTCCTTCGCAGCAGGTGCCGGGGAACGTTGGAAAACGTGGAAGGATCAACAGGATTGCTGTATTGGTGTCAACGGGTTGGTGCTCTGTGGTGACATTGTCCGCTGGAAGATTGAGGAAATTTTCTTGTGCGTGGTGATTCTCGCAACAGTGGATTCTCTACGACGGCGAATATCTTTGTAGTTTGGTCAGAGAATTCTGATTGCTGTTCTCTGTTTGTAAATACAATGGAGCAGATCTATGAACCTTTGGATTAGCGTACCATCAATTGTCATTCCCGAGCCAATTACCTCAACATCCAGCAAGGGCAGTGATGACATACGGCGTCGCATCTTTCTTGCTTATTCGAGCACAGCGGAAACAACTGCAGAGAGTATATTGCCACGGCTGAAAACCAATGTGCTAGAGGCCGAAGACTTGGCAGCGATAGCCTTGAGGCCGTTACTAACAGATCGTTATTCAGATTGGACACCCAATGTGTTTTTGGATTGTTGCTCCTCAGCGACCATCGGCGACTCGTCCCATGCCACCGAGTTGGCTAAGACAATGGAGTTGACTACGGCTTTGCCATATACGTTTGGTGGTCAGGGAGGAACGGAAGTGATCCAAGCATTTCAGTTCCTTCAGAATATTGAGCAGGAGATGAACAGGGAGGCAATACTATGTGCGAGCCAGAAAGCAATTCCATCTGGTAATGGATTTCATGATAAGGAGTTCCCTGTTGCCGAAGCCGTCGCTGCCATTGCGATCTCAATGTCCCCGCTTGCATTTGCCAAAAGCTTCCGCGTTGTAAGTACTGCATCTACTCATAGGATAGGGGACTGGCAGGACGGACTTGGAGACATTTTGGATGAGGTCTTGGAACATGCGGGAACGGCCAAAGAAGGAATTGAATGGTCCATTGCGCACAGGTTTTCGGATTCATTCCTGCAGGCTGCACGGGAAGCTTTACCTCATGCAAAGTGGCTAGTTCGTGAACTCTATCCTGAATTCAATTTTGGTTGTGCAGATCCCCTCATTTCTCTCCAGAATCTTTTTGTTGCAATGCCTCGGCCTCCGATTGGGACAGGAGTCATTTGGTTTGTTGGCAAATTGAACTCCGTAGGTGTCATCTTGATCAACGCTCACAGTGTTAGTTTGTGGAACCGTTACATTTCGGAAAAGCCACCATATGTATAGAGAATTCGGGAGTCACTGCAAATGGCGCCGCAACGATGCCTGATAACATGCAAGTTCCGACTGAAGAAGAATGCATTACGCCGTGTATTGCATTGTCCAAAATCATCTCGCGATTCCCTCTTGCCATACCTCTCTATCGCCACTACTTGTTCTGCAACGGCAATCATCGTCCGAACTCGCCTAGTTTTCTTGGGTTGGGAATTTATGCCATCGCCACTCGGTGGACAATCATGTTGATCGACGGACGGAAGTTCAGAGGGATATACCCACATTGTTTTTCTCCCTAGCATGGCGACTTCGCCCGTTTTGGGATTCAGTTTCCCAGGATGATAGTGTGCGGGGTGTGTTTGTCCTGCCTCTAAAAAGCCGGCAATTCATCATGACTTCTGGTGCGCTCATTGCAGTTCCAAAATTTCATAAATCAAAAAGGAATTCGTTCTAGTAGAGAACACCTCCCATGTCAGAGGAGTTTGTCGTCTCATTCTGTCAAGAACTCATTCGTGCACCTAGTCTACCTGGACACGAGGAATACGCGGCTGAAGTCGTCGTGCGAGCGATGCATGATTTTGAGTTTGACACTGTTGCTACTGACAAGTATGGCAGCGTAATCGGCATCAGAAAAGGGAGTGCGCCTGGACCAACCCTGCTTCTCGACGCGCATCTTGATGTTGTTCCCGCAACAGATCTTGATCAATGGCAACACGATCCATTCCGAGGCGAAATCTCTGATCAACGTATCTGGGGACGCGGCGCGTGCGATGACAAAGGTGTGCTTGCTGGGATGCTCTGCGGAGTAGGAGGTGTGCCGAGTGAATTGTTCAGGGGAGAAATCATTGTCTCAGCGTCGGTCTGTGAGGAGATTTTAACAGGTGCTGCGCTTGCGCATATTCTGGACTGCTACGCCCCGGCTATGGTGATCGTCGGTGAACCGACCGGTCTGAAGCTTGGGACTGCTCAAAAGGGGCGTGCCGGCATTGTCGTGCATACGCGGGGGAGGGGTGCCCACACCTCGCGGCCGGAACTTGGGGACAATGCGGTGTACAGAATGATTGACGCCATTTTACGACTACGCTCACTGGAGTTACCCGGCGATTCCGAACTTGGTCGTGGCATTCTCGAGTTGACAGAAATCGTCTCCGAACCATTTCCGGGTGGAGGGGTAGTACCTTTTGGCTGCCGTGCGCATTTCGTCGAACGCACGATGCCTGGTGAAACGGAAGAACAGGTGCTCACACGCTTACAGAACGCGGTGCATGGACTCGACAATGTTTCTGTGCAGTTTGATCAACTGACACAACAGTGTTACACAGGCAACACACTTTCCACGCTGGATTTTGTTGCAGGTTGGCACGCCATTGGGGAAAATGTATGGCAAGCCAGGATCTTAGCAGAACTGCAGGATGCTGGGTTGTCAACGAAAACCTTTGCCGCGCCATATGGCACCAACGCGTCGACCAGCGCGGGGATACGCGGAATCCCGACCGTTATCTTCGGTCCCGGCTCGATTGAGCAAGCACATACTGTCGATGAATGGATTGCCATTGATGAGTTGCTGATGAGCAAACGTGCATATGCGGCCATTATCAAGGCATGTCTTGGAATATGACCGTGCGACGGCACGAATCTGTGTGGCGAACTTACTCGCTTAAATGACGTGCCAAGTCGAAGCAGTTTCAATTTGCGCAAAGCAGTGATAGCCACCGCAAGGATTTGGCGAATAATTTCATCTTCAGGGCAAAGTGATTGTGTTGGGTCAGACCTTTCGGCACTATCATTATGATGTAAATGAACCACCGCGCAAAAAAACGATTCATTTACGTCACGGCTATCCAGAGAGTGAACGTGTTCTCAAGGCAAATCTGGAGGAGCGCCTTTTCTCCGTCGTGTTACAGTGTGATCAGTCTTTAAATATTTTCCGGTTGAAATGTTGCGGGAATGATAGGATGTGCTTTCAATCAGTATGGTGGAAAAACCCAATGGTCCTTCACCTGGCAACTTTCACGTGAAGGGAAAATGCTCCTCATCGCGTCAAACCCGATGGGGGATGGAAATATTATAAAACCTGCGATCTTCGGCGCAGTGAAGGTCAAACATTTTCATCTCTGCAGAACTCAGCAAGAGTCACTTTTGACCTTAAATGAGATCGTGTAAAGTCGTAGAGCAGGATGGTAACCAGAGCGAACTTGATTCGGCTAGGAGGTACATGAACACAAATTCGTATGGCTTGATGACCTTGGGAATTATTATTGCGTTTACGGCCTTGACATTTGTATTCTGGGTTGTTGGGTTGCTTCTTCTTTGGATGACACTGAAGATACTGGGCATCTCGACGGACCTATGGGCAATGATAGGAGCACTTTCCACTGCTGTAACTGCAGCTGCAGTATTTAGCGCAGGATTTGTCGCATACCGAGAAATATCCGAAGTAGCAAGCAGTCGCCATATGGAAGTAGCCGATCGCTTGTTTGAGGAACTGAACTCACCAGAGAATATCGGGGCTCGCCGTTGGATTTTCCAGAACCTACCTGATGATCCTAAGGAAGCCATAAGAACCATGACATCAGACGGACAGGCGGCAGTAAAGCAGGTCTTAAATTCCTTGGACCACGTGGCTTTCTTGACCCAGGCTGGATGGATACCCGATGAGATAATTATGCCTTGGATGCATCCTATGATCGTCAAGTCGTGGAATAAATTAGAGCCCTATGTCGAGTATGAACGAGAACGCCGAAATGAACCTTACTACTATGTGCATGTGACTAGGTTGGCAGATCGTTGTAAGTCATGGCGGAAGAAGAATCTATCCGACACTAGAATCACTTGGGTGGAAGGCGCACTTTAGAAGATCATTCTGTATATTTGTACCTTGGGGTGTAGGAGACAAAAACATCATCTGTATCCATTCTAGTCGTCCGAAAAATTGTGGCTCAGACCTAATAAACCGATGCTTCTGCGTTTTTCTCTTACCCAACCACATAATCCTGGCAAACACTGCGGTTCCCCTGTATGCTCTCATAATTCTTGTCCAAGTAGCATGGCTCAGTTGGAATAGATAGCCCTGGCGTGGCTATTTACCTCACGCGTTCTCACAACACTGTCAAAAGCTATCAGCAGTTTGTAATCGGTGTTCCAATACAGTCAAACCCAAGACGGTTTAGGTTCTTGTCCATAACGGCTGAACAGAGAAGCTTGGACAGCGGTTAAATGAACTCGAATTTCGGGACAGTAACGTTAATAGGCTCGGGCGAACTCACCGATTCGATGGTCAAAGTGCATCGTTCCTTGCTCACTCGTATCGGAAATTCTCCGAAACCTGTTTTTCTCGACACGCCTGCAGGATTTGAACTGAACGTCAACGAAATCAGCGCGCGGGCTGTGGAATATTTCAAGCGACGTTTTGATGTCACTTTGGAAGTTGCCTCATTCAAATCCCGCAGTTCTGCAACTGAACTCCAAGCGGAAGATGCCCTCTGCAAGTTGCGTCACGCCAATTATATTTTCGCTGGACCAGGCAGTCCTAGTTATGCGCTCGACAATTGGTGCGGCTCGACCGTTTGGAATATGGTCGTCACGCGATGGGCCAATGGGGCGCATCTTGTCTTTGCGAGTGCTGCCGCCATCAGCATCGGCAGCTCTGCATTACCCGTTTATGAAATCTTCAAAGCCGGACACGCTGTCCGTTGGATGGATGGAATAGATTTACTGGGATGGTTTGGACTCAAACTGGCGATTGTTCCACATTGGAATAACACCGAAGGTGGAACGTATGACACGCGTTTCTGCTTTATGGGCGAACCGCGCTTGAAAATCCTGGAACAACAGTTGGGAGTTGGTGCTGCTATTCTGGGGATCGACGAACACACCGTCATCACATTTGATCCCGCCACACAAACGTGTAGTATTGCTGGTGCAGGCCAAGTTACGTGGCGTTATGCTGGACGCGAGCAGTATTTCCCTTCGGGAACGACCCTTGCTTTCGATCAGTTACGAGTGGCTAGTCTCGGGAGATTGCAAGATGATGCGTCACTTGCCTCTCCTACAACTGCCCCTCCGTCAGAAATCCAAATGATCACGCAATATCTCGAACAACTTGCGCGTGCCATGCAAACAAGTGGTGATGAGTCCGATGTCCACCGGAAACTCATTGACCACGCACATGACGCGATGCATGAACTTGCACAAGGATGGCGTAAATCGGATAGTTTAATGCCCGATCAAACTACTGGCGCTTTGGTTGACCTGCTGGTTTTAACGCGGACAAGACTTCGCGCCGCCAAACAATTTGAGCTTGCTGATCAGGTGCGCGACGAACTTGCAGCGATGGGCATTTTGCTCGAAGATAGCTCAGCTGGAACAACATGGAAACATGTTGGGCGCAAGGAATGACCTGCAAGAAAATGCGGTGTTGTGTCTAGACATATTTGATAATACGGTGAAAGAGAAACTAGAGATAAAACGAACAAACGTCCAAGCTTTTGGATTTCGCGATTGCGTTCTTCGGTTGTGCTGGGTAAACCAATTTCATCGCTCGCGCGAATTTCTTCAACAAACGCGAGTGCCCAGAAATATTTGGCGGCATCGAAGATGCCGCCTGTCTCCAATGCTCGCGTAACGTGGATCAGGCGGAGAAGATGTTTGTAGCATTGTGTTTTTTCGCTATAGTTCATCTGTTTCTCTAGCTTGGTTGTTTGATCGCTGTTTACTCTAGCGGCAAACTGGGAAAGGGTGGTGTGCTCGATGCCCTCTTGTCCCATCACTTCGTCGCCGCTACGTTGTGATTGCCAAAGTTTGGAGCAATTGGCCTTCCCACCATCTTTCGGCAGGCAATAGATCGCTTGCCTCTTTCCAAACGCGGGAATTACGCCGAGTTGCTGCATCAAGCCTAGAATGTCGAACTCGATCTGGATCCTTGCTTCAACACCCGGTTTGTCGAAGCGATGGGATTGTAGGGAAACGATCAAAAAGTGAACAGTTCCTTCAACAAACAAGAGTTGAAAGTTGAAACTTGATTTGTTAGCCGATGGAGGATGGGTATACTTGACTTGGTTTAGTGAGTGTTGATGTAGCAGCCTTGTGGAAGTGATTTTGAAGCAGCGAGGAGCGTAACTGGGATCTCACCAGCGAGCATTCGACGCCCATCGAATCCGCGATCAAAACTGAACGCGACAGGTATGATCCTGTCGCGTTTTTATTATGATGGAAGATATGCCAGATGGAATAGCTGGCGGTTGCTCGGTTATGGGATGGAAATTGCTGTATTTGAAGGGGTCAAGAACCTCGCCAATGCCATCAAAACACTGACGTTGAAACACTGGAAGTCGTCACGAATGGATCTTGTCTTCGAGCGGTTGGCGCATCACTTCGAGCGAGCGCGATTCAAACTCCGGCAGTTCGTCCAGAAACAGCACGCCGCGATGCGCCAGCGATATTTCGCCGGGGCGGGGCCAGCGTCCGCCGCCAACCA
>Ga0315288_10005712_pt1 | contig 15814 bp, 10 predicted proteins | sample YL17G11_20_MG_FD_203454 | JGI IMG/M metagenome (GOLD analysis project Ga0315288, IMG submission 203454) | Sediment microbial communities from Yellowstone Lake, YNP, Wyoming, USA - YL17G11_20 | ecosystem: Environmental > Aquatic > Freshwater > Lake > Sediment | place: USA: Wyoming | collected...
ATCCGGACCGAAGAGATGCACCACCGCGCCGAGGAAGGGATCGCCTCGCACTGGAAGTACAAGGAAGGCCGCGTCGGCGCGCAGCGCGACGAGCCGTACTTCCAGTGGCTGCGCCAGCTCCTCGAGGTGCAGCAGGAGGTGCGCGACCCGCAGGAGTTCCTGCAGAACCTCAAGATCGACCTGTACCCGGAGGAGGTCTACCTGTTCACGCCCAAGGGCGAGGTGAAGACGCTGCCGCGCGGCGGCGGGGGCCCCCCGCCCGCGGGGGGGGGCCGGGGGGGCGCCCCCGGCGGGGGGGGGGGGGGCCGGGGGCGGGGCGCGGCCCGCATGCGCCCGGGGGGCGCTTTTTTTTTTTTTTTTTTTTTTTTTTTGAGCGTCGCGCGCTCGGGAGCGGGTCTCTCTCCTTACGCTGCACACGTCACGCACCCGTCCATGGTCTAGTGCAGTTTAAGGGAACACTTCCTAGCGCTGGGATGAGGAAAAGAGGCGCTGAAAGGCGCGCGCAGGGCGCCGCCGCGAAGAGAACAGCAGGGCAGGCGAAATGCACTGAGTGGGGCTCCTCGTTCGCCTCAACCGTCTCCATTTCTTTTTCTTCTCAAAAGCAGCTAACACGCACACCCACACCACCGCCCCCCGCCCCCGTCCCCGCCCCTTGCGCCTCAATAAAATGTCGCCCCATCATCCCCGCCCTCCGGATCCCGCACCACCAGGTGGCGCATCCCGTACGCCCCCAGCCGCTCATCCGCGGCGGCGGCCGCGTCGTCATCCGCCTGGCCCCACCCCTTCCCCCCCGGCGCCGCCCCGCCCCACTCCGGGATGAGCGCGTCCGGCGGCACCGCCCCCATCTGGACGCCCGGGGCGGCCTCCAGCTCGGCCAGGCGGGCTGTCGCCTCCCGCACCAGGCGCTCCACGTCCGCCCGGGCGTTGCCGTTCTCCAGCCAGCGCGCGGCCGGGCGGTGCGCGCCCAGGGCGAGGGAGGGGGCAAAGTATTCCAAATAGGGGTGGGGCGGGAGGGCGTCCGGCAGGCCCGCCAGGCCCACGCCCGTCAGGACGGCCGTCTCCGCGGCCCAGCACCGGGCGACCGCGGACTTGGTGTACCCACCGCCCCCCGTCACGAGGGTCGGGAGGCCAAAGGACTGGATGTAGCGCACCGCCTCGGCGTGGCCGGCCACCGTCAGGTTGAAGCAGCCCAGCCGGTCCCCACCCAGCGAGTCCGCCCCGCACTGGAGCACGATCGCGCCCGGGCGGAAGACGTCCAGGACGCGCGCCATGACGGGCTTGAACGCGGCGTGGAAGGTCGCGTCGTCCACGCCCTCCCGCAGCGGGATGTTGACGGAGTAACCCCGCCCCCGCCGCTCGCCCACGTCGGACGCGGCGCCCGTGCCGGGGAAGAAGGCGTCGCCGTACCGGTGGAAGGAGGCGCACATGACGCTGTGGGTGACGAGAGAGAATGGAGTGAGGAAAAGAAGAGGAGAGCAACGGAGTGAGAAAAGTGGGCGGGGAGTGTTTTCCCCTCCCCTTCCCCCCCCCCCTTTAAAAAAACACCCACGCACGCACCGGTCCGTCAAATAAAAGGCTTCCTCCACGCCGTCCCCGTGGTGGATGTCAATGTCCACGTACAGCACGCGGGCATGGTACTTTAGCAGCTCCAGGATGGCGAGGACCAGGTCGTTGACGTAACAAAAGCCGGACGCCTCAGCCTTCTTGGCGTGGTGCAGCCCGCCCGCCCAGTTGATGGCCACGTCGGACAGGCCGTGGTTCAGGCGGGTGGCGCCCGTGATGGAGGCGCCCGTGTAGAGGCGGCAAAAGTCGTAGAGGCCGTCGAAGACGGGGCAGTCCTCGCCCATGTTGAAGCGGGCGAGCTGGCAATGGAGAGAGGGGTTGGAAAAAAATAAAAGGGGGTGGTGGTGATGGAAAGGTTAAGGCCGCGCTCGCGCCCCTTTTTTTTTCAACTCTCTCTCTCCACTCTCCCTTACCTGCCCCGCCAGTTCGCCCCGGGCCGAGTCCGGCGTGACCTTGGCCAGGAATTCGATGTAATCCTCGGAGTGGAACTGGGTCAGCTCGGCGGGGTAGGCCCGGCGGGGGCGCTGTGGGAGGGAGGGGAGAGAGAGAAAAAGTGAGGCGAAACACTTTTCGAGGTGGTGGGTAAAAAAAGGCGGGTCCCCCCTCTCTCTTTCAAACCATCACCCACTCACATACACCTCCATCCCCTCGTGCAGGCCGTACGCCAGCACCAGCGAGTGCGTCATGGCCAGGCGGTGCGGCTTCATGGGGTGGTTGGCGCCGTAGTAGACGGACCCGAAGTCGGCTGGATGGATGAAGGAGGTGGGTGGGGTGGGAGATGAGAGAGCGCTCTGGTCGAGGGGGCGCGAAAAGCGGGAGTGGGGGGGGGGGGGTGCGAGCCCCCTTGGTGTTCTCCCACCCGCGCCCGGCTCTCTCCATCCCCGCCCCGCATGCCGGGTCCACACAGGCCCCTGCCGGTGCCAGAGGCCCTTGTTTTTTTTCCGTGTTTACGCTCACCATCATAAAAGTAGGAGACCCGGCGCTTGCGGTCGGTCGCCATGACACGGCAAACGGTGCGGCGTCTGCGCACTTTCCTCTATCTGGTGGCAGAGAGCCGGTCTGCGGGTGAGTGAGAAGAGATGAGCTGCACTCAGGCCGCAGGTGGGGTGGCGTGGCGTCTCCGAGCTCTCGCACCACAGGAAAGAGATGAGAAAACGCCGAGAGCGCCGGCGGCGGTGTGAAGAGCTTGTTCTCTCTTTCTCTCCCTCTGCTACTCGTCTGTTCAGAGAGAGGCGCGGCCGAGGGGACGCGTCCCCCTCCACACGCACACGCGCTCCGCGCGCCGCGCTCCGCGCTCCTGAGAGACCTTCACACGCGCACACAGCGCACACGCCGGCGCGTTGCGTGTGCGCGCGGTGATAAAAGGAAGCGGTCAACGGCGCCCGCTGCGCTCTCTCTTTCCCCATCGGCTCCTCTCTTGTCTCCCCCGGGCCTCTCTCCCCACGCGACCCCTTTCTCTGCTGGCCGTGCCTCGGCTTTGCGCGAGCACGTGTGCAATGGCAGCCACCTTTGCTTCATCCGTCGCCGCCGCGGTCCTGTTCGACACCGCCCCCCACCAACACTGCCGCCCCCCACCCCCACCCCTCGCGCGCGCTTTGGCCTCTGCGGCCGCGAAGGTCACGGCCCTCGCCTCGGCCCTCGGCCCCCGCCGCTGGCTCCTGCTGCAGGCCGGGGCGGTGTGCGGGCTGGCGGTGCTGGCGGGCGGGCTGGCGTTCGCCCTCCTGGCGAGGAAGGCGGGTGGCGAGGGAGGAGGGGGGGCGGGCGCCTGGGCGGCTGCCTCCCCTCGCCCCCGCCCGCCGCCCGCCGCGCCCTCCTCCCCGCCTGACGACGCCGCCGCCACCCCGCGCTCCCGGGGTGGGCGGGCCTCGGCGGTGGGCGGGGCGGCCCTGGTCTCCGCCAACGCCCTGGCAGCGGCCAAACGGTTGGGGGCGTCCGTGGCGGCGGCCACGAGGGGCGTGGGGGCCGTGGGTGGTGGTGGTGGTGGCAGTGCGCCGCCGCCGCCGCCGCCGCCGCCGCCCGCCGGCGCGCGCACCCGCCGCACAGCCTCCACGGCCACCGAGCCTGCCGACGGGGCGGCCTCCGAAGCTGCCCTGGCCGCCTCGCCCTCCCGCGCCCTCCCCGCCGCCCCTGGCGCAGGGGCGGGCGGGCGCGCCGCCTTTTTTGACCTCCCGCCCGCCCTCCGCCCGCCCTTGCGCGACCCCGTCGCCGCGGCGGGCATCCCGGACGGCGAGGGCGCGGCCACCTGGCCGGACGGGAGCGAGTATGTGGGGGAGTGGCGGGACGGGCGGGCGCACGGGCGGGGCGTGTACGTGTGGCCCTCTGGCGCCCGGTACGAGGGCGAGTGGGTGGGCGGGCTGGAGCACGGCGTCGGCACGGCCATCGGCGTCAGCGACGGCGGCGGCGGCGGCGGTGGCACGTACACGGGCTTCTGGGCGGGCGGCGTGATGGACGGCCAGGGCGTCTTTGTCCCGGCCGCGCCTGCCCTCCTCCTGGACGCGGGCCCCGCCGCCGCCACCGGCCGGGCGGAGGTTATCTTCCTGCGCCAGTATGAGGGCGGGGTGCTGGCCTCAGAGACCGTGTTGCGGGTGGCGGACTATGACGTCCGCCGCAAGGCCGCCAGGGCGGAGGCCAAGCGCCGGGCGGCGGACGGGCGGGGCGAGGGCGGCAGCAGCGGCGCGCACCACGCCCAGCCGCCCTCCTCCCGCCCGCACTTCCCGCGCCCGCCCCGCCCGGGGACGACCATCTACAAGGGCCATGCCTCGTACGACCTGATGCGGGCCCTGCAGATGGGCATCCTGTTCTCGACGGCCCGGGGAGGGAAGGGGCCGGCCGGCGGGGCGGGCGGTGGCGGCGGCACGCAACCACCACAACCACCCCCTCGCCGGGCCACCTCCCGCCGCCCGGCCACCCACCCCTCCCCCGCCGACTTTTCCGCCCAGGTCGAGCAGGCCTTCCCGGCGTCCCTGGAGGCAGGCGGCTGCCCGGCATTCAAGTGGAAGGACTACGCGCCCGCGGCGTTTTCCCGCCTGCGAGGCGCACTCGGCGTGGACGACGCCGACTACCTGCTCTCCCTGACGGGCGCCGCCGCCCTGCGCGTCCTGCCCTCGCCCGGCAAGTCGGGCTCCGTCTTCTTCCTGTCTGACGATGACCGGTTCCTGGTCAAGACGGTCTCCAGGGAGGAGATGCGGGCCCTGCTGCGCCTGATCCCGGATTATTACAACCACGTCGCGGGCGGCGGCGGCGGCGGCGGCGGAGACGGCGGTGGCGGCCCGCCGCCCCCTCCCCCCGCCTTCTTCCCGCGCACCCTGCTCACCCGCTTTTATGGCGTCCACCGGGTGGCCTTCCCCGCGGGCGGGCCGAAGGTGCGGTTCATTGTCATGGGCAACGTCTTCCCGACCGACGTGCACCTCCACCGCAAGTTTGACGTCAAGGGGTCCACGCACGGCCGGTCTGCGGGGCGCGACGCGGCGCGCACGCCCGGGGCCGTGCTGAAGGACCTGGACGTCGACGTCGCGCTGCGCCCCCAGCCCCCGGCCGCCCGGGCCGCCCTCCTGGCCACGCTGCGCCGGGACACCGCCCTGCTGGAGCGGCTCGGCCTGATCGACTACTCCCTGCTGCTCGGGCTGCACTACACCGCCTGGGGGCCGGGTGAGTGGCGGCCGCCCGCAGCGGCCTGCCTGGGCGGGGGTGGCGGTGAGGGCGGGGCCGGCGCCGGCCGCCCGCCCCTGCCAGCCCCCCCTGCGGCTCCCGGCGGCGGGCCGGGGGCGCTCCCGCCCCCCGTCCCAGACTCTACGCCCGCCTCCCCAACCGCGGGTGGGGGCGGCGCCGCCGCCGCCGCCGCCGCCGCCGCCGGCCCGGCCCGCCGCGGCCGGGGCGGCGCGACCGCCCGGCGGACGGCCCTCGCCCTGGACGAATTGATTGAGCGGGCAATGGCGAGCCCGCCCAGGCCGCCGCCGCCGCCGCCGCCGCCGCCGCCGCCGCCGCCCGGCGGGGGTGGCGGGGGTGGCGGGGGTGGCGCCCCCCCGCCCACGCCCCTGGCTGCTGCCGGCGGTGGCGGCCCGCCTGCCCCGCCCGTGCCCGTGCCCGTGCCCGTGCCCGTGCCCGTGCCCGTGCCCGCCACTCCGCCGCGGCCGGCAGCCGCGTCGTCGTCCTCTCCCAGTGCGGGCGAGCGAGGCGCGTCCCTGCCGACCGTGCAATCGTGGGCCAAGCTGCGGGATGCGGGGCTGGGGGCGCCCTCCTCCGCCCGGCGCTCCTCGTCCTCGACCCCCTCGCCCGCGTCCTCAGCCGCCGGTGGGAGCGGGCCCCTGTCCGAGGAGGACGTGCCGCCCCCGCCCGCGCCGGTGCTTGCCCCCCTCCCGCCCGCCCCGCCCCTCATCCGGACGACGTCCAACGCGGCAGCGGGCGGCCCGCCCCTCCCCCTGTCCGGCGGCCTACGGCGACTGGCGTCGTCCGTCAGCCTGGAACCGCGGCTGGGGGTGGCCACGCCCGCGATCGCCCTGCCGGCCGCCCCGCCCTCCGTCCCGCCCAACCCGGCGGCCGGGGAGAAAGGCCACCACCGGCCGACCGCGACGGACAGGGTGGCGGCCGCCATCGGGGCGGCGGCGACCGCGGCCGCGGCGGCCGCGACCAGCCCGCGCGCGCCTGTGGGCGGCGGGCATGGGGGCGGAAGGGTGAGCGTCGACCCTGCTGCCGCCCCTCCCCCTTCCTCCTCCTCCCAGCCCCCTCAAGGCGAGCGCGTCCTCCTATTCTTTGGCATCATCGACTTCCTCCAATCCTACAACGCCCGCAAGTGGGCGGAGGGGGCGGTGAAGGCGGCGGCCTTTGGCCCCGCCGCCGCGAGTGTGGTGTCGCCCTCTACGTACGCGGCCCGCTTCATGGGCGCGATGGAGCGCCTCTTCATTGACGGTGAAGAGGGGGAAGGGGGGGGAGGAGAAGGGGTTGAGGGTGGTGGCGGGGCGTGATCGAGCGTGTGTCTTTTCTGTGTTTGTTGTACGGGGGTTTAGAAGAAAAGGATAAATGCGGATAAAACAAAAACATGTGCCGCGCCAGCGCGCGGCACACCGGCACCTCACACGCACACACGCACACCACACGCTCTAGGCGCGCGCGCATCACTCACACGCAAGGCACCACACGCACACTCGCTCCCTCAACCTCAGCCCCGCCGCGACCCCGCCCCCGTCGCCGCGGCCGCCACCGTCGCCACGTCCAGCGAGTCCGTCGCCCCCGCATCATCCGTCACGTCGGGCAGGGCCTCATCAATGAGGGCCACCAGGTCGCCCGCGTCCACGCTGTCGCCCGCCTCCAGGGCGACGTGCCTGACGACGCCCGCGACCGGCGCCGCGACGGCTGTCTCCATCTTCATCGCGCTCAGCACCGCCAGGGGCGCCCCCGCCTCCACCCGCGTCCCCGGCTTGATCTTCACCTCCACCACCTCGCCCGCCATGGGCGCGGCGACGGAGCCAAGGATCATCGGGTCTGCCCGCTCTCGGGCGGCCCGCTTGTTGGTGAGGCCGCCACCCTTGGCCATCCCGGCCGGCCGGGCGTCGACGACCTCGATGACGCGGGGCACGCCGTTGGTCTCGAAGAAGACCTGTGTGGGGGGAATGGGGGAGAGTTGGGGTGGGAGAGAGAGCGTGTGTGTGAGAGAGAGGGAGGAGGAGAGGGAAAAGTCAAAATGGAAGGGAGGAGACGGCCACGGCGTGTGCGTGCGGCGTGTGTGGGCTCTCTCCCTCCCCCCAGAGACCCCAAGAGGCCTCAAGGTCGAGGTTTTGAAAAAAAAAAAAAAAAAAAAAAAACTCACGTCCACCACCCCGTCCGCCTGCAGGGGCGACCGGGCTTTGTACTTGATCGACACCGTGTTCCCGCGCGCCAGCTCGACCTCCACCTCCTCGTCCTCGTCCAGCGGGGCCAGGAAGGCACGGGTGGGCAGGGCCTCCGTAAAGGGCGAGTACCGCAGCTGCCACGCCTTGAACTCGTCAAAGACTTTGGGGTAGAGCGCGGCGGACAGTACGTCCCGCACCGAGACGGGGCCGTGCCGTTCCCGGAGCTCGGCCTCCAGGCCGACCAGGTCGGCGGGGGGCAGGGAGGCGCCGGGGCGGCCGTCCACCGTGGGCGCGCCCTTGAGGACGCGGGAGCGCAGGGGCTCGGGGAAGCCGCCAGTGGGCTGGCCGATCGCGCCCGCCATGAATTCGACGACCGACGAGGGGAACGACAGCTCGCCCGCCCGCTCCACCAGCGCCGCCTCGTCCGGGATGCCGTTCTGCACCATGAACTGGGCCAGGTCGCCCACGACCTTGGAGGACGGCGTCACCTTGACGATGTCGCCCAGGGCGCGGTTGGCGGCGCCGTACGCGAGCTTGACCTCCTCCCACCGCGCGGGGCCGAGGCCGAGGGACGCGGCCTGGAATTTGAGGTTGGTGTACTGGCCGCCCGGCATTTCGTGGGCGTACACGTCGGACGACGACGACTTCATGTCGGACTCGAAGGGCGCGTACAGGGCGCGCGTGCCCTCCCAGAAGGCGGAGAGGCGGGCGAGGGCGGCCGGGTCGACGCCCGTGTCGAGCGGGGTGCCAGCCAGCGAGGCGACCAGCGCGCCCATGGACGGCTGGGACGTCGTCCCGCTCATCGCGTCCACCGCCGCGTCCACGACGTCCGCGCCCGCGGCTGCAGCCGCCAGCAGGGTCGCCACCCCCGTCCCCGCGGTGTCGTGGGTGTGGACAGCGATGGGCATGTCCGGGTGGGCGGCCCGCAGGGCGGACACGAGCGCGGTCGCCGCGCGCGGTTTCAGCAGCCCGGCCATGTCCTTCACGGCCAGCGCGTGCACGCCCGCCCCGACCAGCGCGTCCGCCAGGTCCAGGTAATAGTCGAGCGTGTACTTGGAGGACCGGGCCGGGTTGGTGATGTCGCCCGTGTAGCAGAGCGTGCCCTCGGCGACGGCGCCGGGCACGGACCGCACCGCGTCGACGCCAAACAGGAGGTTATCCTTGTAGTTCAGGGAGTCGAACACGCGGAATATGTCGACGCCCGCCGTGTGCGCCTCCTGCACGAACGCCCGCACCACGTTGTCCGGGTAGGAGGTGTAGCCCACCGCGTTGGCGCCCCGGAACAGCATCTGGAAGGGGATGTTGGGGATGGCCTCGCGCAGCAGCTCCAGGCGGCGCCAGGGGCACTCATGCAGGAAGCGGAGGGCGACGTCAAAGGTGGCCCCGCCCCACAGTTCAAGGGAGGCGGCGGGGGCGAGGACGCGCGCGGTCGCAGGCGCGGCCTTCAGCATGTCAAAGGTGCGCATGCGGGTGGCCAGGAGGGACTGGTGCGCGTCCCGCATGGTCGTATCCGTGAGGAGCACGCCAGAGTGCGCGCGCACGGCGGCCGCCCAGGCGTCGGGGCCGCCCCTCACGAGCACGTCTCGCCACCCGGCCGGCGGGGGCGCGTCCAGCCCGCCCGGCAAGACGGGCGCCAGGGGGATGATCCGGGAGGGAGCCGGCCCGACCGCGCCCGGGTGGTCGGGCCCGTTGACGCGCACGTCGGCCAGGTAGTTGAGCAGTTTGGTGGCCTGCCCCGCGGCCGGCGAAAAGTTGAAGAGCGCGGGGTGGCGCTCGATGAAGGACGTCGACGCCTCCCCGCTCAGGAACTCCGGGTGGCGCAGCACATTCTCCAGGAAGAGGATGTTCGTCTTGACACCCCGGATGTGGAACTCAAACAGCGCGCGCTGCATCTTCTGGACGGTGTGCGTGAACGTGTTGGCCCTGACGATGACCTTGACGAGGAGCGAGTCGTAATGCCGGGACACCACGTTCCCGGCCGTCATGGCCCCGTCCAGGCGGATGCCGGGCCCGCCCGGCGACCGGTACGCCTGGATGCGCCCCGCGTCTGGCTGGAAATTGCGTTCCGGGTCCTCGCACGTGATGCGGCACTGGATGGCGTAGCCCAGCGGCCCGGGGACGGACGCCTGGTCGGGCAGGCCGAGGTCGGCGAGGGACGCGCCGCCCGCGATCCGGATCTGGGCCTGCACCAGGTCCACGCCCGTCACCTCCTCCGTGACCGTGTGCTCCACCTGGATGCGCGGGTTGACTTCCAGGAAGAAGTAGGACTTGCCGTCCGCGGCCACCATGAATTCCACGGTGCCCGCGTTGCGGTAGCCGACATGGCGGGCCAGCTTGACCGCGTCCGCGTGGAGCGCGTCGCGCACGGCCGGGTCCAGGCCGTAGGCCGGCGCGATCTCGACGACCTTCTGGTGCCGCCGCTGGACGGAGCAGTCGCGCTCGTGCAGGTGGACGACGTTGCCGTGGTGGTCTGCCAGGATCTGGACCTCGATGTGACTGGAAAAGAGGTTTAAAAAAAAAAAAAAAAAAAAAAGTGTGAAGGTGTGAGGGTCGGGCGAAAAAAAAAAGGTGGTGGAGAGGAGACCTCTCCCCAAAACCTTCCCCCCTCCCCCGGGGGGCTCTCCCACGCTCTCCCACGCTCTCACCGCGGGTCCTCCACCAGCTTCTCCACAAACATGCGGCCGTCCCCGAAGGCGGCCCGGGCCTCATTGGACGCCATCTCGAAGGCCGCCGCCAGTTCCTCCTCCCGCCGCACGACGCGCATGCCGCGCCCGCCCCCGCCCATGGCCGCCTTGAGGATGACGGGGAAGCCGGCCTCCCGGGCGAAGGCGGTCGCGGCGGCCGCGTCGGCCGTCGCGGCGGCCGTGCCGGGCACGACGGGGACGCCGCACTCGGTCGCCAGGCGGCGGGCGGCCGTCTTGTCGCCCAGGGCGTCAATCGTCTCGGGCAGCGGCCCCACAAACGCGATCCCGGCCGCCCCGCACGCGCGAGCAAAGGCCGCATTCTCCGAGAGGAAGCCGTACCCGGGGTGGATGGCGTCCACGCCCTGGGCGACCGCGATGCGGATGATGGCGTCCACGTCCAGGTACGCCCCCACGGGCGAGGCGGACGCCTCGCCCACCTGGTACGACTCGTCTGCCTTGTACCGGTGCGGCTGGAGGCGGTCGGCGGACGAGTAGACGGCCAGCGTGCGCAGGCCCAGCTCCGTGCCCGCCCGGAACACGCGCACCGCGATCTCGCCCCGGTTGGCGCACAGGAGGCGGGTGAAGGGCGTGCGCTCCGCGGGGTCGATGACGATGCCCTTGTCGTTGAAGGACGGGGGCGGGGCGGCGGAGGCAGGTGGTGGTGGAGGGGTGGTGGTTGGGGCGGCCGGGGCGGCCACGGGGCGGCGGGCGGGGAGCGGGCGGCGGGGCGCGGCGGGCGGGGCACCGGTGCTGGTGGCACGCCTGGCGGCAGCCGCCGCCCCTGGGGCGGGGCGGGTGGCGGCCCGGGCGCCGAGGAGCATGATGCTGAAAAGAGGGGAGGGTGAGGAGGGTGAGGAGCGAGAGGCGGACAGAAAAGCGGGGCAGGGCGGCGGCCTCCATTTCCCGGTCCTGGGGCGCACGCAGGCGGGCTGTGGGCGGCCCATCGATGCCCGGGTCAGGCCAGGCGGGACGTCCGCTACCTGGGCCCCGTGCCTGGCAGGCGGGGGCGTGCGTCGCCTGCCCTGGAAGGCGTCGTAAAAAAAAAACATAGGCTCAGGTCGGGGGGGGGGGCCGTCGCGGCAATGCGCCCCTGCTTCTTTCGCCCCTTGCTGGCGACCGCAAGGGCCAAGCCCGACTCAGCATGCGCAGGTCTACCTACACATACGACTATGACCCAGGTGGAGGTACGCGGGGCGTACATGCCGCCCCGTGCGGGCAGGGCGCGCACAAACAGGTCGGGTGAGGCAGGCGCCCAGGGCGGCGCGAGCGTTTTGTCTCTTCTTTTCGTCTTTGCGCTGTTGCACCCCCGTCCATTGTGGCTTACCTGGGTGCAGTGATGGAGAAGGAGAGCACGCGTGCGAGAGTGTGTCGCGATTGCCGCGCAGATGTCGGGGGTGTGAGAGGCCACGGAGGCCGTGGTGGCGGTGTTCAACGAATGAGAAGGGTAGAGATTCGACCCTTTTCGTGCGACGGCCCTCCCTCCTGTTTTTTTTTGCTTCCTTCCCACTCCCTCACCTCTGCGACCGCGTCTCCACCCACAACACACAACACAACCACGCACGCAATGGCGTCCGCCCTCGCCACCTCCTCCTTCGTGGTCCCCACCAACCGTGCCGGCCCCAACGTGCGGTGAGTTTTCGACGTGCCAGGCGATGCGCTGGGGCAGCGCGGAGAGAGAATGCGGCAAGAGTGGCGGGGCGGGGGCGTTTGGCTGGAGCGCCGGCGCCGCCACGCCTCTTACGGGCCCTCTCTTCGCCCCCGCGTGCACACCCGCGCGCGGGGGGCGCCCCCTACCACCACGCCCCGCCTCCGCACACTGTTGGGCGTGTCAAGTGGTTGCACACCTCTCGTGCCCTTAAATAGTGGTGCGGCGGGTTCGGGCCCCACCCGCTGCGCACGCTTTCTCCCCATCGAGGCCCGGGCAGCTCTCACCCTCTCACTTTTTCTCTGCTCCTCTCTCTCCTCCACAACAACAGCGCCCGCAAGACCCTGACCATTGTCGCCAACTCCAAGAAGACCGACCTCAAGAAGCAGGTACGAGTCGTGGCTGGTGGCGTGGTGTGTGGGGGGGCGCGGCTGGCCGGCTGGAGGAGGGGAGAGGCCCGCGCAATCGCCACGCGCGCCCGACCCGGGAAAAAAACGGTGGGCGGGGTTTTCGCTTTCGTTCGCCCGTCGGCCCGCTGAGGGGGCCATTGCCCTCCCGGACCGCCCCCGCCACCCCGCGGATGAAGAAGCGCGTAGGCCTGGTTACGCTTTGAGCGCAGCACCGCGCCTCCCCGTCCCTCGGAAGGCGGGCTGGGGCACACCCAAAAGAGCGCGGGCGCCGAAAAAAATGACAGCGCGGCGGCAGGCGTTTTCTCTTTCTCGACTCGACCCGACCCAAACGCCGCCAAATGCCGCCCGTTTTTTCCTTCCTCTCACCCCTCTTTCTCCTCCCCTCCGTCTCGTCCCATAGGGCCTGAACACCATCAAGAACGATGTCGTCAGGGCCAACCTGATGGGCATCTCCCGCAAGATGAAGGACAAGGACTGGACCGACTCCCAGGGCCGCAAGGGCAAGGTGAGAAAAAAAGGGGGGGGAGCGCGTGTTTTTTTCTTGGAGATCTTGTGTATGGTGCGCCGCGGCCGCGCCTGAAGCCCCCCCTGCCGCCCCGCATGCCCTCTGCCCGCCTCCAAAGGCCTCGACTTGAGGCAGCCGCGCTTGCAACGGAACCGGCTCCGTGGCGCCCGAGGCCGTCTCCAGGGCCCCGTGAGGGCATGTGAGGCAAAACAGGGCGAAGAAGGCCCCCACACACACTCACTCCTCTGACCACCCTCCTCTCCTCGCCTCATCCATTCCTCGCCAGGGCTACGGCGTCTACCGGTTCTCCGACAAGTACGGCGCCAACGTGGACGGGTACTCCCCCATCTACACGCCCGACTCCTGGTCCGAGAGCGGCGAGACGTACAAGCTGGGGACGAAGGGCCTCGTCGCGTGGGCGGGCCTGATTGCCGTGCTCCTGTCCGTCGGTGCCGGCCTCATCATCTCCACCTCCCAGATCGGGTCCTGAATGTGATGAGGGTGAGACATGCGTGTCATGGTGTGCGCGCGTGTGCTTTTGGCATTCTTACAGACGCGGGGTTGACAAGAAAACGAGTGAAAAAAAGAAGAAAAAAAAGGCACAGGATGGGGGGAGGTTTGATGACGCTTTCCTTGCGCGGCCGGCTCCTTCTTTCGGCCTTGCCCTTGATTTTTTGGAAAGATGATCTGTGCCTGGGGGGTGGCTGTGTGTTCGTGCGTGTGTGAGTGTGTGTGCAACCCCCCGGACGCACCGCCGGACGCGGGCCGCGATCCCCCTAACACAAAATATACAAAAAGAACTACTTTTTGGAACACGATCCACGCTGCTCTCTCTCTGTCTCTCTAGCGCACACACACACACACACACACACACACACACACACACGCACACACACACACACACACACACACACACACTCAATCACTCCTCCTTAGGCTTGACCGCCACCATGGCAGCATGCCGGGGCGTCGCCGCCGCGCTCCCCACCCCGACGAAGCCCATCCCGCGGGCGGCGGCCTCCACCCCGGCAAAGCCCAGGCCCACCCATTCCAGCAGGTGCGGTTCCGAGCTCTTGAACCCGGCGTACGCGAAGGGGTTGGCCGCCAGGGCCTGGAAGGCCGGGCTGGCCGGGTCCATGTCCGCGACGACCACGACGCCGCCGGGCCGCAGCACCCGCCACGCCTCGGCCAGGAAGGCCGCGGTCACCGACCGCGGGCACTCGTGGGCGACGAGCACGATGCTGACCAGGCCCACAGACGCGCTGACCAGCCCGCTGTCCTCGAAGGCGGCGTGGGTGAGGGTCAGGGGGACGGCGCGCGGCAGCGGGCGGGCCGAGGCGAGGTGGGACGCGACGGCCAGCATGTGGGGGGACAGGTCGAGCCCGGCGATGGCGCCCAGGCCCGGGAACGCCCGCGCCAGCTCCCGGGACGACAGCCCCGTCGAGCAGCCGACGTCCACTGCCACCCCACCCAACGCGTCCGGGTCCACGCCGGCCCCGACCATGAGCGCCCGGGACGCGGCCGAAATGGCCGCCCGCAGGTCGGCGTCGCCGTCAGGGGAGAGCGGGGCGGTGGCGGGCGGGCCCGGGTGCATGACGGGCGCGTGGACGGCCCGCGCGGACGCCTCGACTTCCAGGGCCGCGTCCCAGGCCAGGTTGCCCTCGGGGTAACAGTGGAAGGGGACGGTGTAGTAGCTGTGGGAGGGGGGGGATGAGACGAGGTGTGTGTGTGTGTGTGTGAGAGAGGGTCGGGTGTGTTGCGAGAGTTCACTCTTCCACGACCGCCGCCGCGCCGCGTTACCCGGTCCCTTCCCCCTCTTTTCACGCACGTCCCACGCACGGGCGCAAAAAGGGAAGGCCCGCCCTCACCTCGGGTAAACTAATGCTTTGTCCTCGACCGCCCCCAACTTGGCTCCCCAGTCGGCCGCCCCTCGCAGTGCCGCCACCTGGCCGGGCAGGCTGTAACCCAGGCGGTCCGCCCGGTCCACGATCTTGGCCCGGGCAGACTTGACCGCCGCATTGAACAGCGGCTTGAATTTGAAGAGGAGCTGCACGGCGGCCATGACGGGCGGCGGGCGGGGGAGCGGGTCGAAAGTGGGGATGCTGGGTCGGGTTGACGAGGTCGGCGAGGATGACGAGGTTGACGAGGTCGTCGAGCGCGCGCCGGACGCAGCGTGAGGCGTCGCGGCGCGAGGAGTAGAGCCAGGCACGGCACTGGGCGGACGGGCCGGGCGGCGCATGGTGCGCGTGTGTGCCAGATGCAGACGGAGGACACTGAAAAATGAAGTGAGGGGCCATTCACTTTTTTCTCCCTTTTTCTTACAGCCCCGCCCCGCACACGCGCCCTCCCCTCCCTCTCCCAAACCTTCGCCTGTACACGCGCATGCTCACCGGCCTGACCCGCCCCCCTGGTGGGCTCGTGTGGCGGGCGCCAGGCCGCCGCGGCCCGTCGCGCCTGCCCCTCACGCGCCCGTCCGCGTTGCGTCGGGGTCCGGCCCCACCCTCCGCCGGCGGCGACGACGGCCTGAACCTGGCCTTCCCCACCAGTGCTATAGACATTCGTGAGTGGTGAAATGAATGAGGGAAGAGGGAGGGGTGCAGCGTCCGCGGGCCGCCTGCACGAAACCTAAAAAAAGGGTGTCCGACGCATCTCATCCTTTTTTTTTCTCCCATCAAAACCACACACCCTCTCCCCTCTCTTCATCCCAGCCGAGGACGACGTCCTCCAGGTCAAGCATCTACGCCGCCACCTGCAGCCACGGTGAGAGAGAGAGAGAGAATAAAGGAGGAGAGGAGAGGGGAGAACAAGAAGCAAGGGAGCAGGTGCTCGCTCGCGCGCCCTTTTTTCAGGGCGCCGCCCTCCTCACCGGCCGGCCGCCCTCAAAACCCTCCTCCTCATTTCTCTCCACAGCGACTCCCCCTTCGTCATCGACAACAACGCCGGCGGCGGCTTTGTCGGCGACAAGGACGTCATCGCCCTGCAGGTATCCAAGTATGAGAGCGAGGCGTCGTCAGGTAAGGACCGGCGGGGGGGCGACAAAAAGGGCGCGAGCGCGCGCACCACCCACCATACCACACCTCGCCCCCTTTTTTATTCTTTGATTTCACCGCGTCACCCCACCCTCACACGCGCCCCACATCTTTTCCCCCCCGCCTCCCACCTCTCGTCTCTCCTCCCACCAC
>Ga0315288_10005713_pt1 | contig 15812 bp, 13 predicted proteins | sample YL17G11_20_MG_FD_203454 | JGI IMG/M metagenome (GOLD analysis project Ga0315288, IMG submission 203454) | Sediment microbial communities from Yellowstone Lake, YNP, Wyoming, USA - YL17G11_20 | ecosystem: Environmental > Aquatic > Freshwater > Lake > Sediment | place: USA: Wyoming | collected...
GCCTCCCTCAGCGCCGCCGGCAAGGCTGTGACTGGTCATCCCACTAACGGTTGGGTCTTCTGGCATCCCGCTGAGGCCGGCGAGCAGTAGCCGCCTCAGGCCCTGGCCCAAACCAGCCACCAGGCCCACCTAGGCCCGGTGGCTGGCCCTCTTGGACGACTGGGGCTTCGGTATCCCATAGCCACGCGCCAATACGTCGATTCTTTCCCGATATCGGCCAGATTCGGCCCCTATCGACTTGACTTCTCAGCGCAAGAGAGCGTCCATGTACGTACGCAACGTACGTTGCACCAGGTGCGCGAAGATGACGACACAGACGGCAGTCGAACAGCAACAAGACCTGGCGAGCCTGATCGGGCTCTACCTTCTGCGCTGCCAGGTGGAGGGCAAGTCGCCGAACACCATCACCGCCTACCGGGAGACCCTGACCCTGTTCCAGAGGATCGCGCGGGAGGAGGGCTTCCCGGAGGGCGTTCGGGCCATCACCCCGGTCCACATCTACGCCTACCTGGGTCGCATCGGCAGCAACGGAGTGAGCCTGGAGACGCGGCACCGCCGCCATCGCGAGGTGCGGTTCCTGTTCTCTTGGCTGAAGCGGATGGGGTACATCCAGGAGAGCCCCTTCGTTCAGATCAAGAACATCCGGCTGCCGCAGAAGATCGTTCAGCCGTACACGGCGGAGGAGATAGGGAGGCTGTTGGCCTGCTGCGACAGCTGTTACTGCTGGGGCAGTCGCAACCGGGCGATGATCTTGGTCCTTCTGGATACGGGGGTGCGGCGGACGGAGCTGGTGAGCCTGGACCTGGCCGACCTGGACCTGACGGCGGAGAGGCTGAGGGTGCTGCACGGGAAGGGGAACAAGCAGCGGGTGGTGCGGTTCGGCACTAAGGCCAAGGAGGCGGTGGAGGACTACCTGGAGCGGCACAGGGGCAGGGAGCCTGGTCCACTGTTCCTGTCCAGGCATGGTACGAGGATGAGCTCTCATTCGGTGTTGATCTTTCTGAGGCGGCTGGGGAAGCGGGCGGGGGTGGAGAAGGTGAAGGTGCACCGCTTTCGGCATACGTTTGCGACCTGGGCCATCGAGAACGAGGCCAGGGAGCTGGACGTGCAGTATCTGCTGGGCCACAGCACGCCGGCGATGGTGCGGCGGTACTCGGCGACCTACGATGCGGAGAAGGCGGCGCGGGCCCATGAGCGGTTCAGCCCGGCGGACCGGATGGGGGAGCGGCTGGGATGAGGAAGGGCCAGCCCCGCGACGGCAGCACATCCTCGAAACTCACCTCGATTTCATCCTGGATTCTGAATCTGAGGCCTTAGCAATTAGGCCCTCGGCAGGTCTGGCGATCGCCGCTGTCGGGCCACCGCAGGTCTACCGAAGATTCACCGCAGTTTTGAATCTGGAGCCTTGGCAATTGGCGGCCAACCGCCGGTTGCCTGAGGCGTCGATTTCACCCTGATCTTACCCCGATTTTTGAATCTAACGGCTTAACAATTAGGCCTGTTGTGAGGGGTGACCTTCTTCCTTCCAAGCAGGTCACGCGGGTTCGATTCCCGTCTCCCGCTCCAACGCCCACTAGGTGTCATAACGCATGCAAGGCGAGGGCCGCCGATGGGCGGTCTTCTGCTTTTCAGGCAGGTTGCCTGGGCTAGCTCAGCGGAAGAGGCCCGCACTTCTAATCCGGCAGTCGTGGGTTCGCATCCCACGCGGCCCTCCAGGGCTGAGATTTGGCCAGCGGAGTCGAGAACTCACATGTATTGCAGGGCCTGGCTGCCGTGCACGACACGAATCCCAGCTAGAGAGGAGTCGCCGTTCAACCAGTTTCAACCACTTCCGGCACTGATGCTTCCTCTTCAGGTGCACTCCAGAGTGGCCATTCTCCGCGCATGATTTTCTCTGCCCAGTGTTTCAGTTCAGCAGGTAGGAATCCCGGAGACCGGATTTCGGCGAGGAGCATCTCTTGCACGACCCGGCGAGCTTCTTGTCTTAGTTGAGGATGAGAGAGCGCCTTGACAATGTGGCCTTGGTACCACACATGGCGACGCTGGCGCTGGTAGACAATCTCCCGATGCCATCTACCTAGAACAGCGCTACAATATCCGATGGCAGCATCAGGGTCATTCCAGAACGCGGTCAGCGCTGCTGTCACCAAAGGACGGAACTGTCGAGGCCAATCGTCCAGCACCTCACGCGCACGCCGGATCCTTACCGGCATGTCGAGGCGTGCGCGCAGAGCAGCGGCGCGCAGGACGGGGGGAACAGACTCGTCCCAAGTGTCCAACATCTCTTCCGCGGCTTTCCGTCCTTCTGGCGTGTCCCCTGTCAGTCGGAGGCAGCGAGCCAACAAAACCACGTCTGTCTTGGTCCAACTTCTTATGAGTTCCACAGCAAAAGGCTTCGCGCCCTCTTCCAGCAGGTCCAAGCAGCGGCAGAGCACGTTGGGGTGTGCAGTCTTGTCCCTTAGCAGTCTCTCGGCCTCACCCTTGGCCTCCGCGCCCAGCAGATCCAGACAGCGGCAGAGGACGTTCTTGTCCTCGTTCTCCGCCAGCAATCTCTTGGCATCACCCTTGGCCTCCGCGCCCAGCAGATCCAGACAGCGGCAGAGGACAGCCCCGTGATTGCTCTCCGTCAGCAATTCCTTGGCGAGCGTTCGATCCCTCCTGGACGGCAGGCATTCCAACAGCGGGATCAGAATTTGGGGGCAACGACATCCTGCGTTATATAGCTGTTCCAGAACGTCGGCCCTCTGTCCTTTCCTCTGCCACTGCCGCTGAATCCATACCCAGACCGTACCCCACAACCATCCGTTCAAAGGGGCAGCATGAGCGGCAGTCATCAATAGGTCAAGTCTCTCCTTTCGTTCGAGAGTCAGCGCCTTATGTACGATCAGCCTGAGATAGGCGTGATGACCATTCCCGGTTGCGAGGAGTTGATCCATGTATCTCAGAACGCGCTCTTTGCTCAGCAGGCCCGGATGGTTGCGAACGAAGCCACTGAGAGCGCATGAGCTAGAACGTTCGCTGCCCCGATTCACAACCGTCTCGAGTGTTGCCTTCCTCCAAGCGTCGTCTCCTGTGACGCGCGGCCCCAAGAGCCCGCGCTGACCAGCCAGGACGAGCCCGTCGGCTAACTCGTCGTGATGGAACCGCACTACATCGTATCTGGGATCCCGTGAGAGAAGAGGCGCCAACAATTCCCAGCGTGGGTTGTCGTGGGTCTCTTCGAGAAGGGCTGGCACAGAGGCTCCGGGCTGATGGTAGTCTGCCAATGCAACCAACGTCTGCCGAGAAATATTGTACCCCACCTCGGGGATGGGAGCCGCATCAACCACGGCTTCCGCGAGGCCAGGTAAACTTGAACGTATCCGCTCTATATCGTCCGCGAGAATCTCGAGGAACGTCGTCTCCAGACCTCGCAAACTGCGAGGAACTGCTTTCTGACGGGCTAGGACCACCAATATACGGATCAGTCTTCCCTCCCGCAGAGGCTCTGCCGCCAGTTGTCTGGCTGTCTCCGCCCAGGCGGGAATAATCTCGCCGATCTTTGCAAGAATTGAGAGGCGGTCACCTGCCTCGTCGGGAACGAACAGGCCTGCACCAAGAGCTAACCTTGCACGAAAGGCGCGCGGCAAACTGCGTCCGGCGACAACCAGGGTAAGAGAACGGTGCTTTTGAAGGTCTCGGCATAAGCGCCGGACATACTCGTCCTCGAGACTTTGGACCTCGTCGATCAGCAACAAGCGAGGGCCTTCCCCGGTGTCGGCAAATTGGGACAGCCCGAATCGCAGGAGCCGTTCTGGTTCGTCTACCCACCAGACTTCGTGGCCCTGATCAGCGAGATCGACAGCTAGACGGCGTAGGGCAACGGATTTACCCGATCCACCGGGTCCAATGATGGCCGCCACCAGGCAGCCATTCCTGCCGCGACTGGCGTCAACGACCCGCGCAATGAGCTCCGAGTGAAATCCCCGAAGGCTGTCCCAGCCGCGAAACACGCCTAGCCAATCCGCCTCAGGCCGAAACGTATAGAACTTCTCGGGCGTGATCCGATAATCTTCCGGGTCCTCATCTCGTGCTGCGGCCTCTTCCATAGCTTGGCGTTCACGGGCTTCTTCACGTTGCAGAAGCTCTTGGCCAACCGGGTAGGCACCCTCGGGAACAAAATCCTTGAACCAGGCGAGATCATCGAGAAGCCCCCGCAGATGCCCAAGTCCTGATATTTCTTGCTCAAGCAGGTGAATGAGCGCGATGGCTTGCTGTGCCTGTGATGCTCCGGTTCCAGGGAGGTGACTGACGTCGATGGAAAGACGAAACAGGACCTCCTCGAACTGGTCCAATGAGAGCCTTTTCAGGCGATCGAGGAGTTCATCCCGAAGAACCATCAACGCCTTCCCGCAAGGTGTGGAGCGACCCTGTAGATGGCATCCATGAGCCCCAGGATCTCTTCTCCCTCTCGCTGATGAGCGTACTCAATCAATGTCATCGCCTTCTGGACCTGCGCAACATTGGTCGGTAGGTAGTGGCTCGGCATGGGATAGCTGAACACTACCTCATCGAACTGGGCTGGCAGCAGGGATTTCAGCAACGTCAACGCGAGCATTCTACGCGGGACGCCAGCGGTTGGAACTGCCAAGGGCCTGGTCTCAGTCTTCAGTGGCGGCTTCTCCGACACCCCGAGGATTGCCCTGACAAGTTGTCTGAACCCATCCTCATACTCTTGGTCGCTAATTCTTACGTGATGGATGGGCTGGAGAAACACTGGTTTCTGGCAATCTCGATAGAGTACCGGGATGAGGCGGCGCGCGGGCGGACGTGACTCTTCCCTTGCACGTTTCTCGTCGTCGATCTGCATGGTAAGCCAGGCCTGCCTCTCGTACTCGACCCACGGTGAGCTTACGCTGTCCGGCGAGAGCACAAGGATGAAGACGTCCGCCTCGCGAAGGGCCTCCTCGATCCTATCTGGTATCTTGTCACCGGGATTGATCTCCCATCGATCCAACCATGCGTCTATTCCTTCGTGGGCACGCAAATCCGTGGCAAGGCGCCGGACAAACTTCGCATCCTTGCTGCTATGGCTGATGAAGACTTTCATGCCCTTGATCCCCCTGCGACGTTCCGCGTACATACGCTATCATGGAGAGCAACCTAGCCAGGGGCGGCCACAATCTCTCTCCCAGAAGCAGCGAAAGGCAAATATCCGCATCACTCTCAGCTGCCCCGCCCGCTAAAGACTAGACCGCGGATGTCACGGTGTCAACCGAGAGCGGCCAGCGGCCCATAGGCCGCTGACAACTTTCGTAGTCTGCATGGGCGGCCGCCAAGCGACACGTGATGGCCTGCTACCGTTCTTGAGGCGACGACGTCATACGCGGCACAGGACTGTTGTGGCTAGCGCGCCCCAATTGACATTCCAGGGTGCCTGCTGGCAGTCACCGCCGAACGATCGTCTCCTGCTTCTCAGGCATGCTCTCTAGATATCTAGCGCCGGCGCTGAGGTGTCCAGCGAAGATTGGCCGTCCTTAGCACTCAGCCGGCGCTGCGCGGCGTGTATCCGCGCCACAGAGCATCTGCCTATCACGCGGAGGGTTGAGGAGACCATCGAGGGTTCGAGCGGGACTTTCGCGGCGGGTGTGTTGCCTCAGGGCTGGCCCAGAGAGGTCAGGAGGTCAACACCGAGATGCGGACGGGGTATTGGCTCGCAGTATCTTGGCCGAATTCCCGCCACCGTGCGATAATGAGACGAACTCGTAGGCGTCGTGCTTTTCCAAGCCGACCAGGATTGGGGAGGGGACAATGGCTGGGATTACCACCGAAGGAGCGCGGCCACAGGATGAAGCGCTTTCCTCGTTAGCCGGTGCTCCGGGTCCGGTGGGCGGCTTGGTGAGGGCGTATCCCGGACCTGTGGCCTCAAGCGAATCGGGTTGGATTGACAGTTGGTTTCGGGAGAGAATCGCTGAGTGTTTGGCAGGTGCGCCGCCCGTGCAAGCCACGTTGCGGCTGCCTGACCCACCGACTCCTGCTACATCAGCATCTCGACTTGCTCGTCCCATTCGCCTTCAGTCGGTGCATGCTCACTACCTCAGAGGCTTTCGGGACATGCCCACGCCAATCCGCATGGATGGAGACTTGATCGTCGTGGAGGGCGGGAATAGCTCGGGTAAGACTAGTTTGGCCGAGGCGTTGGAGTGGCTGCTGACGGGACGTTTGTCACGCCGGGAATGCGAAGAGCTCGGAAACCCTCGCGAGCTGGAAGACTGTGTTGGCAACCTCTTCCGTCCCGAGGGTGAGGAGACCTGGGTCACGGCCGTTTTCGGCCCTGACGGGGCGGACGACACTGGCACAATCACGCTGCGTCGAGTACTGAAAGAGGATTACGGAACTACCCGCACCTCAGCGTGCTCATCGGTTCTTGTGCTAAATGAACGCGAGTTGTCCGACGAGGAGGAGCGTGAGGCTCTGGATGCACTCTTCGCGTCGGTGCCTCCCCTCCTGATGCAGCATACCTTGAGGCTGTTCGTGCAGAGCGACCCCAGTCGTCGGCGCAAGTATTTCGAGAGGCTGCTACGGCTGGATGAACTGACCGATCTAATCTTCAGGGCGGTGATCGGCGACGCTCGACTGTCGGAGTTCGCTAGCCCCAGCGGGAGCGTGAGCCTCAGCACTTGGGAGATGCTTGCGTCGTTGCTCAAGACTGACAAGGCGAGGACGGCACACAACGGAGTCAGCCGGACCCGGGAGAGCGATCTCGGCCGCCCCGTGAGGGAGGCGCTGGCCTCCATCGCACGGGCAGAATTCTCCGATTCCGTGGGTGAGGCGGCCATGCTCGAAGAGGCCGCCGCTGCCCTCGTCAAGGCCCAGGCGAAGGCACGCCAGAAGTCTTTCCCGCTGCTTGCCAGCCTGCGCCTCGAGAAACAGGTCTCCTCCGATGCGCAACGTGCAACTTTTGCTGAAGAGGTGGCGACCTATGCCGTCAGAGTGCGAGAAGCCTACGAAGTCTACGCTTCCGCGAGGAGCGCCGTGGAAGCTCTAAGTGCCGCTCAATTGGCCGTGAGTCAGGCGCTGAAGGTTCTCCTGGAAGCGGATGCCATCGACCCCGCAGCGGCTACGCAGACATGTCCCGTCTGTGAATATGAACCCGTTCCAACTCTCAGCGCCGACAGAATAGCGGAGATAAAGCGGTGGGCGCCCTTGCGCGAGGCTGAGGCGGCAGGCGGTGATGCGCTGCAAAAAGCGATGGCGCTACCAATAGAAGTGATACGACGGGCGCTTCAGGAGCACGACAAACTGTTGCCGAGGCTTCCTTCGGCAGCGGAGTGGGACGAAGCGGAGAAGGACGCTGCACCGGAATTGCGCGACGCCACGCGAACCCTCCGCAGAGTCCGCGAGGAGGAGGCAGCTCGCCTGGAGAAGGGATTGTCAAGTGCGAGGCGGCTGCTCAGCGGTGAGCCGGAGCTGCCCACTGGTTCGGGAGCTTGCGAAGCGTTCATCAGCCGTTGCAGCGAGACGGCGGAGCAACTGGCCGCGTTACCAGCCTCGGCTCGCCGCTACACAGAGGCCTTGGGCGTCGTTGAGGCCGCGGTTCGAGCGGCAGCCGGCGCCGACCCAGAATACCGCCTCCGGCAGGCATGGCTGGGATGCTTTGACAATGTGACCGGGGTGGCTGACGACCTGCGGTGGGAGCAAGCGAAACGGCAAGCGAAGAAGGACTTGGAGGCGATCAGGAGCGCCCTGATGGACTACCGCCAGCGGTTCCTGGACTGCCGGAGAACCGCCTTCACTGAAGAGATCCAAGGAGTGTGGAGCGCCCTTAGATCGGACGTGTATTCCAGGTTTAGCCAGTTACACATCCCTCAGCCGAGAGGCAAGGGGTTCCCTGTCGAGATCGAAGTCAAGGCGATAGTGGACGATGGGCGAGCGCCGAGGGAAGTGGATGCGCTCCGGGTGTTTAGCGAGTCTCAGATCAACGCCCTAGGGGTTGCAGCGTTCGTGACGCGGTCGAAGCTGCTTGGGCACAAGGTTCTCGTTCTCGACGACCCTGTCCAGTCGATGGATGAGGAACACTTCAAGACTTTCGCTCGCGACCTCCTTCCTCACATGCTGGGTCAGGGCTTCCAGGTCATCGTGTTCACACACAACGCTACGTTCGCCCGCGATGTCAGTCACTGGCACTACGACCGTGATGGCTACGTGACCATGACGGTGCGGCACTCGCTCCGCCACGGCTGCGTTGTGGAAGAGGGCAACAGGCGCGTCGCGGAGCGTCTGAGCCTCGCCGAAAGGAGCGTCGAGGAAGGCAAGCTGCCCGAAGCCTGGAGAATCCTTCGCCTGGCAATCGAACGGCTATATACGGTGGTCAACGCCAAGTACGGACCGAGTGATTTCAACCCCGACAGTTGGGTGGATCAGGCGGCGGAGTACATGTGGAACAGTGGTGCGGGCGCCGTCATCATGGAGAAGGTTCTGGGCTCGGAGCGCCGGCTGAAGGAAATCCTCGGCATGGCCGCGGCTGGTAGCCATGACAAGCCGGCGCGCGGTGAAACGGATGTTCGCGAGAGTATCGACTACTTGAGAGAGCTTCTGTCAACGCTGAAGGTAGGCGGCTAGTGCGCAACGTACCCTAGTGTAGCCCTCACCCACCCGGCTGATCACGCCTGGCGGAAAGGAGAGCCGACATGGCGTTCTTTCGCACGATATTGCGGGCGATGACTGGGGGCGGTGGGGGGAAGCGAGCCGGAAGGCACGCTCCCGCCGCTCAGGAGGGGCGCAGGAAAGCGGCGGACCTTTGGGCCGAGGCTCGGAAGGCGCTTCACGAGGGACGGGAGGGCGAGGCCGTTGGCCTAGCGAGGCAAGCCGCCGGAATCGAAGGGCGAGGCGAGCAACCCGACAGCCCGTTCGGATTCAGCGCGTCGTCGTCGGCGACTGAGTTAGCGGCGCTTGCGAAGGTGCCCATCGCCGACGCTCTGCCGGGCTTCGACGCCGAGCAGGAACACCTCCTTCGGGTCGCGCTCGCCTTCGGGAGTATGCGCGGCGACGGACTGGACGTCGAGGCGCGACACGTCGAGGCCGTCCTGCTCGGGACGGCCTACGATTGGCCAGACTTCGACCGATGGTACCGGGAGTTCTCCCAGGTGGGCAGGTTCCCGGCGATGTGGAAGGATCTGGAAAAGAGGCCAGACGCGGCGGCCGCGTCCGAAGTGCTTGGCACAATTGGTAGGCTGTCCTTCGAGGCACGCATGGTGGTCACGGAGAACGCTGTGCTGGAGCGCCGCGTTGCCCGATCACTGACAGAGATCAGGGAGCGGAGCTTTCTTATCGAAGAGGAGTTCGCCCGGGCCGTCCCCGAGCTTCGGGAAGCGCGCCTTCTCAAGCACCCGACTGACGCGGCAGACAGGCTCCTGCTGCTGGACACGGCGGCCCTGCGGTCGGCACTGGCCGCTCGCGATCTCAAGAGGAGCGGCCGCAAGGAAGAGCTTGCCGAGCGCTTGGCGGCGAGCATGTCCGAGCAGGAGATCGCCAATCTGACGCCGGCTGCGCCCGACGATCTGGCTCTAGTGGGTCTGGACGTACAGGGGGCGACGCGCGAGGCGCTGGCCTACGAGCGCGCCAAGCTGTGGCTACTGACGCACACGCTCTCGTTCATGGGCTACAGCGAGCGAGACGTCGAGCACCTGCGGGAAGCGGGCTACAGAATCAGGATCAGGATTCTGGGGGCAGACGACCACTGCCCTGTCTGCCGCAGTTGGGCGGGGAGGTCATTCGATCCCCGGAGGGTGAACCGCTCCGACCTGCCCCCGTACCATCCGGGCTGCCGGTGCGACGCCGTGGCCGACCTTGGGGATTGACTTGCCTTCTGCCGGCCTGACTGACTACTCCCGCGAGGAACTGGTGGCGGCGCCTGAATCATGATTGGCCACGTTCTAGGGACTGGATGCCCAGAGTCCTCGGTAGAGAGTTCATCCAAAGAAGCCTGCACGCCACCGGTGATCACCTGCTCCGCGGGCAGGCTCTCTGCCACTGCAGGAGACTGCACGGGGAGCCGCGAGGCGTACAGTTCGTGAATCGAAGATTGAATGACCTCCAGACCCCGCGTGAGGCCCTGGAGACCCCCTGCCAGGCGGGGGTCTTTGATGTTTTAGCGGAGCGCTCCGACGCAACCTCCCATGAATAGTACCGACCGAACACTAAGGCGCAATAGTGCGTGTTTCGATGACTACGGGGCTGACTCAAAGCGCACGAAGGACCTCTGCCTGGAGAGCTTTGGGGGTGGGGTTTCGAGTCCGGTTGAAGCTCCAGACGCCCGATTTGGAACCCGTCTTGGCCCTCTGCTTTCAGAAGGAGGGGCTCTCTGCCTTGACGTGCTATAATACCACGGGCGTGCCACGTTCGGCAGCGACACAGGTGGCGGTGGGCCCGTATCCAGTGTCAATCAGGAAAGGAGCCAAGGTTCGATGGCGCAGAAGAGAACCCCGGTCTATATCAGTTTCGATTATGACCACGACGTAGATCTCAAGATCCTGCTTGTGGGCCAGGCCAAGAACGACGACTCGCCTTTTGATATTGCGGACTGGTCCATCAAGGATCCTTCGCCGGACTGGAAGGAGAAGGCGCGTGAGAGAATCAAGCGCTCAGACCAGGTGGCGGTGATCTGCGGCGAGCACACGGATACCGCCACGGGCGTGAGTGAGGAAATCAGAATCGCCCGGAGCGAAGAGAAGCCGTACTTTCTGCTTTGGGGGCGGGCAAAGAAGATCTGCAAGAAGCCGAAGGCTGCGCTCGACTCTGACAAAATCTACGAGTGGACGTGGCAGCACCTGAAGGACCTCATCGGCGGTAAGCGTTAAATCTAGGGACGGAGCGACATGCGACGCGCACTTCTTGTGGGCATCGACGAATACCCTGACGCGCCCCTCGCTGGCTGCGTCAAGGATGCAAGCGAGATGGAGCGCCTTCTGCGCTTCCATGAGGACGGTGCACCAAACTTCGATTGCCGCACGCTGCTGGCGCCCCCCGACACGATCACGAGGGCAATCCTTAGAGCCGCCACCGAGGCGTTGGTCCAGCAACCCGCTGATATCAGCTTGTTCTACTTCTCTGGGCACGGGACCGAGAACAATCTCGGCGGGTATCTGGTGACTCCCGATGCAAAGACGTACGACGAAGGGGTGCCCATGTCGGATGTTCTGGCTCTTGCAAACAAGTCACCCGTGACCGAGATAGTTGTGGTCTTGGATTGCTGTCACAGTGGCGCATTTGGTCAGGTTCCGGCCATAGACCGGAGCAACGACACCGCTCATCTGCGCCAGGGAGTATCTGTGCTCACGGCCAGTAGGGCCACGGAATCCGCCATGGAACAAGGCGGTGCAGGGATCTTCACGTCACTTGTGCGCAGCGCTCTGGAGGGCGGCGCAGCCGACGTCATCGGTAATGTGACTATCGCGAGCACTTACGCCTATGTTGATGAGGCCCTGGGCGCTTGGGAACAGCGTCCTCTGTTCAAGGCTCACGTATCGAGACTCACGACGCTCAGGAGATGCCGTCCGGCTGTGTCCATCGAGACACTGCGGCTACTTCCGAAATGGTTCCCGAGCCCGGACTTTGAGTTTCCTCTCGATCCATCCTACGAACCAGAGGCGCAGCCGAGGCATCTAGAGAACGAGGCAATCTTCAGCCAGCTGCAGAAGTGCAGAGCGGCGAAGCTGGTCGTTCCAGTCGGCGAGGAGCACATGTATTACGCTGCCATGAATTCCAGATCGTGCCAGCTTACCCACCTGGGACGCCATTACTGGCGTCTCGCTAATGAAGGTCGCATCTGAAGCTAGTGAGGGTCGGAATCACAGGACATCAAAGGCTTCCGCGGGCGGGGAGCTGGGCCTGGGTGCGCTCCACAATAGATAGTGAGCTTGACCGCGCTTCTTCTCCACTCGTGGGTATTTCATCTCTAGCCGTGGGCACGGACCAGGTTTTTGCCGAGTCCGTGCTCGAACGAGGATGCGCACTAGAGGCAATCATTCCGTTTCCGGAATATGAGAGGCGAGTTGCGCCGGGGAAGGCGTGTCAACAGTACCGAGCCCTGCTGGCCCGGGCACAACGCACTACAGTTTTGGAGCGGGTCGGAACGGACGAGGAATGTTACTATGCGGCAGGCAAGTACATCGTTGATTCATGCGAGGTGTTGCTGGCCGTTTGGGATGGCAAGTCCGCGAGGGGCCTCGGGGGTACAGGGGACATTGTCCAATATGCCAAGCAGGTCGGCAGGCGAATCGTGCACATTGATCCCGTTAGATTCTCTGTGGACTCTCTGGATTAGCCTTCATGCCGTGTGTGCTCGATGGTCGCGTCACGCCAGGAAGCCGTGGCTCAGGTAGATGTTCCCAAAGGCAACTCGCCACCCCGTGCTGCTGCTGGTGACCGTCAGACTCTGACTTCAGCGGGAGCCGTGACGCCGAGACGGACCAGGCACGATGACCTGATGGTGTCGGGTCGACGGGGAACGGGCCAGGCTGTTTCCGGATCAGTCTGGGCGCAATCACCGCTGTCGCTTATAATCGGGAATGATGATTCCCTCTGCCTTCGTACAGAAGTGGGCCGCGTCAAGAGGCGCCGAACGGGCGACGGCACAGGAGCATTTCATCAATCTCTGCCAGCTGTTGCACGAGCAGACGCCCAACGAGGCGGATCCGAACGGCGACTTCTACGCCTTTGAAAAGGGCGCGAAGACGCTGGATGGCGACGGATTCGCCGACGTTTGGCTCAAAGGCCACTTCGCCTGGGAGTACAAGGGGAAACACAAGAACCTTCAGGCCGCCTACAAACAGGTCCAGACCTACCGCGAGGCGCTCGGCAATCCGCCCTTGCTGGTCGTCTCGGACATGGAACAATTCGAGGTCCACACTAATTGGACGAATACCGAGAAGTGGATCTATCGATTCCGAAACGTCGACATCATGTCGGACGCCAATGTGGACGTCTCCACGGTGTCCGGGCCAGCCCCAGACGCCCCGGCGTTGAGCGCTCTTCAGGTGCTGAAAGCGCTATTTGAGGACCCGCAGCGTCTAAAGCCCCAGAAGACAACGGACCAGATCACACAAGACGCGGCTCGGATGTTTGGGAAGATAAGCGACGAGCTCCGCAAGTGGAAGGTCGATGACATGCGGATCGCCCGGTTCGTCACGCGGGTGATGTTCTGCATGTTCGCGACTGACGTCGGACTGCTTCCCCGTGAAACGTTTTCGGAGATCATCGCCGTGCACAGGAAGAGCGGCGATGACAAGGCATTCCGCAAGCACCTCTCAGAGCTGTTTGCCGTGATGAACACAGGCGGACCGCTCTCGTGGTATGAGATCCCGCACTTCGACGGCCGCCTCTTCGAGGACAACGACGTGCCGGAAGAGATTACCACCCAGGAGATCCTGGTTCTTGCCGAGCTCGACGCCCTCAACTGGGCAGATGTTGAACCATCGATCTTCGGCACGCTGTTCGAGCGTGTCCTTGACCCCAAACAGCGGAAGATGCTTGGGGCGCACTACACGTCCCGCGCTGACATCGAACTGATCGTTGAGCCGGTGCTAATGGCTCCGTTGCGCCGTGAGTGGGAGGAGGTCAAGGCTGCTGCGGAGGCGTACATCAACGAGGCAAAGGAGCGGGGGACGAAAGAGGAGACGCAGCAGAAACACCTGCGATCTTTGCTGGGCGGGTTCCACAAGCGCCTCGCGACTATTCGCATCCTGGACCCGGCCTGCGGCTCCGGCAACTTCCTCTACGTGTCGCTGGCACTCCTGAAGGCCCTCGAAAAGGAAGCCGTCGCGTTTGCCACCCTGCACGGAGTCAGCGAAATAGCGCCACGCGTGCACCCCCGACAGCTGCATGGCATCGAGATTAGCCCCTACGCGGTCGAGCTCGCCTCCATCGTCATCTGGATCGGCTACCTGCAGTGGAAGCACCGCAACGTCATGCCATTGGATGACGAAGAGCCAATCCTCGAGCCGCTCGATCAGGTGGAAGGTAAGGATGCGCTCCTCGACCTGTCTGATCCAGACCATCCAAAGGAGGCGGTATGGCCACAGGTCGATGTTGTTGTTGGGAATCCGCCGTTCCTCGGTGGCAAGCTCCTGCGCACGCACCTCGGCGACCAGTACGTTGACAGGCTCTTTGCCGCCTGGGACGAAAAGGTGGCCCGCGAGTCCGACCTGTGCTGCTACTGGTTTGAGCAGGGCCGCCGGGCCATCGAGGCGGGCCGCGCCAAACGCGTTGGCCTGCTGGCCACCCAGGCGATTAGAGGCGGGGCGAACCGGCGAGTACTCCAGCGGATAAAGGAGACGGGCGATATCTTCTACGCCCAGGCCGACCGCAAGTGGATACAGGACGGCGTCGCGGTGCGGGTGTCGATGGTGGGGTTCGACGATGGCAGTGAGACGCGCCGCCTGCTGAACGAGAGCAAGGATGACAAGCCTGAGCATGCGCTCGCCAGGGCGTGCCCGGTGGAGAGCATCAACGCTAACCTGACATACCAGGCCGATGTGACCAAAGCGCGGCGTCTAAAGGAGAATCTTGGCATTTCGTTCATGGGTGACACGAAAGTCGGGCCATTCGACATCCCGGAGTCACTGGCACGGCAGTTCCTCGCCAAGCCCAACCCGCACGGCAAGCCAAACAGCGACGTTGTGCGGCCCTGGGTCAACGGGCTGGACATTACGCGCCGCCCCCGACGCATGGGGATCATCGATTTCCCGCCCGGGACGAGCGAGAGCGACGCGGCGTTGTACGAGGCACCGTTCGAGTACGTGAAGGAGCACGTCAAGCCGAAGCGGCTGAAGAACAAGAGAGAAAGCTATGCGGCCAAGTGGTGGATACACGCTGAGCCGCGCCCTGCAATGAGAGCGGCGCTCGCGGGCCTGCCGCGTTTCATCGTAACCACGACGATTTCGAAGCACCGCCTGTTTGTGTGGCTTCCAGGTGGCGTCCTTCCCGACCACCAGCTCATTGTCTTCGCTCGAAGCGATGACCACTTTTTCGGCATCCTGCACTCCCGGGCGCATGAGGTGTGGGCTCTGGAGCTGGGCACCCAACTGGAGAGTCGCCCGCACTATACTTCAACCACGTCGTTCGAGACGTTCCCGTTGCCACGACCGGCGGTGGAGCAGAAGGAGGCGATCGCCGCCGCTGCGGAGGAACTGAACCGCCTGCGCGAAGCGTGGCTGAACCCGGCTCCCGTTGCTGCCCTAGAGCTCTCAGAGACCGACTTGAAGAAGCGGACGCTCACGAATCTGTACAACCAGCGCCCGACGTGGCTGGACGACGTGCATCGCAAGCTGGACGCGGCAGTATTCGCCGCATACGGCTGGAGCGATCAGCTCCCTGATTCCGAGATACTCGCTCGTCTGCTGGAACTGAACCTGGAGCGGGAGCCTGCCTAGGGAGCCAATACGCGGCCAAGCTGGCATTGGCGGCCTCCGATCTGCACACTAACCCCACATGGTGTGCCCTCAAGGACGCCGTCCAATGGACGGATACACGCCGTTCGGCGATCGCCTGCTCCGTCGGCAGGAGCTCACCCACGGCGCAGGGTGGGTGAGGCCGCGCTCTTGAAGCAAGGTGTCGGTCTGCACCCTGCAGCGACCTCATTCCACTCGCAGCCGCGAGGGTTGCCACTGGCAGGGAGCTAGAGAACTAGGCCTCCCGCCACCTCACTTTGTACAGCCGCACGGGGTCCTCGCAGGCTCAGCCCGTGTGCTTTCGGATGAATTCGCCGATGCGGTCGATCGCCTGCTGCCCCTCCGGCAGCATCGCAGCGAAGAAATGCCACATGTGGAACATGT
>Ga0315288_10005714_pt1 | contig 15812 bp, 14 predicted proteins | sample YL17G11_20_MG_FD_203454 | JGI IMG/M metagenome (GOLD analysis project Ga0315288, IMG submission 203454) | Sediment microbial communities from Yellowstone Lake, YNP, Wyoming, USA - YL17G11_20 | ecosystem: Environmental > Aquatic > Freshwater > Lake > Sediment | place: USA: Wyoming | collected...
GCGGGGCGGGTCTCCGTCCCCGCCGCGCCACGGGCCAAGAACGCCATTTCCTGCGCGGTGGGTGCGGAGACCCACCGCGCAAAACTTATCTGAAGCCGCTTACGGTTCCCCCAGTTGCCATCCCGTTTCCGTTTTCACGAGGCCCATTTCCTTTGCCGCGCTCGCCCCGCGCCCTGCCGTGTCCACGATCCGGTAACACACCGTCACATATTCGCGCCCGCCCAAGCCGACCGGCCCCACGCCCCGGTACAGGACGTCCTTCGTGTCCTCCCGCCCCGTGAATGCCGCCCGCAGCGACTCCGCCTTCGCGAGCGCTTCGCCCGACTTCGCTGTCAGGCACTCCAGCGCCTGAGCCCGGTTCTCCGTGTTGACGGCCAGGAGAAACTTTTTCGCCAGCGCCTCGAGCGCCAGCCTCTGGCCGGCCGTCTCGGCAATTTGGCCCGCCCTCGCCTTCACGGCCTTGAGCACCTTGATTGCCATCTCCACCGCCCGCCGGATCTCTTCCGGGTCCTCCGCCCGCCGCGCCGCCTCGACCTTCGCGCGCCACTCCCCTGCCCGCTTCTCGACCGCCGCTGCTTCCGGCGCCCCCGACGCCATCGCGTCCACCAGAAAATACGACGCCGCCGGCGTCGCCATCACGCCAATGATCAGGGCATTCGCCGCATCCTCGCTCGGCCCTTTCGCAAGCATCTCCAGCACGCGGCCGAGCGCGGCCTCGTACGCCCTCGCGGCCACGCCGGGCGAAAGTTCCTCCAGAGGCGGCTTTCGCCCCTCGGCATCCGGCAGGCACCGCTCGACCAGCCGGCCAGCCGCCGATGCACAGGCCGACACGCTCGGGCACTTCTCGGCCGCCACCACCAACAGCGCCACACCCAGTTGCGTCGGGCACGTTTGTTCCGGAGGCCCGTCGGGATCCATTTCATTCGCCGCGCGGAGCAGCGGTTCCGTTTGATCGTAAATGCGCCGCCGCTCGGCGTCGCTCGGTTCGCCCGCCTCCGGCCTCGGACCGCGCTTGAGGTCCAGCAAAGCCTCCGGCCACTCGACCTTCCGCTCGGCCAGCGTCTTCTCGTGCTTCGCCAGCATCTGCACGAGTTCCCACGCGAACGCACGCCCCGCCCCGACGTCCATCTTCGCCAGCGACTCGGTCACCGACACAATCTGTGCGACCGGCGACGCCGGCGCTGGGATCGGCGGAATCGGAGGAATCGGTCTCGGCGGCGGCTCGTTCCCCGCCGCCATTCCGCCCAACGCCAGCCACAGGCTGGCCGCCACACACCAAACGATGCCTTTCATCGCCGGTCCTCCTCACGAACTTCCCCTGCCACGTTTGACTATGGTAGGGGCGGCACGGGTCCATGAGAAAGAAAAAGCGCGGCCGTCGCCGCGCCCATCCCAACGCACAATCCGCAATCGTCCTTACTTCGCCACGCGCACGACCGGCGGCTGGCCGAAGTCGGCCCAGAACCGCTCGGCCGTCTCCGGCTTCATCAGGCCGTCGTGGACGCAGTACCGGTACCGGAACACGTAGTCCTTGCCCGGTTCGATGGCCCAGTCCCCGCCCTGCGAGGGGGCATAGCAGAAGAACGGCTCCTTCGGGTGGATCCGCACGGGTTCCGGGAACCGGAAGTTCTCCGGGTGGCCCATGATGACCGCGCCGGCGTGCGTGCCATCCACGGGACCATAGACATCGCACCACCGGGCCGTGGTCTCGTTGCCGTCCTTGCGGGTCTTGCCCTCGCTCGTCAGGAAGAGGCAGACGTTGTCGTCCCACTCGCGGGCGGCGCGGAACCCGATGCCGCCGTAGAGGTACTTCGGAAGTTTCAGCGGGCTTTCGGAGGCGCAGCACTGCGTGCTGGTGAGGTCCCAGAGGAAGTACCCCTTGTCCGGCCCGCCGACGTTCCAGACCCGCACGTGCCAGACTTCCTTCAGGGCGACCTTCTCGCCGCCGGGGGCGCTGAGGTCCACGTGCTCGTGGTGGGCCTCGATCGACGCAAAGACCGGCCCGCTCTTCACCACCGGCCCGAGTCGCACGAACCGCACCGTGCCCGTCTTCGCGCCGAGGTTCCAGAAGTCGGGCTTTCGGCCCTCGAACTCGGTCTTCGCCCAGGGCATCCACACGCCCATGTGATGCTTATGATTCGGCGGGTGGGTGTCCGTGACGATCCGCCCCGCGGGCGTCCAGACGGGGGCGATGAAGCCGCTGCGACGGAACTCCGGCCCGTACTCGGCCGGGGGCTGCGACAGCACGCGATGGTACTGAAGGACCGTCCGGCCGCCCTGAAGGACGTCCAGGACGCCCTCGCCGGCCTTGATCTCGACCTTCGGCCCCTCGGCCGGAGGCCCCTGGACGAGTTCGAACGTGCGCGTCGTCCCGGCGGGGGTCTTGCCGGCCAGGATGAACCACAGGCGCGGGGGCGTGCCCGGCTCGACCTGCGCCGGCACGACCTTCCGGCCCGCAGGCGTCACTTCCTCCAGCCGGAGGGCCTGCGCCGCGTCGATCCCCTCCAGCGCCACGCCCACGGGCGTATCGATGCGATCGACCTTGCCCGCCTCGACCGTAATCGCCAACAGGCACAACAGGACCGGCGTCATGGCCTCGATCCTTTCTTTCGCGATTCGGAGGCGTTTCCTGCGCCGGGCCGGCGGGGGTCGCCCGAAGGCGCGGCCTTGGCCGCGCCGCATTGCCGTTCACTTCATCCTTCTGCGGTTCCTTGCCTGGCCCGGCGTAGTCCCGGCGCGCCAGGACGAAGCCGGCTTCCTTGTTCGACATTCGCCTCGCTGTTCGCCTACCCTCCCCCCCGCCCATTGCGCAGGAGCGCCAGCGCCTCCATCCGCGTCGCCTCGTTCTCCCGGAAAAGACCGCGCACCACGCTCGTCACCGTCACGGCGCCGGGCTTGCGCACCCCGCGGATCGTCATGCACAGGTGCTCCGCCTCGATGACCACCATGACGCCGCGCGGCTGGAGCGTCCGCATGATGTCGTCGGCGATCGCCGCCGTCATCCGCTCCTGCACCTGGAGCCGACGCGCCTCCATGTTCACGATCCGCGCCAGTTTCGAGAGGCCCGTCACCCGTCCCGGCGTCGGCAGGTAAGCGACGTGGGCCCGGCCGATGAACGGCACCAGGTGATGCTCGCACACGCTCACCAGCGGAATGTCCCTCAGCAGGATCAACTCGTCGTAATCCTCGACCGTGATCGCCTTCATGATCTCCTCGGCCGACTGGTCCATCCCCGCCACCAGTTCCTCCCACATCCGCGCCACGCGCCGAGGCGTCTCAGCGAGGCCCGGCCGCTCCGGGTCCTCGCCGAGGCCCTCCAGGAGCATCCGCGTCGCCTGCTCCACCTTCTCCAGGTCCACCATGACGTTCTCCGTTCCCAGAATGTGACCGGCAAGCCCCTTCTATCGCCTCGTCCCCGCGGAATCAAGGTTCTACCTTCTGCACGGCCCCCTCGCCGCTTTCGCTTGACGCTACCCGCCGCCGGCCTATAATCGCCCTTTCCACGCCCGGCACAAGAACGCCAGGGGATGCCCGTGAACGTCAGTTACAACTGGCTCCGCGAATACGTCCCCACGGACCTCGGGCCCAAAGAGGTCGCCGAACGCCTCACCCGCATCGGCCTCAACGTGGACGCCGTCGAGACCCTGCCCGACGGCGATGCGCGGCTCGTGGTCGAGGTCACCGCCAACCGGCCCGACTGCCTCGGCCACGTCGGCATCGCCCGCGAACTCGCCGCCGCCCTGAACGCCGAACTCCGCCTCCCCGACGCCGCCTATGCGGAATCCGCAACCCCCTGCGAAAAGAAGGTCCGCGTCGCAATCGAGGCCCCGGACCTCTGCCCCCTCTACACCGCCCGCCTCATCGAGGGCGTCAAGGTCGGCCCCAGTCCCGGCTGGCTCCGCCAGCGCCTCGAAGCGGTCGGCATCCGCCCCGTCTCCAACATCGTGGACGTCACGAACTACGTGATGATGGAGACCGGCCAGCCGCTGCACGCCTTCGATTTCGCCCGGATTACCGAGGGCCGCATCGTCGTCCGCCGCGCCAAGGCCGGCGAACGCTTCCACGCCATCGACCATTCGGAGCATGCCCTCTCGCCCGAGCGCCTCGTCATCGCCGACGCCCGCCGACCCGTCGCCCTCGCCGGCGTCATGGGCGGCGCCGAGACCGAAATCTCCGACGCGACGAGCGATATCTTGTTGGAAGCCGCCGTCTTCGACCCCCTCTCCATCCGCGCCACCAGCCGCTTGCTCGCCCTGGCCAGCGAATCCAGTTTCCGCTTCGAGCGCCGCGTCGACCCCGGCGGCACCAATTGGGCCAGCCGGCGGGCCTGCGCCCTCATCCACCAGACAGCGGGCGGCAAGATAGCCCGCGGCGTCGTCGCGGCCGGCCGGCCCCTGCCCGAGCCGCGGGAACTCGCGCTCCGCGTCGCCCGCATCGAAACGGTCCTCGGCCTCGCGATCCCCGCCGACCTCGCCGCCGAGTACCTCCGCCGCCTGGGCCTCGAAATCCTCGTGGCGACGCCCGAACGCATCCGCGTCCGCGTCCCCTCCCGCCGGGGCGACCTCGAACGCGAAATCGACCTGGTGGAGGAAGTCGCCCGCCACCACGGCTACGAGAAGATTCCCGAATCGCGCGAAATCCCCGTCGCCTACGCCGGCCCGACGCCGGCCGAACGCGTCCGACAGGCCGCCGGCGAGGTCCTCACGGCCGCGGGCTATTTCGAGGCCGTCACCTTCTCCTTCACGAGCGCCGACCGGGCCGTCCGCTTTCGACGCCAGGACGTCGAGGCCGAACCCCTCGCCCTCCGCGGAGCCGCCCTCGCCCTGCGCCAGTCCGTCCTGCCGGGCCTCCTGGACTCGCTCCGCGTCAACCAGAACGCCGACGAACCGGACGCCAGGCTCTTCGAGATCGCCAATCGGTTCGTCCCCGCCGCGCCCGGCCAAATGCCCCACGAGGACGCCATGCTCGCCCTCGCCTCCGGTTCCGGCGCGCCGGAATTCGAGAACGTCAAGGGCGCCCTCGAAACGCTCTTCGAGCGCCTCCGCGTCGCCGACCGCATCCGTTTCGTCCCGACCGACCGCTATGCCGACCTCGCGGCAGACCAGGCCGCCGAGGTCCTTTTGGACGACGAGCCGATCGGCATGGTCGGCTCCACGACGAAGGAGGCCGCCGCGGCCTTCGAACTCGACGAGCCCCCGACCGTCGCGGAGGTCCATTTCGGCCGGCTCATCGAGGCCGCCGTCCTGGAACCCGCGTATCGGCCCCTGCCCCAGTACCCGGCCATCGCGCGGGACCTGGCCATCGTCGTGGAGGAGGCCGTCCGCTGGGCCGACGTCGAAAAGGCCGTCGCCTCGGCCGGCGTGGCCGAAGTCGAATCCCTCCAGGCGCTGGACGTCTATCGCGGCAAACAGGTGCCCGCGGGCAAGAAGAGCGTCGCCCTGCGGCTGGTGCTCCGGCGGGCGTCGTGCACGCTGACCCACGACGACGCCGCCACGATGCAGACCCGGATCCTCGACGCCCTCCGTTCCGCCCTCGGGGCCGAACTCCGGGCATAAACGATTCTCAACGCAATCACTGGGAAGTGGGTCGAACTCACGGATTGGGGGAATCACTTACCGTGGCGCGAGAGGCAAGCCAAGATCAGTTGCTGGCCTTAAGATTCGAGAAACTCACCCGTGGTTTCATTTCGCGCCTGCAACGTCATGACGGTCCCTCTCCCAGGCGAATTGACCTGTACAGGAACCTGCTTGAAGGATTCTCCCAAGCCTACAACCGCTGCGCAGCCCAGGAGTCGCGCGAAGTTTACCACAGCCTGCGTTCTTTCCAGAGCCTTACCGCGGGGTTTGCGAATGCCATCGAAAAGTGGCGCCAACGCGAGGAGAATAGTGCCGGCGACTTTAACCTGCTTGAACTCCTGGACCTGACTGGTAAGGAGATTCGCCATTCGATGATTCTGGCGTGGCTTCTGGACCATGACCTAACGCGGTTAGGCACGCACGCTCAGGGCAACTTGGGCTTCAGGCTCTTCCTCACCGAACTCCGCCTTCCCTCTGAATACGCATGCCCGCCCTATTGGGTTCGACGAGAAGTTGAGCGCGAGGAGTCTCGCGTGGACATTGAAATCGCGTCCCGGGGCCGCTTCCTGATCCACATCGAGAACAAGGTATTCTCCGTAGAGGGGGCGGACCAGACTGGGCGTGAATGGCGCGACGCCAAGAGACGCGCGGCCGAACTCGGCGTCCCAGACAGCGCGTTGCATGCGCTGTTTCTCACCCGAGACAACAGTACAGCAAGAGACCCGCATTTTCGTAGTTTTACCTGGGGGCAAGTGGCGCGAGTACTTGACGCGTTCGTAGCGGCGGCCAAGCCGCCGGACGTCAAGGTCTTCTGCACCCATTACGCCAAGGCCCTGCGAATGTTCGTCATATCCGACACCCAGACCAAGGAGACCGAGCATGGCGAAAGAACTGTTTAACGAGGCCGAGTTATACCTGGTCCGCCAGTGGCCTTCGGCACAACTCATGGAAGAATCCATGGATAAGGTCAGGAAGAAGTACGCCGCTTTGTGCCAGAGAACCATGGATGCCTTTCTGGCCACGCACAAGGAACTGGACGACTCGCGAGTACGCGTAACCCAGTTCTGGGATACCGGCTTTGCCGGAATCGGTCGGGTGGCTTGGCACCACGCCAAGGGGCACCCTGGCTTCTACATGCACAACCTCCGTCTGGAGGTGCTCACTGATGAGACGGAAGAGGCCCCATATGCCTACATCTGGCTTGGTAAACCGCCGAAGGGAAGTGTCGACTTTGCGAAGGCCAGGAAAACGATCCAATCGGCCGCTTCAAAACTGCTCACGCAGGAGGAATTGCGGCGGTGCTCAATGGATGATCCGGACGAAGGGTGCCCCCTGTATTATGACTTGCCGGAAAGCCGTCACGATCTCCTGGGCATGCTCACCGAGGCGGACGGTCAACGCTTTGCGGATTGCTTGACCGCGCACATGGAACTGTTGGCCAGGTTCACCCCCGTCCTTGACGAGATCCTGCTCAAAGGCAATGCGGCAAAGCAGTAGGCTTAGACCGGGAGTTCGGAGCCGCACCCGGATACCCGGCCCCAGGAGATTGCACCATGGACCTGAATCGGTTGACCCAGAAATGCCAGGAAGCCCTGCACGATGCGCAGAGCCGCGCGGTCCGGAAAATTCTGGGGACACAATACTTATCTCCTACCATCGCCTGTCCGAATTAAGTATTGTGTCTCCGGAACTCGCCGTTTCAGGGCTTGGGGATGAAAAAGGATTGTGCTTTGCTTGTTCTCGCCGATCCCGGCGCGCCGGGACTGTGCTGTTTCAGGCCTTCGGCCTGAACGGCGAAGGGGTCGCCGAGCAAATGCACTTCGGCGTGGCAAGCAAGCCGCCAGTGGCACCCGGCGGGCCCAGCCTTCAACGCAGAGATCGCAGAGCACGCAGAGGGGGGATTGGGGGGGAAGAAAGTGCAAAATGCAGAGTGCCGAGTGCAGAATGGACGGCAAACGGCAGGCGACGCGGCCCGGCTTTCGGCTTCGTCCTTCCGTCTTCGCCCGTTGGGCTACGCCGAGGCAAGTTTCGGATTGCGGATCGGGGGGGCGGAAATGCCTGTCGCCGGAAATTGCCTCTGAAAAAGTAGCATGTCCCCATTTTCTTCTGGGGACACCATACTTAATCCCCCCTTCCTTTCGGCTTGGGGCCGCGCTTCTACGGCTTAAGCGGGCGTTTCAGAGTTCGCTCCAGTCGCCCACGTGTCAAGAATTTAGTAAGGTGTCCCCGGAAATCCTAGTCGACATCGCTCGTTACGGCTCGGACGAACGGAACCCAGCCCCACCCGTAGAGCATTGTGTTCGGTAGGAACGCGAAAACAAAGAAAGCGGCGAAGGCGAGGAAGCCGCTGATACCGAGTGCGACGTGAGGCACGCTGCTTTTCAACTCCGGGTTCTCCTTCTCTTCGCGAATGGAGTCTCCGGCCGCGGCGCATCCAGGGACCATGGCTGCATAAAAGGCCACGATCCACACGAGCCAACCGACGACGGGCTGGTGCCTCGTGACGAGCGTGGTGTACGAGACTACAAAGGCGCCCCACACGAGGAAGACGTAGGCCTGCGCGAGAGCACAGGTCAGCACTGGGAACGCATTGCGAAGACCCACCAGCTTCTTCGGTCGCCCCAAGAACCCGATCAGGGCTCCAACGCCACCGGCCAAGTTAGCAAGAAAGTTGAAGAGCCAGCCACCCAACGTCCCCACGAGTGCGAACAACACTATGACGAAGATCGTCTTCACTCGAACCTCCTCGCACCCCTACCGGTGTCGCCTAACAATGATTAGACGGACCCGCATAAGATGCGGAACTTTGGCTTCCTGTCAGTATAACACGCCGTTGATTCATTTGCCAGGGCTGCGATAATCCCTTTGGCCTCAGTCACTCTCGGAGTGTCCTGCGCTTGCTGCAATGGATGTGCCCCCCGACGGCGACAATTCAGCCAAGGCCTTTTTCACCCTCACCCCTTCCCTCTCCCATCGAGGGAGAGGGGGTTATGAAACAGCCTCTAAGCCTTATGGGTCGCCCGGAAATATACCCGACGAATTCGGGGTTTGTCAATACATTCTGACACCGCCCTTGCATCTGCGGTTGTGGCGGTCGTATAGATCACGCGGCGGGCCCCAACAGGGGTCCAACATGGACAGGGACAAGCCCGCCGGCGAACCAGGATCGCGGCGAAACAGGCGCGGCGGCCCGGCGTCGTCTTCCGTCTTCGCCCGTTAGGCTACGCCGTGGCCGGAAGTCGGAAGGAGAGGCATTTTCGATCCTTCGGCGCTGCTCCCTTCGACTCGCTTCGCTCCTCAGGATGACAGGGGCTGGTGACAGGAGCACGGCCGGGCAAGACCGGCCGTGGCACACAGGCGGGCGGCAAGTTCACCCTCACCCTTGCCCTCTCCCATCTCGCCACGTCGAGTCGCCCAAGGCGACAAGGGAGAGGGGAGGGAGCGGGAGAGGGGCGCAGTAGCGTAAAGAAAGGGCGGCGAAGTGGCCGAAGAGTGTCTTGGATGAGGAACGAGGCAAGGGCGAACGAGGCCATGGAAACACCGAAGAGTTTGGCGGGAGGCGGGGAAGAGGCGTCGCCGATCGGCGAGCGGGAGTGGGGGCTCGTGCGGGAGGCGGCGGGGCGTCGGCGGAAGGTGAATCGAGCGGCGCGGGTGGCGCGGAGTTCGGCCATCACGACGCTGGCGATCGGCCTGGCGGCGTTGCCGTTCGTCCTGGTGAGCCCGAGTCTCAGCGGCCTGGTGGTCGTGGCGGGGGTGATCGCGGTCGGGGTGCGGGAATGGTTGGGGTACGGGAAGATGCGGCGAGCGGAGGCGGGGGCGGCGGGGCACCTGGGATGGAACCAGGTGGCGCTCGTGGGGGTGATCACGTTCTACTGTCTGTTGGAGATGGCGTCGTTTTCGACGGAGGGGGTGAAGTCGGCGGCGATTTCGCCGGAGGTGCGGGCGCAGTTGACCTCGATGCCGGACATGGCGCGCCAGATCGACGCGCTCATCGAGACGTGGGCGCCGTACGCGGTGTACGGGTTCTATTCGGTTCTGATCGTGGTGAGCGTGCTGGCGCAGGGCGCGATGGCGTTTTACTATTTCACTCGCCGCAAACACGTCGAGTCGTTCAACCGGAACACGCCGGAGTGGATTCGCAGGATGTTCGTTGAAGTGCTGGAGGCGCGCGCCCAGTAAACCGGGCGGCAAACCCGGCCAGCGCCCCGCAAGCGGGGCGGCGAACCCGGCGCGCGGGAGGGGGTCCCGGGGATTCGCCCGCCCCGGCGGGTAAACTGCGCTCATCCCCGGGCTTTAACGGCGCGCGGGGGCGCTACGGGCGGACGATGCAGAAGAGGCGGTCGGGGGTGCGGATGAAGAGTCGGCCGGCGGCGACGGCGATGGCGGAGCGGCACTCTTTGCCGCCGAAGTCGGCGCGGTGGAGGACCTTGAAGTCGTCGGCGGCGAGGACGACGACTTCGCCGTCCATGCTGATGCAGTAGATTTTGCCGTCGGCGACGGTGGGGGAGGCCTGAAAGACGGCGGCGTCCTTGATGCGCTCGCGTCGGAGGATTTGGCCGCCGGCGGGATCGACGCGAAGGATGTAGCGGCTGTCGCCGTCGAGGACAAGGAACTTTCCGTCGTACACCGCGGGGGTGCAGACGTCGGGGGCGTTCTTGTCGAGAGTCCAGGTCCAGGCGTTGGCGGCGGGCCGGCCGTCGGGTCCGATCGTCAGGCCGTGCGACTTGGTGTTGCGTGGAGCGGCGACGAAGACCGTCTCACCGGCGGCGACGGCCGAGGCGACGGTGCGGAACAGGACATGCTTTTGGGGATCGTAGGAAGGCGAACGCCAGAGTTCCTCGCCGGTGGCGGGGTCGTGGGCGGTGACGTAATCGGCGCCGGTGAGGAGAATCTGGGCGCGTCCGGCGACATGGAAAGGAACGGGGGTGGTATAGGCCTGCTTGGCCTCGGTGTCGGCGTCGCTCGGACGGCGGTGTTTCCAGAGGTCCTTTCCGGTGGCGGGGTCGATGCAGAGGAGATAGGATATGCCCATTTGTCCTGCGCTTTCGCGTCCGTGGATGACGGGGACGTAGAGGCGTCCGGCGAAGAGGAGCGGGCTGGAGGCGTAGCCGAACTTGATCTCGAACGGACCGTGGTCGCGTGCGATGTTGCGCCGCCAGAGGGGTTTGCCGGCGAAGTCGAAGGCCGCCAGGTCGCCCGTGCCGAAGTAGAAGTAGGCGCGGTCGGCGTCGGCGATGGGCGAAGGGGAGGCGGCGGTGTTGCCTCGGGCGAAGTTTGTGCCGTCGCCGATTTCGTGTTGCCAGAGGATGGAACCGTCGGCCACGGAGAGGCAGAGGGCGAAGGTTTTTTTGGATGCGGGGGCCTGGGCGGTCACGAAGACGCGGTCGCCCCAGACGGCAGGCGTCGAGGCGCCGATGCCGGGGAGGCGGGCGGTCCAGACGCAGTTTTCGGTGGGGCTGAACTTTTCGGGGAGGTTGGTTTCGGTGGTGGAGCCGTTGAAGAAAGGCCCGCGCCACTGGGGCCAGTTTTCGGCGCGGGCGGCGGAGACGGCCAGCGCGAGGAAGGCGACGGCGAGGACGGCGGCCCGCGTAAGTTTCATCATCCCCTGCCCTTTCGAACTGTTGTACGAGCGAGGCGGTGCGAACGGCACAATACGCGCCCGCCAAGGCGGGCGGCTAAATGTGAACGCCGCGCGCTAAGCCGCGAGCGGGACGGCGAACGGCGGCGCGCGGGCGGACTTTCGCGGCCCGGCGCACCAGGGTACAATAGCGCATCATGCGCGGCGAGAAGATTCTGGTGGCGATGTCGGGCGGCGTGGATTCGTCGGTGGCGGCCCACCTGCTGAAGGAGCAGGGGTACGAGCCGGTGGGCGTCTTCATGCGGTCGGGCGTCGCCCTGCCCGACGGCGCGGCGGGCGCGCCGCGGTGCTGTTCGGCGGAGGACGCGTCGGACGCGCGGCGGGTGGCGGGGCAACTGGGGATCCCGTTTTACGTGCTGAACTTCGCGGAGGATTTCGGCCGCCTCATCGACCGCTTCTGCGAGGAATACGGGCGAGGACGGACGCCGAACCCCTGCATCCTCTGCAACCGGGACCTGAAATTCGGGCGGCTGTTCCGCTATGCCGACGCGCTCGGGGCGAAGTGCGTCGCGACCGGCCACTACGCGCGGGTCGAGTGGGAAGCGGGGCGTTGGCTCCTCGCGCGCGGCGTGGACGCCCGGAAGGACCAGTCGTACGTCCTGTTTCCAATCCCGCCGGAGCGGCTGGAGCGCGTGCGCCTGCCGCTGGGCGAACGGACGAAACAGGAGACGCGCACCATCGCGCGCGAGTTGGGCCTGGCGGTCCGCGACAAGCCCGAGAGCCAGGAGATCTGTTTCGTCACGGGGACGATCGAGGACCTCGTGCGCCAGCGTCGGCCGGACCTGGTGCGGCCTGGGCCGGTGCTCGACCTGGGGGGCAAGGAACTCGGGCGCCACGCGGGGATCGTGAACTTCACGATCGGTCAGCGGCGGGGCCTGGGCATCGCGTTGGGGGAGCCGAGATACGTCGTCGCCATCCGGCCGCAGGACGCGGCCATCCTCGTGGGGCCGGCGTCGGCGCTGCGGGCGAAGGGACTCGTGGCGGAGGAGGTGGTCTGGCACGAGCCGGTGCCGGCCGAACCCGTGCGGGCGGAGGTGCAGATAAGGTATCGTCACGCGGCGGCGGGGGCGTGGGTGGAGCGGCTCGAAGGGGACCGCGCGGCGGTGCGGTTCGACGAGCCTCAGGCGGCCGTCACGCCCGGCCAGGCGGCGGTCTTTTACCGGGGGGAACGGGTGGTCGGCGGCGGATGGATTGTCAACAGCAAGTGACGGAGTGACGGAGTAACGGAGTGACTGAGCAACGGCAAGCGCTCGCCTTCCGCCGTCGCCCTGCGGGCTTTGGCGGACAAGTCGGCTCGCGGTTAAACACAGATGCGCGAGGTCCGCTTACTCGGCCGCGGGCGGCGGCGCTTTCGGCGGCGGCGGGGCTTCGGACGGCCCCGGCGGCTGCGGAGGTGGAGGCGTCCCTTCCTCGGCCTTGCGCTGCTGCTCCTGGGCCCACTTCATATGTTCCTGCATGATCCACGTCATGCGTTGGCCGTACTGCTTGCTAATGTCCATCGTCGTGCGGACTTCGGAAGCAGGAACGTCCACGCGGGCGCGGACGGTGCGGCCGTCGAGGTAGATTCCCCCGGCCGTCAGGTCGCCGATCGCGGGGGCCGGAGATGGTCCGGATTACGGCCCGTGCCGTATCCAACAGTGTCGAGCCACGTGCTAATAAGAAGTTGGCGCTTACGCGACGAATTTCTTGACTTCCCGAATTCTCTTGACTTCCCGAAAATTGGTGTTATACTATCGTCGAAGTCGGACGTTGCGAGAGGGGCAGGTGGACCGGTGGGCCGGGCCTGCTCGGGGGAGGAGAGCAGGTGCGATTTTTTTCTTTGTGTCGCCCCGCGGGGTTCCGGGCCAGGCGGGTAAGAATTAAGAGAGGTTTTCCGTGGGAGATCGGCCGCGCGGCCGGTTTCCCCGTTTTCTTTGGGACCGCATGGCATATAGGGGGATTGGCAATGATCAGCGTAAGAGGCGTGGCGAGGGCGGCGGTGGTGGGGACGATGGTGCTGCTCGTGGCCGCGGCCAGTCTCGGGCTTCTGGCTGGCACGACGTTCGCCAATGTAGTGCTGAATCTCGGCGTGGACTGCAAGTCTAGTGGTACGGAACCGTCTCAGCCGGCCCTCTTCGCCAGCGACAACGACGGCACGAACATTTACGGCTCGTACCGCTACTGGGTAAGCCAAGGTTATTGGGAGCCGTACGTCTCCGGTTCCCAGTGGGTCTGGACGGGGCCATTCTCGGGGTACTGGGCAGACATCTGGAGTTATCGTTGGGTTGACATGTCGTACTACTGGCATAACTCCGCGACCAGTCTGGTGATCACCCTAGATGCCACCACCCTGCTTGCCGAACGCACGGTCAACGGGGCCGAACTGTTTCTTGACTTGGAGAACCCCTCAGGAGAAACGCCAGGCGTCTTGATCCAGGGCAATCCGGTCTCTCTTGGTCCCAACTCCGCGCAAGTTCCCAGCGGCACGACCTACGGCGAGCACATCGCGGCTTCCGATACTGGCAACCTCTTTATCGATCTCTCACCGTACCTCAATGACATCATGACGGACTCAACATTCCAGATCACGATCACCAACGCCAGTCCCGAGCGGAACGGGAGTGCGGGTTCATTCGAGATCGACGGCCTCAACCTGCAGATGGATGCCGTCCCCGAGCCGGCTACGATGAGCCTGTTGGCGCTGGGCGTTGCGGCGGTGATGGCCCGGCGGCAAAAGAAGAACTGATTGGCGGACTTGCCCCCCGGCGGGGGTCGGGCGGTAGGGTTGAAAACAAGAGAGGATGTCCGGGGGAGATCGGCCGCGCGGCCGGTTCCACCTTATTCCAGGCCCGCCGCGGCGGGCGCATGGGGACAAGCTAAGGGAGATTGACAATGATCAGCGTAAGAGGCGTGGCGAGGGCGGCGGTTGTGGGGGCGATGGTGCTGTTGGCGGCCGGGACGGTCCAGGCGGTGGTCATCGACACCGTCCCCGTGGGCAATCCGGGCAACGCCGGTGAGTGGTCCGGCCAAAGTTATGGCGGTTATGGGCAAGACCGCATCTGCGGAGCGGTGGCCTACACCTACAACATCGGCAAGTTCGAGGTGACGGCCGGTCAGTACACCGCGTTCCTCAACAAGGTAGGCGGCGTTGACACGTACTCCCTTTACAACACGGGCATGTCGGACACCAGCATCGGCAGCGGGATCGCGCGGAGCGGCGGCGGGACCGGCGGCGACCCCTACACCTACACGGTGGACGCCAATTTCGTCAACCGCCCGGTGAACTTGGTGAGTTTCTGGGATTCCTGCCGTTTCGCCAACTGGCTGCATAACGGTCAGTTGACGGGGGCGCAAGACGCGGGCACGACGGAGCGGGGCGCCTACACGCTCGACGGGTACAACGGGACTGACGGCCGGACGATCCAGCGTAACGCCAACGCCACGTGGGCGGTGACCAGCGAGGATGAGTGGTACAAGGCCGCCTATCACAAGAACGACGGCGTGACGGGCAACTACTTCGACTATCCAACCAGCAACGACACGGCCCCGGGCCAAGACATGACCGACTCCTCCGGCAACAACGCCAACTGCTGGACGCCCCCCTATGCCCTGCCCATCGATTCCGGGAAGTACACCACGGTCGGCGGCGAGTTCCAGAACTCCGACAGCCCTTACGGCACATTCGACCAGGGCGGGAACGTGTTTGAGTGGAACGAGGCCATCGCGATCCCCTATCCAGGCGCGACTTACGCCTGGCGCGGCCTGGGGGGCGGGTCGTTCAGCGGCACCGACTACAACCTGCTCGCGGCGATTCGGTGCAGCAACGACCCGGCGCTCGAGGACCTCAATTACGGGTTCCGTGTCTCCGAGGTTCCTGAACCGGCTACGATGGCGCTGTTGGCGCTCGGTGGCCTGGGGATGCTCGCGAGGCGAAGAAGCGTTCGAAGATAGCCCTTTGCCCTTTGGCTCTTTTACCCTTTACCGGGGCGGGCGAAGCCCGCCCCGGTTTTCCCTTTCGCCGCCGCAGGCGGCTCAGAATGACAACTTCTCGCACACGCACCAGTTTTTTAAGGTGCACCCCTTGGTCCGCCCCCCGTCGCTTTTCCTTGACACCCTCGCGGACGGTCACCTATAGTGGCCCCTGGAAACCGGGGATGCGATGAAACTCGGCGTCATTTCCGACACGCACGACAATCTGCCGGCGATCGCGGCCGCGGTCGAAATCTTCAAAAACGCCGGCGTCGAGGCCATCCTCCACGCCGGCGACTACGTCGCCCCGTTCGCCCTCGCGCGCCTGCTCCAGGCCCGGTTGCCGGTGTACGGCGTGTTCGGCAACTGCGACGGCGAGCGGGCCGGCCTGACGAAGTTGCTCCCGGAACTGACGGACGGCCCGCGGCGACTGGAACTCGGCGGGCGCAAAATCTGTCTCGTCCACATATGGGAAAACCTGTCGCACGCGGCATTCGAGGCCTCCGACATCATCGTCTTCGGACACACCCACGAGCCGAAAATCGAACGACACGAAGGACGCCTCATCGTCAACCCGGGCGAGTGCGGCGGATGGACGACGGGGCGGGCCACCGTCGCCCTCCTCGACACCGACGCCATGGCCGCCGAAA
>Ga0315288_10005715_pt1 | contig 15811 bp, 10 predicted proteins | sample YL17G11_20_MG_FD_203454 | JGI IMG/M metagenome (GOLD analysis project Ga0315288, IMG submission 203454) | Sediment microbial communities from Yellowstone Lake, YNP, Wyoming, USA - YL17G11_20 | ecosystem: Environmental > Aquatic > Freshwater > Lake > Sediment | place: USA: Wyoming | collected...
CGATGCGATCATGGCCTACATCGAAGGACACAACCAAGACCCGACACCTTTCGTCTGGAGCGCCCCGGTCGAACGCATTCTCGCCAGGATCGCCAAATGTAAAGAAGCGTTAGGGACACTACACTAGCTCAGCCGCGGGTTCCGGCACCAGGGGCTGAGGCGATGCCCCGGAGGCTGCCGCCTTTGCCACGTCAGACGCCGCGTCCACCTCTGAGCGCGGCTCGACCGGATCAGTGGCTTCCTCGTGATCTCAGAGCGGCAACTGAAACGCTCTCGCTATGTAGGCCGCCATCTGATCCCGTGTCACCACGATCTCGGGGTGATAGAGTCCATCATCATATCCCTGCACGACCCCGTTCTCGACGCAGTATTCGATGTGCTTGTAGGCCCAGAAGTCGGACGCCACGTCGCTGAAGTTCCGCGGGTCGGCAGGGACGTAGTCGGCCAGGCCGGCCTCGCCGCTTGGGGCGACCATCGACCGCGCCACGTAAACTGCCATCTGATCGCGCGTGACCTCGGTACCCGGCTGGTAGGTGCCATCCCCATAGCCCTCGACCACGCTCTGGCTGGCGGCGTACTCGATGTGCTTGTATGCCCAATGAGTGGAGGGCACATCGGAGAAGCTGGGTGGTGGTGTGGGGTCCGGGATAGCCGCATCGCCCGATGGCGAGACCAGCGCGCGGGAGATGTAGACGGCCATCTGGTCCCGGGTGACGGGAATCGAGGGCCCATAGCTGCCGTCGGCATAGCCCTGGGCAATGTCGGCAAGCGCCACCAGGTAGAGCTCCCGGAAAGCCCAGAAGCCCTCCGGGATATCGGAGAATCCTTCCCCTGTCGCTATGGTCGCGCCCGGCGTGGGAGAGATCGCCTCCAAGTTGCCGGTGTTGTCGCGGCCGCAGATGTAGAAGTCATAGGTATGGTCGTAGCCCCCCGTGAACACCGTGAGGCTCTGCGTCAGCCCAGCCGCAAGCAGGTCAACCGGCGCTCCAGCCTCAGACACATAGAGCGAGTACCTGTCCAACCCGGAGCCGCCCGGGTCGTCTGCTCCCTGCCAGGAGAGGATGATGAGCGGCCATCGCTGGGAGGCTGGCAGCGCATCGAACGCCGAGGTCGGGGCGGCAGCGTCGATGGTGTGGATCACCTCGTTGGTGCACATCGGCGGGTTCGTGTCAAAGCCGATCGTGGCGTAGTTGCGGATCTCCGTGCCGGTCGGCACATCTGCGAGGGGCTTGACCGAGAACGAAACGGAGCCCTCCCCCTCTGGCGGAGTCTGGTTCGGGGGAAGGTTCACGCCCGTGAAGGTCCACGAGATCGTGTGCTCTGGCTCGTTGAGGGTGATGGCCGGGTAGTAGCTCTCACCGGCGATGACGCTCTCTCCGACCTGAAGCGTGCTCCAGTCCAGGTTCGGGTCCAGGGCGTCGGTAACGACAATATTCTCAGCCACCGCGGTGGCCGTGGGCACGTTCTCGAAGCGGATGACGTACTGGAGAGGCCTGCCCGCTGGGACGTAGCCCAGGTCCAAGAAGGAGTCCGGGGGACAGATGCCGGTCCAGTCGCCGTTGCGGCCGAACGCGGCGTAGCCCCATGGACCGGTCTTCTCGTTGGGATCTATGGCGCCAACGACTTGGCCGTGGATATCGTCCCCGCTCTGACAGGATTCGGGATTGAGCGCGCACGCCACGTCGCAGTCAACGGTCACGGTTCTCTCTTCGATGTCCCCGTCTGCGCTAACCGTTGTCCAGGACCCACATTCCTTCTGGCTCAACTCGAAGGAAGGGAAACATATCACCGACGGGGTACATAGCATGTCGCAACTGCGCTCTTGGTGCATGGTCCATGTCCTGCACCTCAGAGTAACCGTACACGTTCCGTCACTGTTGCTGCTCACCACGGGGCTGAGAGGATGTCGGGTCACTGTCAGCCTGGTCTCAACGAATGTCCACGCCGGCGGCCCTTCGCCACAGCATGAGCCTAGATCTGGCGCGGTAACACCCGGAACTATCTCCTCCGTCTCCGGGCAGAACCCGTCCCGGATTTCCGAAGTCGTTGGGCCGATGGCAGCAGAAACGTCGAAAGGTGTCCCCGGTGCCAACCCCGCAGGGACCTTGACGGCAAGCGTGTTGCCGGCGACTGTGCCCGCCGGCACCCGGTCCTCGAACCACAACTCCATCGCGGGCGATTCTGGATGAAGGTAGACGCCAGGGGGTGAAGCAGTAACGTACTCCACGTAGTTCGGAAGCTGCACTGCGATCACCGTCTCCCCAGCGTCAGCATTGCCCGTGTTCCCGTACCGTATCTGATAGGTGACCTCCGTTCCCGACCGCACCCGGTCGCTTCCCACAATATCCATCCACAGGTTCACCTGGGGCTGTGCGAGGGTGAGGGCACCGAGAAGGTCGGCGGTCGCGGCATCCGGGTTAGTGACGCGAAGGTCCCACACTGAGCCGACGGGCATGCCCAGGAAGTCGAAGCGGGCGCTGAGATCACACTGGTTGACGACAGTGACATCGGTGGGCGTAATGCAGACATCGGGGTCGCCCGCGAGGCAGGCGACGACCGTCGCGCCTTCCCGGAAACCGGCGCCGATGATAGCGACGGTAACGGGGCCAGAGTTTCCCACGACGGACGGTTGAGCGCGGACAACGCTCAGACGGAGGTTAGGTATGGGGGGCTGCTCGGTCCCCGAAACCTGCTCGTCAGAACCGTTCCAGTTCCCAACCGCGACCTGCCACGCAAAGACGGGGTGAGTCGCCTGAACAGCCCCGAGGGAGTTGGTGACGAGCGCTGTGTCCGGGGGAGGGGTGCGCTGATAGGAGCCGGGGAACATCTGCCCTGCTTGCAGCTCCACTTCCTGCTCGTACACGCCGTCGTAATCACCATCTATCCTGATCACGTTCCCGTCGTGAGTGGACAGCAGGTAACCCGCGTCAATGCACTCGGTGCCCAACTCGCCCACCGGCGGGATTAGCCAGATCTCCTGCCGGCGCCTGGTCTGGGCCGCCCACGGGTCATTCGTCTCCACGTCGAAGACCCAGTAGACGTGGGCCGGTCGATCCGTCGTGACGAGACTGGCGTTGACCGGCATCTCCCGTGTCTCAACCGCGCCGTCCTGGTAGGCCACGATCAGGCGCCGGTTGTCGGCTATGACGGTGAGACCGATCAGCTCAAAGCGCGGCGGAACCCAGAAACCGGTGCCTGCCTGCTCAATTGGGGGGATGCTCACCGCGGCCGAGCTATCTTTGCGCTCCGGGTCGAAGACCGCAAGGGTGACCCCGATGGGCTTGTCCGAGGTGATTACGTCCCCGGCGAGGGCCGGCACGGCGTGGTGGTCGCCCGTATTCAGCGCGACCGCGCCATCGGGCGTCTGCACTGTCGTTGTGTCCATGGTGGCGACGATGTGAACGACTCCGTTTGCGTCGCCCAGGGGAACAACGAACTGCGTGCCCAGTTGGGCGGGTGCGCACTCATGACTCTGGTCTTCATAAAGACCCCAGTCCGAAGCCCACCAGAGAACGTAAGCCTGGATCGGAACATCGCTTACCAGACAGGCAGTGTTCGGCAGTTGCCCCTCGAACAGGATAGTAGGCATAGTCGAGGGCGCTAGGGAAGCGGTGAGCTCGCCCTCGTCCAGCGTTCCGTTGAAGTTGCCGTCAACATACACATTTGCCGGGGCGAGAGCACTGGCTCCGATGTGGCTGTACAGCTCGCTGCACGTTGGCGGGCAGGTGTTCTCAATCCATGGAAACCAGTAGACGAAATTCCCCCCAGCAGGCAGAGAAGTGCCGCGGGGCGCCGCAGCACCCCCCCGGCTGACGCTCGCAAGTCCGAGGGGAAGCGTCGCCCGCTCGGCGGACGTCGTCGCGAGAGGCACTGGACGGCTGTCCCCTGACTGAGCCGCTATTGCATCGGGGATCTGATTGGTGCTGCTCGCCGCGGCCCAAGCGGGCGAGCAGATAAGGCCGCCTGCGAGACAGGACAGCAGGATACCGACGGTGTGAGCCCGCAGTCGAAGCGCCATCTCGGCTTTCCTCCCGAACTTGCCCCGTGCCAGCAGACAGCGATTCGGGTGAGGAGCTGACTGGGATTCAGAGCTAGATAGGACCCGGAGCTACTCAGCATTTCTGCGCGCAGCGCTCTGCTCCTGCTGGAGAAGCCCTGTGCCGTCCAATGACTCATCCGCCCCCCAGGACGCTCCTGCAGCCACGATCGCGCTACTCCCGGTGATCGCTGTCATCCCTGTGCTGGGAGGCGCCGAGGATGGAAAGGGATGCTGAGCCGGGATTGGACTGGGCGGGGCCTCCAGCCGTCGGCCCCTGCCGTGCCTCGGCTTGCCAGTCTCATACCTGACGGAACTCCGGACACTGACTCCCAGCCGAGGGGGTAGCCGGAGTCGTGGGTGGCCGGTTAGCCTGTGGGAGTGGTCCTAACCCCGGAGGCGGGCTCAGGTTGGCAGCATTCAGGGACAGGAAAGCACCTGCTCAGAGATGAAGGATGCCACCGGGAACTGCCGGAGCGCAAGTCTCTGGGACAACAGGAGGTTGGTGCCGTGGCGAGGATAGCTGTGATCTATTTCTCCAAGTCAGGGAACACGGAGAAGATGGCTCAACTGGTGGCCGAAGGATGCCGCCAAGTGGCCAGCGCCGAAGTGGCGATGATGAAGTTGCCAGAGCTGGACATGGAGGCAGTGCTTGGCGCTGATGGCTACTGCCTGGGCTCCCCCGACTACTTCAGCTACATGGCGGGGCATATGAAGACCTTCTTCGACGATGCCCTGGCATACAAGGGGAAGCTGGGCGGCAGGCCCTACGTTGCGTTTGGCACGCACGGTGGCGGGGCGAAAGTGCTGGACGGCCTGGAGCGCCTGTCGCAGGCTATTGGGTTGAAGCAGGTCCGACCGGGCATGATGTGCGCAAGTGCCCCTGGCCCCGGCGACGCAGACGCCGTACGCGGGCTGGGGCACGCTCTGGCCGAGGCCGTCTGCCGCTAACCGCCCTGCGGCCGCGAAGAGGTGGAAACGATGGCGAAGCCCGTTGTGATCCGACAAGGGTGGATGAGGTTCATGTATCTCTACACCATTCTGGGAGCGGGCGGTTTCGGACTGGGAATCGTCATCATGCCCGAACCGATGAAGGCAGCACTCCGCTGGCCCGGGGACGAACCGATTGCCTTGGGCATAGTCGGCAGCGTCTATGTTGCGTTCGGGGCCCTTTCTGTGCTCGGTCTGCGCGATCCCCTCAAGTTTGTGCCGGTCCTGCTTCTTCAGCTTTGCTACAAGTCAGTCTGGTTCGTTGCGGTCGTTCTCCCCCTGCTCATCAGGGGACGATTCCCGCACTATGGGCTCTTGACTGCCGCCATATTCGCCACATACATCGTCGGAGACCTGATAGCGATCCCATTTCCATATCTTCTTGTTCAAGCATCCGGCACTCATCAAGATGCAGCGTCAAGGGGCGCGTCATGAGCCGCCTGATGGCGCGCCCGAGACCTATCGTCGCCTGCGAGCACTTCCTGGGCGGTCTGCTGAAGTCGTATTGCCGCAAAGCCGCGTAGCAGCTCGAAGCGACTCCGCCCATTGCCGTGGACGAGGTGCGCTGAGCACATCCGCGGGTCTGCGCGCGGTCGCGCTGTGAGAGGTGCTTGGTCGCGACTGTCCCATCCACTCCGAGGCAGGATCGCACCTCTTCATGATCCATCGTCCCACGGACGAACGGCGCTTCCATCTGATCTGGACAGCCCCGATGAGTCCCTGGATAGCGCGCGGTCGGCGACGACTGCGGACTCCAACTGCGAGAACCCCTTCGTGCTACCGGCCGGTGCCCCCATGAAGTCGGATCGTACGTCTCAGGAAGCGCAGCGCCACGGAGGGGACCCACCCGAGGTTCTCGCGCCGCAGGATCACGTCGCGGTAGGTTGTGCGGCCTGAAACGCAGTCGAACAGCGCCTGCTGCAAGGCCGGGGATGACGACGCGGCATCAACCACGGGGTCCACCAGGTCGAGACCCTCGGTCAGCCGGACGAGCAATCTCACGAGGCGCCCGTACCACGTGTCGCGCGTGATGAGACGCTGGCTCTGGTCGATCCTGGAGAGAGCGGATCGCGAGATGCCGTGACGGAGGATCGTCTGGGCACACCGGACGCCGCCCTCCAAGGCGCAGTTGATCCCTTTCCCTTTGAAAGGACGGACCAGGCCGCCTGCATCGCCGATGATCACATACCGGTCACCGGAGATTCCCCGCGCCGCCCCCAGTGGGAACGCGCCCTTGTAGTATCCACTCACCTTCGCCCCAGGCGGGATCAGCTTGGACACATTCGGCTGAGCGAGGAACCGCTCCATGTCTCGCACCCTCAGCCTGTTGCCTGCGATGACGACGGTGATGTGATTGCCCTTCGGGATCAGCGCACCGAACTCGATCCCACGCCGCCTTGGCAGGAACACATGGATGCAGTCCTCCAGCAGGTCAGCGATGAAATCAAGCCCTTCGGGATGAATCTTGCAGGTGAGCGTCTTCAGGGCTGCGGGCGGCCTGTAGTTGGTCTGTTGCGAGAAAGCGCGGGCCATACCTTCATCGAGCGAAAACGCTCCGACCACCACATCTCCCCGGAAGCTGTCACCTTCCGTGTACACCACCACGCCCTCCGGGCTCACCTCCAGGTCGGTGGCGCGGGCGTGGACGACATCCACGCCAGCCTGCACCGCCCGCTCAAGCAGCAGTCGGTCCAGCTCGACGCGGCGCAGGGCGAGTGAGCACTCGCCCAGTTTCGATCCGTCGAGGCGTATCTCGCGTTCCTCGCCGTGCAGCACATAGCCGACGACACGCCGCTGAAAGAGGTCATCGGGAGGGTTTTCTCCGAGCACAGTGCCCAGAAGATCGCGACCCGGCGGTGACAGCACGCCTGCACACTGGTTCTGATGTTCGCCGAACCGCTTCTCCTCGATCAGGACGACGCGAGGAGGCGCTTCCGCTGCTCTCCCCTCTCGAGCGAGTGTCGTGGCGCATGACGCGCCTCCAGGCCCTCCGCCAATGACAATCACCGTCTGCCCTGCCCCAACAGGCCCGAGCGACCCCGGCTCGACCTCTCGGGCCGGAGACACTGACCCGCGCAGAGCTGTCCTGATCAGAGACACACCGAGACGAGCCTGAAGCCGGGGGTCAAGAGCATGCAGGAGTGTGCTGCGATAGGGCGTGTTGCCCGTGAGTATCCCCCAGAGCAGATCCGACATCCTCCGTACACCTGAGGGATTCCTCTGCTCCTTCGCCGCGACCGAGAGGTGGCTGCCGGTTATCCGAGTCGAGCGCGAGGCCACATCGTGCACCCAGAAGAGGGCTCGTCCGTATCGGTTGTCTGCCTGGTAGGTGCGATCGCACTCCTTCAGATAGCGACGACGCAGAGACTGGGCGCTGGTATCCGCCGAGAGCGCTTTCGCTGCCCACATGGCGGTGTAGAAGCTCGATTCGATGCCGTTCTTCAAGTAGCGGCCGATGTTCGCATCGCCGATGACGACCAGCCGATCGGCGATCGGGCTGCGGGCTCCCGATATTGGCATCTTCGGCGCGCATGTGCAGTAGAGTTCGGGCGGCTCCCAGCCCGGCGGGAAATGCCTCCGCAATTCCGGCGAGCGCAGCACCTCGTCCATCATCTCCGGGCTTGGATCGTCGCCAATCAGCGTCACAGTGACATGCTGTCGCTTGGGGGTGATCGCGGCAAACCGCAGACCCCGCCGGCCCATGGCGAGAATCACCACCCGATTGCGCAGCACGCGTTCGATGAACTCCGAGTCCAGAGGAATCTCCCCTTGCCGGGCTCGGACCGTCTGCGGCGCCCGATAGCCGAACCCCATCTTCTCGAAGACGGGGAGGAGGTTGCTGTTGACGCCAAACGCGCCGATCGCGACGTCCGCTTCATAGGTCGAGCCATCACGGCAGGTAATAACGAATGGGTCGGAGTCACTCGCGGGCCTGCGCACATTCACCACGAACTCGCTGATAGATGTAGCCCCGGCAGCCACCGCCTCGGAGAGCAGCCACCAGTCGAAGCCTTGGTTCGCCGCCGGGTACATGCCGCGCGGCCCCGGCCCTCTGAAGGTCGCGTAGACGGTTGTGCCCTGCGGAGTCGGCAGGTCAACCGAGCCGCCGCGTGCGTGGACATGATAGCCCTGGATGCGCCGCTGGATGACGTGCTCGGGCAGCGTCACATCCAGCCGCGCGAGGTTGCGCACGAGCGAGTCGGGGATCACGCCGGCGCACATGTTGCAGCCAGCGGGACCGGGCTTCTGGAAGTCCCGGTAGTCGAAGATGTTTGTCTGCAGATGGAGGCCCGATTCGCGGGCAAGGGCGCACAGCCAGATCGCGCAGAATGCCCCCGCTGGCCCGCCGCCGAGGATGGCGATCCTCAGACCCGCTGCACTCCGGCTATCCAGCTTCCCGCTCACCACTGAGTCCAACGCGCGATCCTCCCGCCTGTCGAGGATGAGATCATGCCAGTGAGCCGCTCGGGGAGATGTGCAACTACCCGACTGGTGTAATAGGAATACCCGGAAACCGCCCTACCATCCTGCGGCAGGCTGTCCCAATCAGGCACCGGTGGAGCCGGCCTGACATCACGCCGCCAACCAAAACGCGGTGACCCGCGTGTCTGGAAAGAGCCGACACTTGACGACCCACGACGGAATCATGGACAGTGACTCCAAGCCGAGGGGGTAGCCGGAGTCGGGGGGCTCTCAGGGCGGCTTCACGGGCGGTTGACAAGGACAGCTGGTGGCACCCCGCGGGTCTGCCCCACCCCAACACTTACCCGATCAGCCCGGCCGCGTGCTGATCCGTAGTGCAGGAGTCGGCGCTACGGCCGCACCTCACCGGCCACCAGCGCCTTCACCCGCTCCAGCCTCTCCGCCCATTCGTGGTCCTGTGTGGCTACGAATGGAAGGTCTATCCCCTGCCGTTCCAGCTCCTCGCGGAGCATGGTCACGAAGGCGCCGGCGCCAGGCTGGAAGCCGCTGTCAACATAGTGGGTGAAGTCTACCCCGCAGGCCGGAGAGCCGTCGTTCCCGATCACCCCGAGGATCTTGAACCCGTGCTTGCGGTACTCCAGGACATCGCGCATGACGCCTTGCGCCAGCGCCCGGCACGCCTCGCTCGCCTCCCCCAGCAGGGTCTCTCGAATCCCAATGTCCTTGCCCTGGCAGATCCGGCCGGAGCGGTCCAGTCCTAGGCACTGCAGTTCCGGGCAGGGCATCTGCACGATCCCCACTTCTGCCTCCGTCAGCACTTGCACGATCTCCGTCATCGCCCCCGGGTACCACGCGCACCCATCAATGCGAGCGTTGTGATTCAGAATGCAGTGGATGACCAGGACAACCCGCTTGCTCCGCTTGTCGTCGAACATGCAAGGGACCTCCTCTCTGCCACTTCCTTCACGGCTGCAAGTCTCGGTTCGCAGACGGCAGCGAGGCTCCTGCCAAGGTCGTACTGCCCAGGAACTCATCCGCCCGCCAGAGTGCCCCAGGGACGCAGATCATGGCATTCCCGCCGATCGCTGAGACTCCTGTGCTGGGAGGCGCCGGGGATGGGGACCGATGCCGGGCGAGGCCTTGACTCGATAGGGCTGCCCGTGATCGCCACCGTGGCGCGGCTGCCGTGCTCACACGCGACTGGACCCCGCCGGGACAGTGACCCCAAGCCGAGGGGGTACCTGACGACCGTGTCCTGATGCTGGGCACCCTCGCAGTCACGCCTGGCGAGATGCGCCCCCAGGCCCCGCTCTACAGCAGCGGCCAGTCGAGGAAGCCGTAGGGGGGTGCAGGAGCACGGGGTGCGGCAGCGAATCCTGGCCCACTCTGTGCTGTTTAGGCCCGGCATGAACTCCCGCGAACGCATGCTTGCCGCGATCAACCACCAGCCCGTGGACCGCATCCCTACCGACATCTGGGCCACCACCGAAGTGTGGCAGAAGCTGCGGGCGCACTTCGGTGCAGGGGTGGATCTGAGAGAGGTGCTGCACCTTGACAGCTTCGGCAACGTCGGGGCTCAGTACATCGGCCCCACGCTCCCGGAGACCGCGGAGGGCCAGGCCGCAGACTTCTGGGGCATGCGCCGCCGCGCCGTGGACTATGGCACCGGCACCTATTGGGAGCAGTGTTTCTTCCCCCTCGCCTCCGCCCGCACCGTCGACGACCTGGAGCGTTACCCCTGGCCCTCCGCGGACTGGTTCGACTACTCCGAGATGAAGGCCGCCGCGCACGCACAGCACGACACGCACCTAGTGAAGTGCGGCTACATGGCCATTTTCTACTACCACAACCTGCTGCGCGGGTTGGAGCCATCACTGATGGACCCGTACGACAACCCGGAGTTCACCCACCACTTGCTCGGCCGCATCAGCGACTTCTTCTACGACCACCACCGCCGCATGTTCGAGGCCTGCGAGGGGCTGATCGATGTCACAGAGGTGACGGACGACCTCGGCAGCCAGACCGGTCCGCTCATCGGGCTCGACACGTTCCGAGAGTTCTACAAGCCGCACATGATGCGCTTCGCTGACCTGTGCCGCGAGTCTGGGGTGCGGATCTTCCACCATGATGATGGAGCGATGCGCGCGTTCATCCCCGACCTGCTCGATGTGGGTATCGACATCCTCAACCCCGTGCAGCACCTGTGTCCGGGGATGGAGATGACGGCGCTGAAGCGCGACTACGGCGACCGCCTCTGCTTCCACGGCGCCATCGACAACCAGCAACTGCTGCCCTTCGGCACGCAGGACCAAGTGCGCGCGGCGGTGCGCGAGGCCATTGATGCGCTGGCCTTCGACGGCACCGGCTACATCCTCGCCCCCTGCCACAACCTCCAGGCCGTCACCCCGGTAGAGAACATCCTCGCGATGTACGACGAGGCCTGGCGGTACGGCGTGAGGTAAGCGGCGTCTCTCACCGCGGGGGCAGGAAGGGTACAAAGAGCACCAGGGCGCGCCTGTCAGGGGCCCGTGAAGCCGGCCTGACATCACGCCGCCAACCCGAAGGCCGTGACTCGCGTGTCGGGGAAGAGCCGTCGCTCGATGGCGCGACGCAACCCCGGACATCGACTCCCAGCCGAGGGGGTATCGGAAGGCCGCTGTCGAAGGGGCTTCACAGCCAGACTATGCGTGGCGCGTGAGGCCATGACGGTCTCAAGGAGGCGCAGCTGGTCACGCTTTCAGGTGCAGCTTGCCGTTGCCTTGGCCGCGTTGGTGCTGCCGTTCTGCTCCTCGTTCCGTCCGCCCTCATCCTCACCGCGGGCACGTGCCGCGCGGAAGAGACTGAGACTCCAGCCCTCGGTGTTCTGCCGCCGGTCACGGTGGAGATGCAAGTGACGGTACCCCCTGAGGGCCTCTGGCGGGCGCCGCAGTCCAGCTTCGTCCGCCCGGACACAGTGCTGGTGCTGGACGCGAGGAAGAGCCCGCTGCCCCGCGCCGCGGCAGAGCCGCGGCGGGGCGAGTTCGGCCTACAGCCCGAGGGCGTGATCCGGTTTTCGCCGGAAGACGCGGGCCGGCGGCTGTCCGTGCGGTACCGGTTCTCGCCCCGGCGTGTGGCCCTCCTCGAGGCGGCCACCCCGACCGATTACCCGGACGCGGTGCCACTGCTCGGCCAGGCCCTGGCGGAGGAACTCGGCAGGTGTGGCTTCGTCGTGGTGCCAGCGAAGGAGACAGCGCAGGCGGCGGCCGCGGTGGGCATGGGCGCCGCCTCGCCTCACGCGCTTCCGCCGTCGGAGAAGCTCGCCGCCTTCGCACAGCGAGTGAACGCCGCCTATGTACTCATCCCCGGCATCGCCATCGGGGATTTCAGCGAGGAGGCCTCCGTCGACACGGGGATCGAGTGGCCGCGCGACAGGGTGGGCGAGCAGCACCCCAGGAACCCCCTCAAGGATCAGCAGACCATTCCACTGCCAGTCACGCGGCACAGGCTTTCCGGTGGAGTCCGCCTCGCGGTGGTCGATGGCGTCACCGGCGCAGTCATCACCGACCAAGTGCAGTCGAGCGTCCAGAAGGTCCGCCTTAACCGGTTCTCAGCCGCGCGTAAGGCGCTGGTGAGAAACCTGGCCCGAGAGGTGGTGGCTGCGTGGCGCAAGCCATCGTGCGAGCGCGCGACGGGCCAGTAATCGGCTGAGGACGGCTTCAGTGGCCCGAAAGGCGGACCGGAACCCCGACAGTGCAGAGAGCGATCTGCCCCCGCTGACACCCCATTCTGGGAGGCAAAGCGGATGGGCGAGGATGCTAAGTGCTCCTGCTACAGACCGGGCAGGTGGGCCTTTGCGTGCCGCTCGGTCGGCGTCTCGGTCCCAGCTACACGGCGGCTGTTCGGCAACGACCCTTGTGCCCAGCCAAGCCGTCGCGTAAACTGACAGCGCATGCGCTCACTGCGGCGGATCAGGCATGGAGACCCGACTCGGAACCTGCGGCTGGTCCTTCCCGGACTGGAAAGGGACGTTCTACCCGGCCGGCACCAAGGACGAGCTCGCCTACTACGCCAGCCAGGTCGACGCGGTCGAGATCGACAGCACCTACTATCGGATACCCTCAGCCAAGGCCGTGGATGGCTGGCGGGAGCGCACCCCGCCGGGGTTCCTGTTCTGCCCCAAGTTGCCCGGCGAGATCACCTATGAGAAGCTACTGGAGGGGACGGATGAGCAGGTCACTGCGTTCACCGACGTGATCTCCCGGCTGGGCGACAAGCTCGGCCCGATCCTGGTTCAGCTTCATCCCAGCTTCGCCCATGACCAGCTACCCAAGCTCGAAACGTTCCTCTCGCGCTTGCCGGCGGGATTCCGCTACGCGGTGGAGTTCCGCCATCGTTCCTGGGTGCATCAACCCGATGCTCTGCAGCCCCTGCGATCCCTGAGCATGGGACTGGCGATGGCCCATCACCCCTGGTACGCGCGCATCCGCGAGGCGACCACCGACTTCGCCTATCTGCGGCTGTTGGGAAGACGCGATGTGTTCCCTGACTTCGGCCGCGTGCACCGGCCTCAGGACGACGCCCTGAAAGAGTGGGCCGGGTTCCTGAGATCACTGCCGTCGCAGGTGACGCGCGCCTTCGTCTTCGTCAACAACCAGTTCGAGGGGCATAGTCCGGCGACGGTGGAACGACTGCGGACGTTACTGTCGAACTAGGCGAGAGAGTAGCCCCATAACACCGGTTCTGGAGCGAATGGACCGGCCCGCGCTAGGGTCTCGTGACATCCACTGTCGCGTACGTTGGATGGCCTCTCCCCGCAGGTTGGATGCCGCCTGTTCCGCCAGACTCGCGGCTCTCGCTCTCGGCTGAGGACAACGAGTTCATCGCCGCCCCCACCTGGGAAGAGGTCGAGCGGATCGGGAAAGAGGGGTAGGCCCGGCTGCGGTGGTACTGCGAGAGCGGGTGTCCCGGTTCGTGGGGCGCCCGCTTTCCTCTGTCTTTCCGGGGCTGCTATTCGATCATGTCTGGCGAGAAGAATGGAACTGAACGGCGTTCGGCCGGAGTGACTGTGCGCGCGGCGGTGATCGCGTTCGTCCTTCTTGTGGGACTGAGCATCGCTGCGTTCTACGAGTCGCTCTTGTGGAAGCGTGACTGGGAGTTCACCTCATCCGTGCCGCCATCCGCCCAGCTCAACGTGCTGCTGATTCTGACGGCGGCGATGATGGTGCCAGCGGCGCGGCGAGTCGGCCTGACGCGCCGCGAGCTGCTCGCGGTCTACTCGATCCTGCTGGTGTCCGCTCCGATCGTGAGTCTGGGCATCCTCTACTGGATGCTCCCGAAGAGCATCGTCTTCTACTACCTGGCGCGTGCGAATCCCGCGTGGCAGGAAACCCTCCTGCCTCACGTCCCGTGGTGGTTCGCCCCGAGCGAGCTCGATGCTGTAGACGGGTTCTTCGTGGGCAGGGCTTCGGTCCCGTGGGCGCTCTGGTACGTGCCGATGGCCGCCTGGCTGTCGTACGCTGTTGCTCTGTTCGTGGCCGCCTCCTGCCTGCTGAGTCTGCTCCAGCGCCAGTGGGTGCGGAGCGAGCGGCTGAGCTATCCGATGGCCGCGCTTCCGCTCGAGGTGGTGGCGACAGAGGGAACGGAGGACGGGGGCCCCGCACGTCTCAGCAGGAACAGGCTGCTTTGGGCCGGCGTCGCCTTCTCGTTCGCAGTGACGTTCCTCAGTGGGCTCTCGACTCGTATCCCCTCGCTGCCACAGATTCCCTTGGGTCCAATCACGATCATGCAGCGCCAGAACGTGGGACCGCTTGCCGGATTGGGCGCCTACGAACCGGAGTTCTACCCCTGGCTGATCTCACTGGCCTATCTCATCCCGAAGGAGCTGTCGTTCTCGTGCTGGTTCTTCTGGCTGGTGCGGCTTGGGCTGACGGTGATCTCCATCGCCGCGGGCCACCAGCCGCAGGACCCGGAGGAGTGGTTCGGAGACGCGTCCTTTCCCGCGCCGTATTACCAGGGAACCGGAGCCATACTGGCTCTAGGGATATGGGGACTGTGGACGGCGCGGAAGCACCTCTCGCGAGTCCTGCGCGCGGCCGTTTCGCGCAGCCGAGGGGATGAGGATGCGGATGAGCCGATCCCCTACCGCCTAGCGGTCGTCGCACTGGTGCTATCTACTGCGTACATGGTCGGCTTCCACTGGGTGGCAGGCTGTCGTTGGACCTTTGGGATTGCGATGACAGTGCTGACGCTGAGCTACTATGTGATGTGGGCGCGGCTGCGCGCGGAGACGGGACTGGGCTTCCTTGCCTTCCCGCAGGAACTGGGCGAATCCGTGCGCGGGGCGTTCGGCACCACTGGTCTGCGACCGCGGGAACTGGTTGCGCTGGCCGCGTTCCGGTGGTCATATGGGCCTGGGGAGGGACTGTCGTTCGACACGACAACGGCCAATCTCAGCGACACATTCAAGATAGCCGATGTCGCCGGGATGAACCGCCGGCGCCTGATGGCGGCATCGCTGGCAGCGCTGGTGTTCGCGCTGGTGATGGGATGGTACATCGGACTACGAGGGACCTATCACTACGGATTCATGTCTACCGCGGTGGGAACCGCCTACGGCTACCCCTGGCTACAGACGAAATACGATCCCTCTGCCGCCTTCGCGAGTCTCGTGAGCCCCGAGCCGACCAGAGTCGAGGGCATCCTGATGCTCTTGGTGGGCGGGTTCGTGTCGGTGTCGCTCGGCCTGTTTCGGACCCGGTTCTGGTGGTGGCCGTTCCATCCGCTCGGGTATCTCGCCGCGAACTGCTGGGGGTGGAGCTATCGGGCAACCGCCTTCTTCATGGGGTGGCTCATCAAGATATTGGTCATCCGCTACGGGGGCCTCAGGCTTTATCGGGCAAGCGTACCGGTGGCGGTCGGGATGATAGTGGGCAATGTGGTCAACCAAGGGGTGTGGCAAGTGGTGGCAGTGGTGACACAGGGGCGGGTGTGAGGCCCCCTTTCAATCCTCACCCGACCCGGAGGTCGGGTGCAACGCAGGAGGTGAGCATGGACAAACCCGCAGCTGTGAGTTTCAATCCTCACCCGACCCGGAGGTCGGGTGCAACCCTCCCACCCAGACTACCTTTCGAGCGACGGAACGTTTCAATCCTCACCCGACCCGGAGGTCGGGTGCAACCCCGGAGAGAGCGCCCGCAAAGGCGCGGCGATCCTGTTTCAATCCTCACCCGACCCGGAGGTCGGGTGCAACCCGCAGCCGAATGTCGCGCAACTCGGTGGGTCATTGCCGTTTCAATCCTCACCCGACCCGGAGGTCGGGTGCAACCTGTGTACCTGGAACGCTGGGACGGACAGGCGTGGGTTTCAATCCTCACCCGACCCGGA
>Ga0315288_10005716_pt1 | contig 15810 bp, 15 predicted proteins | sample YL17G11_20_MG_FD_203454 | JGI IMG/M metagenome (GOLD analysis project Ga0315288, IMG submission 203454) | Sediment microbial communities from Yellowstone Lake, YNP, Wyoming, USA - YL17G11_20 | ecosystem: Environmental > Aquatic > Freshwater > Lake > Sediment | place: USA: Wyoming | collected...
TTTTTTGCCACGCCACACGCCGCCCCCCACTTCGTCGATCATGCGGCGGAGGGGGAATCCCATGGGCAGCTCGTAAATTCCCGGCCGCGCGATGTGGCCGCTCAGTGCGAACAGGCGGGTGCCGCCGTTATTAGGTGTTCCGAGCTTGGCGTACCACTCTCCACCCTTCAGCAAAATGTGCGAGACGTTCGAAAGTGTCTCGACGTTGTTGATGATGGTCGGGCAGCCGTAAAGGCCGACGACCGCCGGGAAGGGCGGCTTGACGCGTGGGTAGCCGCGCAGGCCTTCGAGCGAGTTGAGGAGCGCCGTCTCCTCGCCGCACTCGTAGGCGCCCGCGCCCGTGTGAGTGCAGAGTTCGAAGTCGAACCCTGAACCCAGGATGTTCTTGCCCAAAAAGCCGCGCGCGTAAGCTTCTTCGATCGCTCGATCTACGATCTCTATCAGATAGCGGTATTCGCCCCGGACATACATGTAACCCTGATGGGATTGGATCGCGTAGCCGGCAATGATGATGCCTTCGATCAACTGGTGGGGATCGTATTCCATCAGCACGCGGTCTTTGCAGGTGCCCGGCTCGCTCTCGTCGGCGTTGCACACGACGTACTTAGGCTTGCTGGTCTGCCTGGGCACGAAGCTCCACTTCATGCCGGCGTTGAAGCCTGCGCCGCCGCGCCCGCGCAGACCGGATTTCTTCACTTCGTTGATGACATCTTCAGGCTTCATCGCGACGGCTTTTTTCAGGCCCTGGTAGCCCTCGTGAGCAAGGTACACGTCGAGTGAGGCCGCGTTAGGAATGCCGAACCGCGCCGTGAGAACTTTCACCTCCAGCGGGCTGCCGAGCATGGGGTTTCGATAGTCAGGCATTGCGTCGGATGTTTAGGATCAAGGATTCAGGATCAAGGATCAAGGGAAGAGTGCCGAGGGTCTCGTCAGCGTCTGTCCGTTTGACTTGATCCTCAATGCTTAATCCTTGATCCTCGTTCGCTACTCCTGAGTCCTTCGATCAATTTATCAACCTTCTCCGGCGTCAGGTTTTCGTAGTAATCGTAATTCACCTGCATCGCCGGCGCGCCACAGCAAGCGCCCAGGCACTCGACTTCTTCGAGTGAAAACAAACCGTCGGGCGTCGTCTGCTTGTGACCGATGCCCAGTCTTTTTGAGCAATGCTCAAGGATCTGTTCTCCACCGCGGAGCATACACGATATATTCGTGCACACTTGGAAGTTGTACTCCCCGATCGGCTGGCGATGCAGCATCGAATAATAGGAGATATCCTCGACGACCTCGATTGGCCGCACGCCGACCCGCTGCGCGATCTCTTCGATGGCTTCATCGGAGACGTAGCCAATCTCGTCCTGCGCAAAAAGGAGCAATGGCACAATCGCCGAGCGCTTGAGCGGATAGCGGGCGATGATGCGATCGAATCTCTCTTTCAGCGCGCCCGAAAGCATATCAAACCGAAAATCCCATAACCCGAAATGAAACTTGCCGAATCTGCCGGCTAGCGATCAATCTCTCCCAGCACCGTATCCAAGCTCGCGATGCAAGCGACGACGTCGGCGAGCAGTCGGCCCTCGATAATCTTGGGCAATGTCTGCAAGTTGCCAAACGACGGCGCGCGCACGTGGCAACGCCAGGGTTTGGGCGAGCCATCGCTCACGATGTAGAAGCCCAGCTCCCCACGAGGCGATTCGATGGTCTGGTAAACCTCGCCTACGGGCGGATGGAACCCTTCGGTCACGAGCTTGAAGTGGTAAATCAGCGCCTCGATTGAGGTCTTCATACTTTCGCGGTCGGGCAGGACGATGTGCGGCGCGTCGGCCTTGATGGGACCTTCTGGAAGTCCGTCCATGGCCTGGCGAACGATTTTGAGCGACTCCCGCATCTCGTCCACGCGCACCAGGTAGCGAGCGTAGACGTCGCCCTCCGGGCGTGTTGGGACGTTGAACTCGAACTTGTCGTAACTCGAATAAGGGTGAGCTTTGCGGATGTCCCAGTTGACTCCGGAAGCGCGCAGGGACGGCCCGGAAAGGCCCAACGCGACGGCGTCCGGGCCGGAAATCGTTCCGACGCCCACTGTGCGGCGCAGCCAGATGGGGTTTTTGGTAAGCAGGGTTTCGTACTCCCCGATACGCTCCGGGAACGTCTTCGTGAACTTCTCGACGCGCTGGAGCCAGCCCAGCGGCGGCTCGAGGGCGAGCCCGCCGACGCGGAAGTAGCTGGTCATCATCCGCTGCCCGGAGACGTGTTCGAAGATGCGGAGAATCTCTTCACGCTCGCGGAAACAGTAGAGAAAGACCGACATCGCTCCCAGCTCGATGGCGTGCGTGCCCAGCCAGACCAGGTGGCTCTGGATGCGGGTGAGCTCCGTCAACAGGACGCGAATCCATTGCGCCCTCGGGGGAGCTTCCAGGTTGAGGAGTTTCTCGATAGCCAGGCAGAATCCCAGGTTGTTGGAGAGCGGCGCCAGGTAGTCCATGCGGTCGGTAAGCGTGATCCCCTGCGAGTAGGTCAGGGCCTCGAAGGACTTCTCAAAGCCGGTGTGCAGGTAGCCGATGTCATAGAGGGCGCGCACCACGGTCTCGCCTTCAAGCTCCAGCACCAGGCGCAGCACCCCGTGCGTCGAGGGATGCTGCGGCCCCAAGCTGAGGATGACCCTCTCTTCCTGGCCCGGAATTCTTTCCAGCGTGAGAGGCATTTAGCGGTATCCAGTGGTCGGATAATCTTTGCGCAATGGGTGGCCTTCCCAATCTTCCGGCAACATGAGCCGGCGCAGAAATGGGTGACCTTCGAACTGGATGCCGAACAGGTCGAAGACCTCGCGTTCGAATGCGTTGGCGGCGGGCCAGACCGGAACCACCGAGTCTATCCTGGGGTCGTCGCCCGAAAGTCGCACCTTCAAGCGCAGGTACCGATGATTCTCCATCGAATACAAGTGGTAAACGGCTTCGAACCGCGGCTCGTTTGGGTAATTGTCCACCGCCGTAACATCGGAGAGATACTTGAAGGACAGTTCCGCCGCGTCCCGAAGAAATTCGCAGGCGCTTCGAAGGCGCGCCTTCCGGACGTAAAGCGTTACCTCACCTCGGAACTCGCGGGCGTCTTCGACGGCTTCAGGGTCGAACTCCCGAAGCTTTTGGAGGGGAAGGTTGGTCTCGAGCGGGCTGAGCATAGCATTGGTTCGGATGCCGAATGGGGCTGGTGCCGGTCGCACCCAATGCCGACAGGAGCGTCGTGCCCTGACGGGGGCGAAAACCGCGGGCGGGGTCGCAGGCAGGGCTGCCGACGACTTACCCGACGTTTCTGGAGGCGCGGTGGGAGGCCCGGCCCAGTGGGCCTGGGGCGGCAGGAGCTTTACCGACTCCAGTCCAGCGCGCCCTTCTTCCAAATATAGATGTAACCCGCCAGCAAAATGCCGATATACAAGGACATTTCAACGAAGCCAAACCACTTCAGGCTTCGGCACACCACTGCCCAGGGAAAAAGAAAAGCCACCTCGACATCGAAGAGAATGAAGAGCATCCCCACCAGATAGAAACTAATGGAGAACCGCTCCCGGGCGTTCCCCACGGGGGGGATTCCACACTCATAGGGCGCCAGCTTCTCTCGGGAAGGGCGCTTGACGCCCACCCAAGCAGACAGTCCCATGATCGCGGCCCCGAGGCCGGCGACCACCAGGAAATGGATCAGGACAGGAAGATAAGCTCCCAACATTTCAATCTCTTACAGACTTCCTCCGGGGTTTTCCAATCAGCGACTATACGAAGCATGAAAGAAGTGTGTCAAGTTTTTTCTTGCCTGGTGCGCGCGAAGTCGCTAACATGCAATTTAATGTGGTGATGCTTTTCAAAATGATCTGGGGCGAGTCCCAATGGTGACTGGGTTTAATACCGACATCAAGCACAACGGCGTCGTGTTTCACATCCAGACGGAGCCGCGGAAAGAGGGGGGAATCGAAACCACCGTCTATAGGCGCGGAGCGGTTATTCATTCCTACAAAACCTCCCACCTGGATTTTGTTAATTCGCCCGATTACACCGACGACAAGTTGAAGCGTATTCTGGAAGACCAGCATCGGCAGGTCATTGGCCGCATTCGCGCCGGTGAAATTCAGCCTCCCGCGCCTGCCGCACCCCGTCCTTAGCGCGGAGAACCCCTCTTGATCACGATTCAACTGAACGGCGAGTCGCGGGAAATACCGGAAGGCTTGACTGTGTCCTCTCTGCTCGAATGGCTGAAGTTTCCGGCCGACCGGGTCGCCGTCGAGCGGAACCTTGAGATCGTGCCCCGCGGCCGTTGGGCCGAAACACCTCTGGAAGCAGGTGACAGGCTGGAAGTGGTACACTTTGTGGGCGGCGGGTCGCATGCACTGGCAGCCAGCAGCCCGGCCCAGGAATGCTGACCCTGGCGCTTCGCCGTTCATGAATCCCAATATACCGAGTTCTCCCGCTCTGGTTTTTGTCACCCTGCTCATCAAGCTTGGCGTGATCGCCTCGCTGGCCAGCATCATTGCACGCTTCGGCCACTTCAAACGCTTGATCTTTATCGAGCAAAGAGGGCCTCGGCAGAAACTCCTGTTCGCGGCTTACCTCGGTGTGCCCTTTATGCTCGGCGTGCTGACTCGTCTCCTGGCACGGTATCCGGGGATCGATCTGAGCCTGGAGATCACGGTCCTCGCGGGGTTATTGGGCGGGACGATCGCAGGCCTGGTGGTCGGCATGATGACCAGCCTGCCCGCGGTCCTCATCCGGCACGAAATTCTCGCCGCCCCGCTCGCCGTCCTCTACGCCGTGGTAGCCGGTTCGGCGCGCTGGGTTTGTCCCAACAAGGAAGAGGTCTGGAAGTTCTCGCCCTTCATCGACCTCAGCCTCTATCGCTCCATCAAACGGCGGTTTCAGCAGCCTGCCATGGATTGGCAGGTGTTGTTCTTCCTCATCTGCGTAATTCTTGAAATCTCTCGGATCACATTTGGACGTATGGCCCCTGGCAAGCTCTTCTACCTTGATTCACCGAATCCTTGGACCAAAGTGCTGATTGTCCTAGGCACAGTGATTGGCGTTGGCCTGCCGGTCCGTATCTGGAACAACACGCGCATCGAGCGCAAACTCGAGGAGCAAGAACTCCTGCTGATGCGCGCCCGCGTTGACGCCCTTATCAGTCAAATTAACCCGCATTTCCTGTTCAATACCTTGAACACCGTGTCGTCGCTCGTCCGCTTCGATCCTGACACCGCACGCACCGTGGTACTGAAGCTCGCCAACATCCTCCGCCGGAGGCTCAAGTCGCAGGTCCACTTCCTGCCGCTCAAGCAGGAACTGGATTTCATCGACGACTACCTGGATATCGAAGTCGTCAGGTTCGGGCGGGAGAAGCTCCAGATCCGCAAGGAAATCGATCCCGACACGCTCGACATGGTGGTCCCTAGCATGATTCTTCAGCCATTGGTCGAGAATGCCATCCGCCACGGAATCGGCCCCAAAATTGAGGGGGGAACTATCACATTGCGCGCCCGGCGCTCCAATGGGCGGCTGGCCGTCGAGGTTATTGACGATGGGTTGGGCATTTCGGATGAACGGCGTCCGGAGGTCTTTGAGTCCGGAATCGGCATCCGGAATGTGCGCGAGCGCCTGAAGGTGCTTTACGGGCAGGAGTTCTCGTTCACCATTGAGAGCCAGCCGGGCAAGGGGACGGCGATCCGCCTCGAGTTTCCCGAAGTGGCCGGTTCTGAGAAGTCAGCGCCGGCCGAACCGGCTTCCGTTCAGCGGTAACTTCGGTGCCCCATCTTCCTAATGGGGCGCGAGAGTCGCTCCCCAATCGTGTGATTATCCTATCGTCATCCTACATTCATCCGTCTTAACAACACGGGCTGTGTTAGTATTTTCCGGTTGTTATTGGGGTCCAGAATTCGGCTTTGGTCTCCCTAGGGCATCGATAAAAAGGAGCGAAGATCCAGCATGGCGAAGAAGAAGTCGGAGCGGGCGAAACGCCCCCCGCGTTCGATGAGCATGGTCGAACCGCGTCTGCGCGACATCTACATGAATTTTTACAAAGAAAGCTACTTCAAGCCCAGCTCGCTGGATCTGAAAACCAAAGAGTTGATCGCCATTGGTTGCTCCCTGATTGCGAAGTGCGAAGGGTGTGTCGAGGGGCACATCAAGAAAGCCTTGGAAATCGGGGCGACCAAGGAAGAGATCAGCGACGCGATTGTCGTGGCCATCGGAATCGCCGCGGCGAGCGTGCTCGACCAAACGGACAAAGCTGCCATCAAGCTGGACATTCACCACTTCGAATAGCCGGGCCATCGGTCTCGCCCGGGCGTTTCCAGTGGAATGGGGTGCAAGCCCCGTTTCAGGCACTCGGGTCTTGGAGGGTTCGCAAACCGCCCTCTGTCTGGGAGCAGCGCGCGTGGATTATCGGGTCATCGCCAACTTGTTCATGCTGCTCTTTTTGGGCGTGGCGGACAACCAGATGATCGCCGCCCTCCTGCCTTCGTTGGTCCGCTCACTGAACATCAGTGTGGGAGCAGCCGGCCTGCTGGTTACTGTCTATTCGTTAGCCGCGGCGTTGGCGGCGTTTGTGTCCGGATCACTTTCCGACCATTATGGCCGCCGGAGGTTCCTGCTGGCCGGGGTGCTGGTCTTTGCCCTGGCATCCTGGCTTTCCTCCCAAAGCAGAGACTATTCGGAGCTGGTGCTAGCAAGAGCTCTGACGGGGCTGGCCGCCGGGACGATCTCCACGTGCTCCATCGCCTTTGCGGGAGACTGGTTCGCCTACGCCGTCCGGGGTAGGGCAATCGGCTTGATCTCCACGGCGTATTTTGCAGCCCCAATTCTCGGCGTGCCCCTGGCCACCCAGATTGCCGATCGTTATGGCTGGAGGCACACGTTCCTTTTTTTCGGGTTGCTGGCCTTCGTCGTGGCTGGTAGTTCGTTGACTCTTCCCAACGAACCGATTGACCCCCAGCGCTCGTCGGAGAAGCTCCGCGCCACGGTTCACGCTTTTCGTTCCTTTCTCGCCCGGCGTGACACGGCGGCGGCCCTGGGGATTGCTTTCCTTGTCTCCGGCGGCCTCGTGGGCTTTATCACGTATATCGGCCAGTGGCTGACCAGCCAGTTTGAAATCCCGACACGCACCATCGGATGGGTCTTCATGCTGGGCGGGTTGGTGGCCGTGGCCAGCGCTCCCCTCGGCGGGAACCTGTCGGACCGCTGGGGCAAGCGCCCGGTTTCGATTGCCAGCAACGTTATTCTGGCGTTCTCGGTCGCGATCATCCCGTTCCTTCATTGGGGGGTATGGCTCCTTCTGGCCTTTGCTGGAACTAGTCTTGGGGCGGCGTTCCGACAGGGACCACTCACGGCGCTCATGACGGAGATGGTTCCGGGAGCGCAGCGCGGGTCGTTCATCGCCCTGCGGAACATTGCCTCGCAGTTGGGGATTGGCGCGGTGGTCCTGGTCGGCGGGGTGCTCTATCAGCACCAGGGTTACGTGGCGGTCACCACGCTTTGCGCGACCATGACGGCCGTCGTCGCCCTCTTGCTCGCCACGCATATCGTTGAACCTCAGCCGATGGGGGAACGGGCCTAAATCGAGGCGGCTTCCTCCTGCCTCTGCAGCAACCAGGAGATTAGTCTTTTGCCGATTAGCGCACGCATGAAACGGATTGCCCGGCGGTGGCTCATCATCCTGGGTGTGCTGCTGATCGGTTTCTTTGTTGGTTTTGTCCCCTGGTTTTTCACCGATATCCTTACCCGCCGCCGCTACCACTATCCTGATCTAAATGACGGGAAATCTCCTGTTTCTTTTGGACTGAACTCCCGCTGGGTCGAGTTTTCGTCCGCCGACGGCATTCCTCTCAAGGGTTGGTATGTCCCGGTGGCCAGTGAAGCGCGGGGTACGATAATCCTCTGCCATGGCCTGAATCGCACGCGCATCGAGATGTTGCCCGAGGCGGCGTTCGCCCACGAGCTTGGCTACAATGCTTTGCTTTTCGATTTGCGGCATCAGGGCCAGAGTGGCGGCGACATCACGACGCTTGGTTATCAGGAGCGCTTCGACGTCCTGGGTGCGGTGCGCTATGTGCGGGGAGAAGCGAAGGCCGCGCACCCGGTCATCGCCTGGGGAATCTCGATGGGCGCAGCGGCGGCGTTGATGGCGGCGGCGGATTCAGCGGAGATTGACGCCGTGATCTCCGACAGCACGTTCCTCTCTTTTAAAGATACCGCGATCCATCATTTGAAATTGTTTCTCCACCTGCCGGCATTCCCCATCGCCTATGAGGTAATCTATTGGTCGGCCTGGCGGGGGAACTTCCACCCTTCGGACTTTGACCTGGGAAAAGCCGTGGACCGGATCGGGCGCCGGCCCATCATGTTTGTGGGCGTCGAGGGTGACCGCCGCATGCCCCCGTCGATCGCTCGCGCCCTGTATGCCCGCGCTGTCAGCCCAGGCAAGCAACTCCTCATTCTTCCGGGGAATCGCCACGGGGAGGGATTCAATCAGGCTAAGGAACAGTACCAGAAGGCCGTGCGGCAGTTTCTGGCACGAGTTCCGGCAGGGAAGTGAAACTGGTGTAAAGGTGAATCGAAGGTGACGCTCTGGGACCGATACTTACCACTGGGCGGCTGGGACCGTCAAAGAGAGGTACAATCGGTGTGAAACGCGCCTTTTCTCATCCCAGACACGACAGAAGGGGACAATCCATGAAGATCCATTTACTTGCCCCGGCGGCTCTGCTTGTGCTCGCGGTAACCGCGCCAGCGCAGCAAACCAAACCCACCATCATCGGAGAAGGTGGCGGAGTAGATGATTACGGGTCCACTCGGGTGCTTTATTGGAACACCAAGGCCGACTCTTCAGCCGGGCAGTTTGCCATCAATTACGGCCGCCCCGTCTGGAAAGAGGACTACGAAGACCCGGCCAAGTTCGACGCCATGACCAAAGGAAAAGTTTGGCGGATGGGCAAGAACTTCTGGACGAACCTGGATACCTGCTTGCCCTTGAAAATCTCGGGGAAGAGCGTAGCCCCCGGCTACTATTACCTCGGCCTCCAGCGCTCGCAGGACGGCGCCAACTGGAGCCTGGCGTTCATCGATCCTGCCAAGGTCCGCAGTGCCCACGGCGATGCCTTTGAGATCCAGAAGGCGGAGGTCGAATTCACGGTTCCGATGACGTTAGGCAAGGCGCAAGGCGTGGCCGAGAAGCTGACGATCACCCTTTCCTACCCCGAAGCGTCCCCCAAAAAGGTTACGCTCAAAGTGGCCTGGGGTAATCTGGCGCTGACGGCGCCCATTGAGGCCACCGTTCCCGAGTAACCGCCAGGCGGGATTCCGTGCCGGTCCGGACGGCGAAGATGATCCCTGCTCGCGGGAGATGGTTGCATTATGCAGACAGCTTCGAATTGGAGTCCTCGGTCCGGACGGCTTGCCCTCTTGATTTCCATGGGGTGTGCGTGCGTTAGCCTTTTGGTGGCTGTCGAAGCGACGGGTCCCCGGGCTGCGTCGGCGAAGTCCGCTTGGGGAGAGATCAATAAGGAACGCTTGCTGGAGAACATCCGAATTCTCTCCTCGGACGAATTCGAAGGCCGGGCGCCCGGAACGAAGGGCGAAGAGTTGACGATGGGCTTCCTCGAAGCCCAGTTCGAGAAGCTCGGCCTCAAACCCGGCAACCCCGATGGCACGTTTTTTCAGAAGGTACCCATGGTTGGAATCACCGCCGACCCCGGCATGCAACTGGTTTTCACGCCCTCGGGTGGGGGAAATCCGCTGACTCTGAAATACGGCGACGAATTCGTAGCTGAGACCAAGCGCGTGCAGACGCAGGTCAACATGGATGCGGAGGTGGTTTTCGTAGGGTATGGCGTGGTTGCGCCTGAATATCACTGGGATGACTACAAGGGCGTGGACGTGAAGGGCAAGCTTCTCGTGATGCTTATCAATGACCCGCCGGTGGCGGACCCGCGCGATCCCGCAAAGTTCGACGAGAAGATGTTCAAAGGCAAAGCAATGACCTACTACGGCCGCTGGACCTACAAGTACGAGATCGCGGCCGAGAAGCACGCGGCCGGCTGCCTGATCGTCCACGAGACCGGGCCGGCGGGCTATCCCTGGGAGGTCGTCAAGGGCGGCCATTCCGGCGAGGAATTCAGCTTGGCGACACCCGACCAGGGAGCGTCCCGCAGCGCCGCGGAAGCCTGGATAACCCTGGAGAAGGCCCGGGCTCTGTTTGCTGCCGCGGGGAAGGACTTCGATGCCTTGAAGAAATCTGCTGCCCAGCGCAACTTCCAGCCTGTTCCCCTGGCGGTCAGGGCGGCCTTGACGATCAAGAACACAATTCGTACGACTGACTCGAACAACGCCGTCGCGAAGATCGAAGGCAGCGACCCTAAACTTCGGAATCAGTACGTGATCTATAGCGCGCACTGGGATCACTTCGGGATCGGCGAGGAGGTCAACGGCGACAAGATCTATCACGGCGCCGCCGACAACGCTTCCGGGGTCGCCGGACTGCTGGAAGTTGCCGCCGCCTTCAAAAAGGCCAAGCCGGCGCCGCATCGCTCGATCCTCTTCCTCTTCGTTACCGCAGAAGAACAAGGGTTGCTGGGCTCGGAGTACTACGCGGAACACCCGCTCTATCCATTGGAAAAAACCGCGGCCAACATCAACATTGACAAACTCAACGTGCTCGGTCGCACCAAGGATTTGGTGGTGGTCGGGCTCGGAATGTCCACGCTCGACGATCTTGTCAAAGTTGTTGCCGCGCAGCAGAGCCGCGTGGTTACGCCGGATGCCGAGCCGGAGAAAGGCTTCTACTATCGCTCGGATCACTTCAACTTCGCCAAGCAAGGTGTCCCCGCACTGCATACCGACGGCGGGATTGACTTCATCGGCAAGCCCGCCGGATGGGGCCTGGAGATGCGGGACAAGTGGACAACCGAGGACTATCACAAACCCTCCGATCAGATAAACCCCTACTGGGACCTTGCCGGAGCCGTGCAGGATCTGCAAATCTTGTTTGAAGTCGGCAACCGGGTCGCGAACTCGCACGCTTATCCAACTTGGAAGCCCGGAAGCGAATTCAAGGCGAAGCGCGACGCGATGTTGAGTGCAGTGACGAGTGACCGGTGACGTGTGACGGACGAGAAATGATGAATGATGAAGTGTGAATGATGAACCGAGAACCCGCATTTTTCTTCTGACTTCTGACTCCTATTTCGACGGAGGTAGCCATGTCCCCAGATTCACCATCGTCGACAAGTGGCCGCAGCCCTTTCGTCGGCCTGTTGTACCGGGTGATGTTCTTCCTCGCCGCGCTCGTAGTGGTGCGCTTTGTTCTCGAGGTGACGGGAACACCGGAGGCGATCACGCGTTTTCTGTCGAGTACGGCTGGGCTTTTCCTCGCGGCGATCTACGTAGCCGCCATCGCGCCGTTGCGCGGCGGCATGCAAAAGTTCCGCCAGCTGCTTCTTCCCGCTTCGCTGCTTTCGGCATGGACGGTGGTTTGGGTGATTGTCGCGACGATCGTGGCCGCGGTCTTTCGCCTGGAGCGGAGCCATTTCGCCGCCAAGGAGGACTACGGCAATTGGGGCTCTTTGGGTCGTCACCTGGTTGACCACGTGGTTGAGATCGCGGTCTTTTTCATAGTGGTTCTGATCGTCATGTCAATCGTCCACGTCCTTTGGCGCTGGCCGGTGACGGTAGGGCCGGGTGCGATTCTGGGCGTGCTGGTCATCATGCGCTACTGGGTCGAGGCCATGGGCGCGCCGGCGGCCAACGCCGCGGCTTGGAGTTCGACCATCGGCGTGCTGGTGAGCGCTCTCTACCTTGGAGCGCAGGGGCCGCGGCTGGGTCTCGCCGCGCCGCGGCAATTGCTCATTCCGTCCTTTGCCATCGCCTTTGCCTGGCGCCTTTGGATTCTCCTGGCGACACTCCTGAGCGCCTTGGTTCCGTTTTACACGACTCACTTTTTCGATCCCACAGGCGGGCGCGTCGCGGTCCGTCTGGCGCAGTTCGTCGCGGGCGGTGTCGTCGTCGAGGGGTTGATAACGGGACTGATCGTTTGGGGCATCGCCATTTGGATCTCTCGCGCTACGCGGCCTGCAACTATCTGACCGCGGGCGTTGCGGAGCTTCCAGGGGCGGCGGGGAATTGTCGCTAGGGGTTTTGGAGGACGCGTTCGTAGAGCTTTTCGTAGAGAGGAATAATTTTCGAGGAACAGAACTGCGTCAGCGCGCGCCGGCGCGCGGCGCCGGCCATTTGCTTGTGACGCTCGGGATCGGTGAGGATCTCGAGCGCGCGCGCCGCCATGGTTTTGACGTCGCGGGGCTCGACCAGAAAGCCTTCCACGCCGTCGGTGACGACTTCCGGCACACCGCCGATGCGTGAACACACGGCCGGAACGCCGCACGCCATCCCTTCCAAGGCCGCCAGGCCGAAGGATTCGAGGTCGCTCGGCAGCAGCATGACATCCGCGAAACAGAGAAGTTCCTGGACCTGGTTCTGCTTTCCCATGAAGATGACGTCATTGGCCAGGCCCTTCTGCCGCACCAGCCATTCCGCGGTCGTGCGCTCGGGCCCGTCGCCGATCATGAGAAGTTTGGCGGCGATTTCCCGCCGGACGATCTCGAAGATTTCGATCACGTCGGGGATGCGCTTCACGGGCCGGAAGTTGGAGAGATGCACGAGGATCTTCTCGCCCTCGGGTGCGAATTCTTTGCGGCGCGGGTGCGCGGCGACCGGCTGGAAGACGTCGCAGTTGACGAAATTGGGAATGACTTCCACGGTTCGCTGGACCTCGAACTCCTTCATGGTCACCTGGCGCAGGTAGCTGGAGATGGCCGTGACCGCGTCACTTTGCTCGATCGAGAATCGTGTGATGGGCAGGTAAGAGCGGTCCATACCCACCAGCGTGATGTCCGTCCCGTGGAGGGTGGTGACGAAGGGAAGCTTGCGCGGGGCGAGCATCGCTCTGGCCAGGTAGGCGCTCACGGAGTGCGGGATGGCGTAGTGGACGTGCAACAGGTCGAGGGATTCGTTCATGGCCACGTTGTGCATCTGGGTGGCGAGCGCCAGCGCGTAAGGCGGGTGGTCAAAGAGCGGGTAGTTCAACATCTCCACCTCATGGAAGTGGAGGCGGTCCGAGGCCTCGGTCATGCGCACGGGCACGGCGTAACTGATGAAGTGGACCTCGTGGCCGCGCGCCGCGAGCTCCAGCCCCAGTTCGGTGGCGACGACCCCGCTGCCGCCGTAGGTGGGATAACAAGTGATGCCGATTTTCATGTGAGTGGAGGAGACCCGCCCGCTTCCTGCCGGGAACTAGGAGGGAGGAGGCGACTTCTTCTTCTCTTTCTCGGCTTTCCCCTCTTTCTCTTCGCCCCCGCTCGAAAGCACCATAATCTGTGAGACGGTGCGGCGGTCTTCTTTCTGATCGTAATAGACGATGATGGTGGTGCCGGGCGCGAGGTCCTGGGCTTTTATTTTGTCGCCGCTCGCCGTCGAGATCGGGACGTTCTTCTTGATGGGAAAAAACTCCGTGGCGCTGCCTTCGACGGTGTTCACCTTGAGCAGATTTCGCTTCAGGTCAACGGATTGAACTTTTCCACTGAAAGCCTGGTGGGTTGTTCCTCCGCCGATCTTGCCCAACATGGGGACGCGAGTCCGGCGCTCGTCTTGAGCAGGGAGGGTTATCGTGGCGGCCAGGATTTGAAGCCCGATGAGCAGAGTCCCAATTGCCGGCCGCGTCCAGGGCGGCCGGCGGATGGGCGTGCCGATATTGGGTTGGGAAGGGGCCGGGCGATGGTCCTGCCGGCCGGGCAGGCCACAGGCTGTTCTGGACCGCAGGTTGAGAAGAGGATTCAGAGTCCGATTCACTTCGGATTTCTCCTCACGCAAGCCCATACTAGAAAGGTCGCCCGCGACTGTCAAGCGTCTCGCCCAAAACCCTGAATCGGGTCGCCCTGGGAGGGAAGCCACGGAGCGTTTCCCAGGAATGCGGCTCGGTGCAGGATCCCAGGTTGCGGCCTCTAGTCAACGTCAGGGAAACCGTTTCCGTCCCCGCCCTCGCGGACATCCGGGTCCTTGTACATGTACCTTACCGAAGATTTCATGATCAGCAGGTTGGGCTCGTTGGCTCGATGGACCTTGATGCATTGCTTGTCATACCACTCGATGACGCCGCGGACGGTCTCACCGGCATCAAGCACCACGACCATGGGAGTCCGCGACTGCATCTGCTTCAGGTAGTAAAAACTCTCAGCGTTAGTTTGCTCGGGTGGTGTGGGTTTCTTGCGTTGCAGGCGGCCGCCCATTTGGTCCTGGATTTCCGATAGTGTTGGTCGGATTAGTTTGCGGTTCACGGTTTCATACTCCTTGCGCCCCATCGTGTGGGGTCAGAGGTTCACGCCTCGGCCGATGAAAGCTCACTTCCGGAGCACCCAACCTTTGGATGCGGTTTCGGGCGCCGCGGTGTCTCCCCTGTCAGTATAAGCCGGGCACGGATGCTGGTTGCTACTGGTGAAAAGTCTAGCATAGCTGGTCCAGCCCCGCAATGTGATTTGGAAGGCGCCACTCTCGCAGGAGGCCCCTCCAGCGCACCCTCCAGTCCGGCTGGGTCCGATTCGTTTCACCGGCGTGCCCAAAGGAGTTGGATGCAAGGAGAGGGCAGATCGGCTTGGGTTTCTTGACGTCTTAGAGGGAGAGATCATGATCTGGTCCAGGCGGGCCTTGACCGGGCACGCCCGGGGACGGAGACAGGGATCGAGCCGGTTAACGGATCGAGGAGGTCCTCAGCGCAGGAGTGTCCAGAAGATCCACGACGGTGGCATCGAGGCCGAGTTGCTGGTTCACGTTGCGCGTCTGCAGCCGATAAGCTTGGTCGAGGCCGTCCTTGAGCTTCGCAATCTTTTTGACCCCCAGCTTGTCCGACCAAGCCTTGAGTCGGGAGAGCAAATCGATGTTTGCCACTTTGGCGTCCGGCCCATAGACGGAGACCTGGAGAAGGTCGCGCAGCAGTCCGTAGCCTGTCTTGAGGGTATCTTCGAATTGGTTGCGATCTTCGGTGAGAGCCTTGGTGGACTCGAACAGACGCTTCCAGTCCGGGGCGGCATCGCCACGCGACTCGGTGGTTATGGCATCAAGAAAGTCGAGCCAGGGCCGGCGGCGGCGCGTGAACTCCTCCGCATCGAAGGCCTTTGCCCGCGCGATGCTTCCAGCAGCGACTCGGGCCACCAGATCCCGCTGCGCGGCGGGGATGCGCGCGTCCTTGGCCAACAGCGAGCTCAGCAACGCATCATCGACCGGCCGGAAGGCGATTCGCCGGCATCGCGACCTGATCGTCGGGCGCAACTCGTAGGCGTTGGGACAGATCAGGATCAAGGTTGTTGTTTCAGGAGGTTCTTCGAGGATCTTGAGGAGGAGGTCGACGGCTTGCCAGTGAATCGCCTGAGCATCGTCGATGACGAATATTCGACGCCGGAATTCGAACGGGCGAGTGTTGGCCACGCTGCGAAGCTGCCGGATTTGTTCGGTGAGGATGTAGCGAGTGAGCGGCTCAATCAGTTGCAGGTCGAAATACACGAGACCTTCCACGCGCCGCTGTACGTCCTTGGTCTCCCGTCGCCGGGTGAGGTCTTCGCGCGTCGCCGCCAGCATCTCTTCGGCCTTCCGGCACGCTGGACACTCGCCACAGAAGTCTTCCGACTGACGCTCGCAGTTCAGCGCTTTGGCCAGCATGAGCGCCAGGGTTTTCTTCCCCACGCCGTCGGGCCCCGCGAACAATAGAGACCCGGGCACGCGGCGGCTGGCGAGCATTTCCCGC
>Ga0315288_10005719_pt1 | contig 15804 bp, 21 predicted proteins | sample YL17G11_20_MG_FD_203454 | JGI IMG/M metagenome (GOLD analysis project Ga0315288, IMG submission 203454) | Sediment microbial communities from Yellowstone Lake, YNP, Wyoming, USA - YL17G11_20 | ecosystem: Environmental > Aquatic > Freshwater > Lake > Sediment | place: USA: Wyoming | collected...
CGGTTCGCCCGTCATGAACGGCAAGGGCGAGCTGATCGGCCTCGCCTTCGACGGCAACTACGAGGCGATCGATTTGGACTTCCGCTTCAACCCGGCCCTGTCCCGGACGATCTCCGTGGACATCCGCTACGTCCTCTGGTGCATGGACTACGTGGACAAGGCCCACGCCCTGATGCGCGAGATCGGGATGGAGCCGCAGAACAAGTAGCAAGGCGAAACGGAAAAGGGCAAAGGGGAAAGGACAAAAGGAGAACGGACACCACGACCGCGGCGGGCCATCACAGCCGCGGTCTTCTCTTCCCTCTTCCCTATTACTGTCTTCCCTCTCCCTTTCCGTCTTTCGTTCTTGAGCTTTTCCGGGGAATCTGCTAAGAAATGACGCTTGCGCGCGCTGCGCCGGGAGTCGGAATGGCGAACGTGGTCGTGGTCGGAGGGCAGTGGGGCGACGAGGGCAAGGGCAAGGTCGTGGACCTCCTCTGCCCCGCCTTCGAGCATGTGGTGCGCTTCAACGGCGGCAACAACGCCGGCCACACCGTCCGGTTCGCCGACCGCCACTTCGCGCTCCACCTCATACCGTCGGGGATCCTGCAGCCCGACTGCCGCTGCTTCATCGGGCCCGGTGTCGTGGTGGATCCGGTCGCGCTGCTCGAGGAGGTCCGGATCGTCGAGGAGCAGGCCGTCGCCGTGCGCTCCCGCCTGACGGTCTCATCCCGCGCCCACCTCGTGCTGCCCGGCCACCGCGCCCTCGATGTGGCGCGCGAGGCCTCGCGTGGTGCTTCGCGCCTCGGCACGACAGGGCGCGGGATCGGCCCGGCCTACGAGGCACGCGCCGGGCGGACTGGTGTCCGTCTCGGGCTCGCCCGCAACCCGCGCCGCCTGCGCGAGGCCGTGGCGGCCGCGAGCCAGGAGCTGGAGCAGGCGCTGCAGCGGTTCCCGGGCGCCCCGGTGCCGACCCCGGAGGAGATCGACCGCACGGTGGAGGCGGCGCTCGCGCTCGCTCCCCTGCTCGGTGACATTGCCACGGCGCTTGCGGCAGCCGACGCCGCCGGTCAATCCATCCTCTTCGAGGGGGCGCAGGGCAGCCTGCTCGACCTCGACCACGGCACGTACCCGTATGTGACCTCTTCAGGGTGCCTCGCCGGCTTCGCCGCGCCGTCGTGCGGGCTGCCCGCGCGCGTCATCACCGGCGTGCTGGGCGTCTTCAAGGCGTACACGACGCGCGTGGGCAGCGGGCCGTTCCCCACGGAGCTCGTGGACAGCACCGGCGAGTACCTGCGGCAGCGTGGCAACGAGTTCGGACCGGCTGGTTCGACGCGGTGGCGGCGCGCGCCGCCGTGCGCTGGAGCGGGATCGAGGCGATCGCCCTCACCAAGCTCGATGTCCTCGACGAGCTCGACGAGATCCGGATTGCCACCGGCTACCGGATCGGCGACGCCGCCCGCGAGGAGCTCCCCGACGACGTGGACGAGCTCGCCGGCGCGGCGCCGGTGTACGAGACTATGAAGGGGTGGAAGACGAACTCCTCGGGGATCACCGCGTTCGGGAAGCTGCCTCGGCTGGCCCGGCGCTACATCGCGCGGCTGGAGGAGCTGCTGGGAGTGTCCGCGGTGCTCGTCTCCACCGGGCCCCGCCGCGAGGAGACGATCATCCGCAGGCTCGCGCCGCTCACCCGCTGGGCCGTCAACCCTTAGCCTCTTGCCTCTTGCCTCTTGCCTGCCTTTGCTACTCGTACACCTTGCCGTTGACCCTGAGCCGCCGCAGGTAGAGCAGCTCGCACGAGCCGTCGCCGGTGTCGGCGCGGGACAGGGACGACTTCCACCACACCTTGCCCTGTCCCTTGCGGCCGTCGATCCTCACGAGCTCGCCGCCGAGCTCGGCGATGTCGCCTGGGGTCAGCGACCTGGCGGCACTCGCGAGGTCGGACGACGCGGGAACAACATGGGTGTTGGAGGAACTCCTCACCACATCCTCGTTCGTGAGGGGCTGTTGACCGCGCCAGCGCCAGTAGTACCAGCGGCCGCTCTGCGACCAGGCAAGCTTCTGCCAGGCATCGTCGACTGCAAGCTCACCCCACACCACCGCCACGTCGCACGGCGAGAGGTTCGAGTTCCAGCCCGTGCGGTAGCTCTCGCTCGACACCACGACGCCCCTGAGGACGTAGTGCGCGAGAGGCGTGATCACGAACTCGTAGCCGTCGGCCTCGAGTCGAATCGGATCGGCGTTGTCGACGGCGGTCTGCTCCGGGGGCTGCGAGACGTCGATCGGCGAAGCGTCCTCTGCGGTCGGGCGCGGGCCGCAACCCGCCAAAAGCAGCAGCGCCACGGCAACGCACGTGGTACGTGGGAGGAGTGCCGGTCGGCGCATCCATTAACGATGATGCCATCCCACTACACCTCAAGCAACAAAGCAGAGCAGACAGACACAGGCTGCGCGCCCCAACCACCGCCCTGTTCCCCGTGGCGCGGCCGCCCTCGGCCGCGCACTACATCCTCCTTGTCTTCCAGTACTGGCAGGGCGGGCGAGGGCGCCCACCCCACACCAACAGGGGGCGCTCGCTTCCCCTTGCCCGGCCTACGTCAGGAGGATCTGCAGTACGTTTTCTTCCAGCCTGGGAACTGCCTTGACGACGCCTGGCCCTGCCGGTACCCTCCAGCCGGGCCGTTAGCTCAGCTGGCAGAGCAGCGGGCTTTTAACCCGAAGGTCGTGGGTTCGATCCCCACACGGCCCAATGACTTACGAAACACGGTCTAGCCGGTGCCCCCCCGGTGCCCCCTTGGGATACGGCCCTGGAAGCATCGTGGCGACTGGGCCCGCCTGGTGCGCGCGCCGGCCTGCAGGGGGGCAGACCGAGGACCTCGCGGGCGGCCTCAGCCTCAGGTGGCAACGGTCGACCTCGAGGCGCTGGCCTTCCACTGCCGGAGCAGGTGGCGCGCCGCGACAGCATAGGTGGCACCAGGGCGCAGACCGAGCACCTCGCGCGCCGGATCCGGGAGTGGCGCAGTGGCCGCGTAGAGGCGCTCCGCGATGCGCCGTAGCGTGACGCTGCCGCCGGCGAGCTCCGCGAAGTCCCAGGAGCCCACCTTTCCTTCCGCGACCGCCACCGCGAAGGCGAGCCGCTCCTCGGGGGTGCGGTTGGCACGTTCGCGCCGCGCGAGCCGCTGCTGCCGCCACTCCTCGGTCTCCCGGTCGCGCTGCGCCTGCAGAGCCGCCTCGCTTTCGCGCTTGACGCTGGACCAGGTAGTGGGATCCGGGATCACGATTATGAAGTCGTGGACGAGGATCCCGAGGAGCGCGCCGGCCTGCCGAATCTGCTCCCACAGCGCGTGGTCTGGCTGGCTGAAAGAAAGGGATCCCGCGGGATGGTTGTGCGCAAGGATGATCCCGTGCGCACTGGCCAGGAGCGCCGCGCGGAAGAGCCCCGCGGTGTCGCATAGACTTTCCGTCGCCGTGCCTATGCCCACCAGGTGCGAGGCCACGCATCGCAACCGCGAGTCGACGAAGAATGCGACCAGGTGCTCGCGGTCCGCCCGGCCGATGAGCTGCCAGGCCACCCCGGCGATGCTCTCTCCAGTGGCCAGCCAGCTATCGGCAGCTGGCGTCGGTTCACTCACGAGTTGGACCCGGACGGCCGCAACAAAACCGCGCGGGGCCCCTGCTTCCGCGACCGTCTTCATAGTCTCTCCCTCTCGGCCGCGAGCTCCGCGAGGCCGGCCACCACCAACACACGCCCAAGCGTAGAAGGGAGCAGCCCCTCCCGCTTCGCCACCTTGAAAAGGAGCCGGTGCTCCGCCTGGCTGAGGCGGACGGAGAGAGCGCGATCGCGGCGGGGTGTGGCCTTCTCCGCCTCTACGGCCTTTCGCAGCGTTTCCTTTGTCATGTGTAAAGAGTAGGTCTTCACAAAACCGTTGTCAAGGGCGTGGAGCGGCGCCTACTGGCTGGCAGCCGCCGGCCGGCCCTGCCGGACTTCCGCAAGAACCGCGAGTTGCTCTTCCCGAGTCATCGCCCGCCAGATCGCGGCCTCGATGCACCGGATGCCGGGCGTGCTCATGTGGTCGGTGGCGAGCTCTGACCTTTCCAACGGCAACGCGCCCGCCGTGTAGAGCTTTTCTTCCTCCGGCCACAATAACCCAAGCCGGTGCAGGGCGGCGGCCTCCGTCTCGCGAACCTCCCGGATGCCCGCGTGCGGGTGCAAGATCACACGCAAGAGCCGGGGCCCCTCGCCGGGCTGTGCGACACGCCACCAAACCTGGGGCCGCGTGCCACTTTCCCCACGGGCGATGCGCGCACGGATCCAGCTGTCCGCGCTGTGCTCGACGATCTCGGAGATCTTGCCTAACGTTCCATCACGCTCCGCCATGAAAACTTGAAATTCACTCATCGCCAGCGAACCCTTGCCTGCCGATCGCCTTCCGAGGTGGAAACCCATCGTTCACCTTCCTTTCTGCCCCGAAACGACCCGAAACTGCCCGGGGCGGCGAGCCGGGGTCCGTTCGGCAATGTCCTCCTCATCGAGACCGAGCTGCGCCAAGGCTTGAATGAACTGCCCGCGACTGTCGCGCTCCGCCGCAACTAGGGGATGGATCTTCACTTGCCCCCATTTGTCCTTGGTCGTCAATCCCTCGCGGGCAAGCCTGGCTCGGCACCCTTCCAGCCGGTCAAGGCATTCGCAAGCAACCCGTAGCGCTATGAAGTGGTGAGGCGCCAAACAAAAATCCGACGTTATGATTCGGAACAGCTCACGACCTCGGCGGTGCAAGTGTTTCCAGGGCTTCGCCGTCATCGGTTTTCCCCCAAACACCCCGTTTTTTCAGGGACGGAGTGCCGTGGGTGTGCGTTTGGGCAGCGCGCCGATCCTGGGGGGTCCGTCCGGGGACTTTTGATCCCCCCCTTTCCCCTCCCCGCCGTCATCGCCGCTGCCTTGCCACCACACCGCGCGGGTCCGCGGTGGTGAGGTGGGCCTTGCACAACGTCTCGAGGTTCTCCTCGGAGTCGGCGCCGCCCTGGCGGCGAGGGATGATGTGGTTCACCCCGTAGCCCTTCACGGCCCGGGGCAGGCAGCGCCGGCAGAGGGGCTCGATCGCCAGGTGTTGGGCACGCAGCGCACGCCACTCGGGCGAGTGGTAGTAGGTGTTGTTGTCCTTCACGATCTCCCGCCGGCGCATGGCGTAGCGTGCGTTCCCCTTCGATCGGCATGCGTCACAGAGACCGTCCGCCGTCTTGGTGAGGGCGACGCGGCACTCCCGGCAGGGGCGGGGCGAGCTCCAGGGCATCAGCGCCCTAGCCCCAGCGCTGGCAGGTGGATGAGCTCGAGCGCCCGTCTCGATGCGTCGAGCCCCCGGAGGTCATAGCGAGTTGTGGTCGTCACGCTGGCGTGTCCGAGGATCCTCTGTGTGACGGCCAGGTCCGCGCCCGCCTCGAGCAACGAGGTCGCCGCCGTCCTTCGGCAGTCGTGCGGTGCGGTTGCCGGCAGGCCGGCTGCCTTCGCTCGCTGGCTCACGATCCGCCAAACCGCCGAGACGGTCAGCCGGCCGCGCCCCACCTTGCCGCGGCGGACCGGCAGGAAGAGCGGCCCCCGCCGGCAGCCCCGCCAGGCAATCCAACCCTCGACGTGCGCCGCCACGCCCGGTACCAGCGGCACCCGGCGCTCGCGATCGCCTTTGCCCAGGATTCGCAACGTTGCTCCCTGCTGGTCGAGATCGGCCAGGTTCAGGCCCACGACTTCCCCGCGGCGCAGCCCGACCGCGACCATCAGTACGACGATCGCCGCGTCGCGAGCACCGGCAGGCCCCGCCTCCCGGGTGCATGCACTGAGCAGTGCCGCCACCTCACCACCAGGCAGCACGCGGCCGGTCTGCAGGCGGCCGGTACGCGCGTTCTTGAGGCCGTACAGCAGGCGGTCACGGGTGTCGGGATCCAACAGCCCGGCGGCCCACGCCTCGCGCAGCGTGCCCCGCACCGCGGCCATGATGCGGTTCGCAGTCGCCGGCGCGAACGTCGCCACCAGCTCCCCGCGCAGGCGTGCGACGTCGCCGTAGTTGAGTTCGTGCCAGCGAAAAGTCTCGGGGTCCGCGCCCTTGTCCAGCAGGATCGCCGCCACCCGAGCGAGAGCCGAGCGCTGGGTCGCCTGCGTCGAGGCCGCCTGTTTGAGGATGTACACGCTCGCCGGGTTCGGCGCACTCCCGCCTGGTTTTCTTGAGACCTGGACATTCCTCAACTGACTAGAATCGCCGTATCGGTGCGGGCGTGGTGTTGCCTCGCTCATCGCCGAATCCCAATGCGCTGCGAGCGCGGGCAGCCCATTAGTTTCCCGGCTCCCCAACTGTATTCCCCGCCCGGCGCAGCGCTTCGTCGAGGCGGCGAGGATCGCGCTTCGCCTCCACGACGCATGCTGCGCAGAGATGGACATAGGCGTGCCAACCGTTCGGGTCGAGAAGCGCTCCCAACTGAGCCTCCCTGGGCCAGAAGACGAGGACCTTCTCTGAAGCCTCCGCGCCACACACCAGGCATGGCCCGATCAAGGGCACGCCACTCAGGGAGCGCTTCCCGTCGTCTTGGGAATCTGCCCTTTCGAGATCTCTTCGAAGAGCGCCCGGATGGCGCTGGCATCAAACTTCAGCACGATCGGCGTGGCCTCCAGCTCGCGGCGCCAGGTGTCCACCTGCTGCTTGGCGAAGCCCACACCCTCTTCGGTCCCCCGGCCAAAGCCCCCGGAGATCGTGCCGGCGTACAGGTCCTCGAGCCGTTTGAGCTCGGCCTTGTTGGCCTCGGCGCTGTCAGCGATGGCCTTAGGCATGGCCGTGCCGATCTTCGCCATGGCCCGCGCGGTGTCCTCGATCCACAGGAGGTTCTTCTCCTTGATCGCGTCGTACATGTTCCCGAGCAGCGGAGGAACGTCCACCCCCATGGCTCGCGCACGCTCGACCAGCTCGGTGATCCGGCCCCCGACACCGCGAAGGATCTCCGCGCCGGCGACGCCGTTCTCAGCCATCGTGCCGAGGTCCTTGTTCATCTCCGCCATGGCGGTGGTCGCCATCGCCTTTGTCATGACGCCTTCGGTCTCCAACCATTTGAGGCGGGCTACCTCCAGGGTGGCGATGTTCCGTATGTGGAGGCTGTCTTCCTGCTCGAGGTGTCTGAAATACTCCGTCATCGTGCTCATTAAGCTCCGCCGCCTGGCGACGTGTTCGAGCAGCGCCGCATTGACCTCGGCGAGGCGCACAGCGTTCTCCGCGGTCCGGGTGCTCGAGGTCTGCCACTGCGGACCGGATAGGTGGAGCGCCCTGGTGAGCGCCTCGACCTGTGCCCGCGTGGCCTGGTAGCGCTGCTCGCTGCTTGCTAGAGCCTCGGCAATTTGTTTTGTGGGTTTTCCCGCATGCTCGCGTAGCGCGTTGTCGAGCCCCGTCACTTCCGCGATCAGCCGGCCTACCGCCCACCCCGCCTGTCCCGCATCCACCGCCAGGGCGAGCAGGCCGGCGTTGAGCGTCCTGGTCGAAAGTTTGACCGCGGACAATTTGCCGAAGGCCGCGATCGCCATGAGCGAGGAATCGGCAAGACGGCCGGTCGCGAGGAACAAGCCGTTGGTCGCGACCCCCAACTTGCTCGTGACCCCCATGCTGTCCATGAAGGAGCTCGTGAGCTGGCCCCCGAACTTCGTGGCTGCAAGCCCCGCCAGCAGCAGCGGCTGCGTCACCTCGCCGCGAAGCCTGTTCCCGATCCTGCCGAGGCCGGCGGCGGTCGCCCCCGCCTCCCGTTCCACCTGACCCATGCCCCGGGTGAAGTCCGATGTGTCGGCTCCAACGCGGACTGCGAGGTTTGCGATCGTGCCGCCGCTTCCAGGCATCCTGCCCCCCTACCTCACCCCAAGATCCACGCCGGCGAGCTGGGCGATCTTGGCGGCAATCTGCGCCAGCATTCGCTCGGGCAGACTCCTCCGGAGGAACCGGACCGCCGGGCGCAAGAAAGGCTGCGCCCTCATGTTGTGAGGTTCGCCGTACCGGTTTTTCATCCCGGCCCGCAGGCCCCCGGCCGCCTGCAAACGGCGGGCGTAGCGCTCGTGCGATTTGCGGGTCTTCGCCGTGAGCGGCCGTGTCGAGGTTCGTCCAGTGCCCAGGCCGAACTCCTGGAACATGCCGTACCAGACATTCGACCGGAGCTTGACCTTCCACCAGCAGTAGCCGACGCCGCTCTTCTCGGGTTCAATGATGACGCCGCCCTTCAGAGCGCCCGTTAGCCGGGGCGCGAGCTCGGCGGCGAGATCCGCCACGTCGCCCGCGGCGGCCTCGACGATCGGGCCGAGGACCTGGAGGTTGCCGACGGCGCTCATGGCGAGCAACTTGACCTTGAGTTCCTTGCTTCCCTCAAAGGTCATCGTGATGGCGTCAGCCATCGTTGCTCCTTGCGCCTGCCGCCGTGGGCGCGCGGATCGGAAACATCTCCTTAAGGTGGGCGTAAAGTTCGTCGGGATTGAGACCGCGGTCCTCCCCCGGATCCCCCGCCGGCGCCGCCTCCGGCTCAAACCTTTCCGCTGCGACCAGGCGCAGCGCCCGCCACTCCGCGAACTCCGCGGAAGACATCCGGCAGCCAAGCTCCGCGACCGTCATTCCGAGTCGCTCGGCGAGGTCGAAGGTGAAGACCCGCCCGGGGCGGCGGGCGAACCTTTTCCCAGTTCTTCGAGGTCGGAGACCCGCAAGGCCGAGAGGCGCATCGCCACCGCGAAGGCAGGCTGCAGGGCCGCGGCGTTCAGGGTGGCGAGCTTTTCGATCTCATCATCCCCAAAGAGCCGCCGCCCGTCCTCGCTCACGAGGGACCGCACCAGCAGCTCTCCGCGGTAGTCCGGGGCCGCTTTGTTGATCACGACTTCCTCGAACCTGTCGCGTTCGGCGAGGCTCAAACCCCGCACCCGCACGACGCCACCCAGCGCCGGGAGATTGACTTCCTCGACCACCACCCGGGCGCCAGCCTCCAGAATCTGCTCACGCGTCAGCATACGTCGCCTTTCTTTCTCCGCGGTCGGGGCCGCGGGCCCCTCAACCTCAGCCGGTGACAACGGGGTTCACCTCGTCGCGAACATAGAGCACGCCATACAGCGCGCCGTTGGGTCGTTGGGCCGCTGCGTAAATGAACCAGACCTCGGTGCCGTCCGGAGCGCGCACCACAAACGCTATGGTTCGGGTGCTGCGGTTACTGTGGAGCAGACCGCCCTCCATCCCCTCACGCTGACATCCCCACCAGGTGGTCGTGAGAACCGGCCCGACGCCGAGTCGTTCCATGGCCTCGCCCGCTGCAGGCGTGGCAAAGACCGGGACCTCGAATCCCCGCACCGCGTTTGTACTGTCGACCATCTGGCGAGCCAGAGGGGTAATATCGACAAGCTGGCCCTCGGCGGCCAGGGCATCCGGATCGACCGCGTCCGGGAACGGAACGTCTCGCCGGCGGGCTTCGGCTTGATGCGCCTCGCGCCGGATCCCCGCGAGCTTAATCTCCTCTGCGACTCTGGCCATGAGAAACGAAACCCCTGGTGTCGGCTTCATGTCGCACCCCCTGCTGCTGCGGTCCGCAGGTGATCGGCTTGCGAGGCCAGGCTGCCCACGCGCGACCTCACCATCGCGAGCGCCCGGGCACCTGCCATGAACGAAACCTCTGCCGCCCTGGCGGCCTCTCTGGCAGCGTTCGCAGCTTCACCCGCGGCGGGCAACGCGCCCTCAATTGCAGCTAGCCGCGCCGCTGCGAGCCTGGTCTGAGCATCGGCCCGCGTGCCCCTCGCCGTCTCGAGCCGCAAGCCTGCCTCGACGCTGGCGCGCTCGGCCTCCGTTACGCCCGCCCAAGCCTTCTCGCTTCCCTTGCCGCCGGCAACATCGGCGTGGAGGCGATCGCGAGCCACAGTCACGGCGATCTTGCAGCTCTGAACCCTGCTGGTCGCCGACTCGACCTCGAGCGTGAAACGCTCCAAGGCCCCGCGGGCCTCCACGACAAAAGGATCCGCCTCCGGGTTCTTCACAGCCTTGAGGAATGCGGCCGCGGCCTTGGCTGCCTGGTTGGTGATCGTTTGACGTTCGGGTCCGGTTAACTCAAACATCCGTACCTCCCTTTGCCTCGCTACGCTCGAGCGTCGTGATCACTGGATGCCTCCCGCATCGGCAAAGCCAAAACCCCAGCGCTGGGCCTGGGCGCTCGTAAGGGCGACGTCTCTGCCACCAGCCTCATAGAAAGCATCCAGCGCATGCTGAGCCGGCATCCCGGTTCCTTTGAGCCACCCATGCGCCCTGCCCCACGCGGCGAGCTCGCTCTGCTCGCCAGCCGCGTGTGCCACCTCGTGTGCTAAGACCGAGATGGACCGAACGGCCCGCACCGTGTCGCTGGAAATGTGGAGTTCGAGCCCGGCGCCAGAGTCGCCGACATACCCATTGACCCGCTTCTTGCTCGCCGGCGAAATCAGCGGCTCCGGGCCAAGGACGATGGTGATGCTCCCGGCAGCCGCCCAGCCGGCCTTGATGGCAGCGCGCTCGTCCGCGTCGATGCAGCGCCAGACAAAGGCAAAATCTTCGCGAAAGCTCCGCGCAAGCCGCTCGAGACCGGGGCTGACAGAGAAGGAGAGGCCGTCAAAAAGCTCCCGGTCGCCTCGCGAGACGGGGCCAGCGGTCCTCGGCGCCGCGGCAGCGGGCGGCGCTGCACTCTGCGAGGCAACGACGGGCTCGTGTTTCTCCGACGGGTTCGTGGTGAGGAGGACGTACATGGGTAGTAGGCCGCCCGCCTCGGCGAAAAGACTCGCCATTCCGCGGCCCTTCTTCGTGACCTTCCAGCCTTCGCCCTTGCGCTCCGCTTCGCCGCCACAGGTGCGGCAACGACGGATCCGGCCACCGCCGCGTTCCTCAACGTTTTCACTGAAGCAGCACAAGCACCATGCACTCATCGAAACCTCACAACCCCGCGTCGGGCGCGGCCTCCCGGTCCCGGTGCGCGGCAGGTAGGCCGCGGCCGGTGTTGCGACTCCAGCGCGACGGGTATGCCGCGCTGGGTAGATCCGAGAGAAAGTCGGGGCGGCGAGGTTGGCGGGGGAGCAACCCGCCGACCGCCTGAGCATGGTCGCCTCGCCGCCCCGACATCTTCGATTCGGTCACTTCGCCACCTCGATCCCTTCGGCCACAAGACCAACATAGGCCCTCCGCTGGCGGTGATCGGTGATCGCGGCCAGATTGCGGCGAAGGCGTCCAGCGACTCGCCGGGCGCGGTCCTCGAGCTCGAACTCGACCGCGCCCCAGGCGACCAGCCGGCGGGCCGCCGTGGTGGCGGTCAAGCCGGGATCGCGGCGCAGCATGGGCTCCAGCAAGTCCGTGAGGGTATCCAGCACGAGGGCGGCCTCTGCACGCCGAGCCGAGACGCCGGCAGCCGAAGCGATCGCGAGCTGGGCCTGGCGCCGGCGGCACACAGGGCAGGACCCTGTCATCTTTCGCTGCCCCTGTCGACGACGGCCGCGACCGTGCCGAGGTCGACCAACGCCAACCGCCCTGTGTGGTGCTCGAGAATGGCGCACTGTTTGCTGACTCCGACCAGCCGCGCGCGCAGCAAGACGCCAGAGAACAAGCGCAATTCGACCTCGCGGTCTGCGAAGTTGGCGAGTTCGGCTCTCGCGGCCTCGGCACGGGCCTCCGTCAACGTGGTTGCTCGTGCCTCGACGCGATCCATGGTGTTCAGTGCCGGCCCTGGTTTGGTCGCTCCCGTCATCGCGGCACCTCGGCGAGCTCTTCGGTGATGGCGACTACACCGGTCGTGCGAATCAGCAGGAGGCCGCGAGAGTGCCGTTCCAATGTCAGCCAGTCGTCGCCGGCATGTAGCAGCTCGCCCCGGTGGTGCCCACCGCCAGCCGTCACGATCGAGACGTCGCGGCCTATGACCGCGGCAAGTCCGACTTTCGCAGGGCGCCGGCGACGGGGTTCGAGCCGGGCGCCGGGCACACCGCCTCGAGGACGCGGGGCTTCGGCCTGTGCGTTGCCAGCCGGAGCCCCGATCGCACGCGCAATCTTCACCTCGGCTTCGATCCCGGCAAGCGCTGCCGCTGTGGATCCTCGGCCGCTCCGCCCGAGGACGTGTCGCGCAACGGCCTCGCGCTCGGCAAGCCGCCTGCGAGCACCGGCGAGAACGGCTCCAAACGTTCCTGCCTGTTTACGAGCGGCAGCCGTTGGATCGGTGCCCACCAGCTCGTCAACGATCTCGGTCGGCTGCTTCGCCGCACCTGGTGCGGGTTCGATGGGCTCGTGGTGCCGTTTGATGGGGGCGTTCACTGGAGACCACCTCCGATTCCCGCGGGGACCTCGGCGGTGGCAGTTGTGTTCCTCGGCCTCGAGTAAGGGGTTTCCTGAGTTTCGAAGCGTTCCTGCGCCGCCGTCTCGACAGCTTTCACGATCACGACGGCGCTGGGCAACCGACCGCCGGCTGAGCCGGCCTGTTCGGCGATGCGCCGAACGGAGTTGATGATCGAGGCGGGTCTGAAGCTCTTCTCGTCCAGGGTGCGCCTCGGTGCGTCGGCGAGCCTGCGCGCGACGGCGTGAGCGTTGTTCCGGTCTGCATAGCACTCCAGACCGCGCGCGATCGCGTGAATAGCCTCAACGATTTCCCCAAGCTTTGGGAGATGCCTTTGGGAGAGAGACCCGGCAGCGCTGTCAAGCGCGCCGGAAGTGTCTCTCTCTTTCGTCGTCTCTCGTGTATCTCGCTCTAAGGGATGCTGGTGCACCGGGTGCGCGGGTGGGGTGTCCGGCGTGCGCCCCTCCCGTGCATCCCCTGCACCCGTGCATGTGGTGCGCGGGTGCACCTCATGCGCAGGTTGCAGGCTGGCGAGACTTCGCACGTGTGCGGATTCGAGCCGATAGCTGGTCCGCTGACCGGGCCGACGACTGACAAGCAGGATCCCACCGTCAATCAGGTCAGCCAAGGCGTTCTGCACCGTGCGACGGCTGTACCCTGTCCAGCGGCGGAGCTCGTCCACCGAAGCCCGGGAGGTACCACCGCGCGGCCAGCCATCAAAGCCAACGTGACCGAGGACCGCCGCCACGGCCGATGCTGGGGCCCGGCGATGCGGGACACGATCCGCCCGCGCCGCCCTGCCGATCGTGAGCGTCGAGAGACGCTCATCAGTCGCGCTGGCGGTTTCGGTGTCCTCGGTGGGGCGTGCGTTCATGCGGCGGTCACCCCGCCGCCGCCGCGCAAATCTCGCTGGGAAGCCGCGGCCGCACGGTCCGTTCCCGGATGTAGCGCTCGAGTTCGATGCGATCGTAACGGATGCCGCGCCGGCCGTGGCGGACCCAACTCAAGCCCCAGGTCGGGTTGTGTCGCTCCTGCTTGAGCGTCCCCTCCGTGGTGCCCAGGATCCTCGCGGCCTCGGCCGCACGCACTAGCCGCCCTTCATCTCCTGTGTGCTGAATGCTCGCCTTTCGCATCTCTGGCCCTCCGGGACGTAACCACCGCCCCCAGGAACTAACCTATGAGAACCCGAGGCGAAAGGTGATGTCAAATTGTGTTGTCTCAATTAGATAGAGTGCTGGCCGTTTGAATAACGTGGTATGACATAACATAACGAGACGTGACGAGCAAGCTTCCATTGTTGAGACCATGCTGCGACTACGTAACAGCCATGCATGTTTTCAGGTTGTGGGGCGTTCGGTGGGTTTGCTCATTTTCGCTGCCGGATCGGCGTGACCTTCCGGCTGTCCTGCCGGGCGTCGATCACCGCCTTATCGAACGCAAGCGCTACTTGCTCCATAGCGGTGCGGACGGGCGCCAGGTCGAGCCTCGCGTAGACCTTCGTTGACGCGATGCTCGCGTGACCCAGGGCCTTGCCGATGAGGAAGGCGTTCGCGCCCTGAGCCGCGAGCCAACTTCCGAGGGTGCGCCGCAGATCGTGCACGCGAACATCCTCGAGCTTCGCCCGCGCCAGGATCCGGCGCCAGGCCCTCTTGGGCTCGACCAGGTGACCGCTCGCCCCCCACGAGGGGAACACGAATATCTCGCCGTTCCTGGCGCGCCGGGTCTCGGCGTTGCGGTGTCGGACGTCGCGGAATGTGAGCCCCTGGACGGGCCGCAGGGCCTTGACGCGGTGCGCGAGCACGATATGGTCCGCCTTCCGGCGCTTGAGCACCTCCACCGCCTGCGGCACGAGGGCGACCGAGATCGGCTTCCCCGCCTTCGCGGAGCTCGCGGGGATCTCCCAGGTCCCGGCCGCCAGGTCGACCTCGCTCCACCGTAGCGCTTGCACGTTCCCGCGTCGGGCCCCGGTGTAGAGCAGCACGAGGAAGAAGTCCGCGAGGTCCCGCGGCTCCCCCTCGAGCGCCTTGAGGAAGCGCGCCAGCTCGCCGGCGGCGAGGTAGCGCTCGCGCTCGGTCTCCTTGAATCTCGGGATCCGCGTGCACGGGTTGACTTCGTGCCAGCGGGCCGGGGCCTGGCCACGGGCGATCACGAACGAGCACGCGGCGCTGAGTACCTCGAGGGCGCGGTTCGCGCGCGCCTTGGACCGCTGCCCTCCCTTGGCCTGCATCGCCGCCACCCGTGCCCGGGTGACGTCGGAGAGCTTGAGCGTGAGCAGTGGCGCCAGGTAGTCGCGCGCGAGCTGTTTGGAGGTGACGATCGCCTTCGGTTTGCGGTTCGGGCGCAGGTGTTCCTCGGTGTAGAGCTCGATCGCCTCGCGCACAGTGAGGTCCGCCCGGCGGTCGCGCTTGGCCTCGTTCGGGTTTCGCCCGTCGTCGATCGCTCCCTTCGCGCGGCTCGCCGCCTTCCGAGCTGACGTTACCGACTTGTCGGGAAACCGCCCCAGGAAGATCCGTTCGCTGCGCCCCGCCACTTTGCGCCGGAAGTAGTAACTCTTCACTCCCCGCTCGGTCACCTGCAACGACAGGCCGGTCTCTTTTGTATCGAAGACGAAGTACCTACCGGCCTGCCCGGTCCATGGGTTTGTTCCCGCCGGGAGCGCCTCGAGGGTTTCCTTGAGGAAGAGAAACCGGGTCGCTGGTGGTAGACCAACGACCTTCGGGTAGGAGCCGGTGCCCCCCTGGTGCCCCCTTGACCGCTGACTCGGGCTCACCGACTCTGCCCTCCACTCACCTCTCAATCTGGCACCGAAAGCCCGGCCTGTCAAGCCCTTTCACCCGGGGAGCCCGGCCGCGCCTGGAAGACCTCAGGATCGGCGTTCTGCGGAGGCGGGGACGCTTTTAACCCGAAGGTCGTGGGTTCGATCCCCACACGGCCCAAATAGGATCAAGCACTTGCGAGGCACCGCTTTTTCAGGTCACCCAAAGACCAGCCTCGTGCCTCATTTGTGCCCCCTGAGATAGTGCGGGCCGAGGGCGATCTCCGACCCTGAGCTATCCTGACGCGAGAGGCGAGCGCCGAACCGGCAGAATCGCCGGATCTGGTATCCACAGTGAAGCCCCTGGTCACCTGCGGCTCCATCGGGTACCGGGCGCCCGTGACGATCTAGGGTTATGCTTTCCTCAAAGGGGGTCAAATGAAGCGGATTGCGCTGGCCGTCGTCTTGCTCATTTTCGCTGCCACACTCCCCGCGCAGACATATGACGAGGCAGTCGCTGCGTACCAGCAGGGCAAGATCTTTATTGCAGCCCAGGCCTTCATCAAGCTGGCCGAGAAAGGGGACGCGAAGGCGCAGCTCATGCTCGGCGACATGTATTCAAACGGCAAAGGCGTGCCGCAAGACGATGCCGAGGCCGCGCGCTGGTACCAAAAGGCCGCTAACCAGGGGGACGCGAGAGCACAGTTCACCCTCGGCAACATGTACTCCACCGGCAGAGGCGTGCCGCAGGA
>Ga0315288_10005721_pt1 | contig 15798 bp, 19 predicted proteins | sample YL17G11_20_MG_FD_203454 | JGI IMG/M metagenome (GOLD analysis project Ga0315288, IMG submission 203454) | Sediment microbial communities from Yellowstone Lake, YNP, Wyoming, USA - YL17G11_20 | ecosystem: Environmental > Aquatic > Freshwater > Lake > Sediment | place: USA: Wyoming | collected...
TATCACCTGCATCATATTTAACCTTCTCATCAGTACCAACAGCCGTTGAAGTAATAACCAGTTTATCAGCATCACCGCCTATTCCTTCTGCAAGTGAAATACCCGCACCAGCAACTATCTTTGCAGATAAAAAATCCGCAGCAGCATCATTGGTATCATATTTGACCTTTTCGTCTACGGAACTTCCCCCACCACCAATACTAATATTAGCATTAATAGGATCATCACCAACCGTGATATTCCCATTAATACCATCAACAATACCTAACGTTACATTTATATCAGCCACTTGACACTACTTTACTTACTGAATCTTTCAAGTTAAATATACTCATTATACCAATGGTATTTTTCTGCGAACTCTGATAATTTATATCAGTCTCCACCACATTAATATCAATACAGTATCCGCCTATTGTAGCGTTTTTTGTAACGCCAGATAATATGATTGCCTGATATGATGTGGGTGTTATTTGAGTCAATGCAGTAAATCCTCCGGTTCCTGCTTTACTGAACTTAACTAATATAGCACCTGTCCTTCCATGAATAACATAAATATATAATTCTGCCAGGGTTGCAATATTTATAGCATTGCCTAATGAATCACTTAATCCTATAAGCAGGGGAATATCATCACCTCGTTTTCGTTCTACAACTGCCATGATCGTATATTTAACATAACATTTATATTATTTTCCAGGACTCTTGCCCTTGCCTACCCTTATGCCTATTGCATTGATCATATCAGAAAATTAAAAGGTCAAAATAACGAGTTAGCATTAACCGTTACCATGACCTCGTTATTCATATTAGTAACCTACTGAGAAATCCCCGGTAGTACCCTGGTTTACTGACCATATCTTTGCCGGATACCACTTACCGAGATACGCCGTTGACTGCACCAGAGTAATAATAAAATCAGAACCATCGAATAGTGTCACATAGAAAACACCAACCGCCTCAATGCAGATCATGAACGTCCCGTCCGGGTTCAGTTCCGTTGGTCTATAATCACCACTATTCAATGTCGGGATGCCAGTGATAACACCTACCGTGACATCTGTACCTACAATCTGAAAGTCAACATAACCACCACCAGTGTCCCGGATCATCTGCTCGGAGTGATGAAGGTCGCCACACTCCATCTTTTTGAATCCTGTATTTTTAACTAAACTCATAATTGCCCCCTATCTAGTCCTTGGTTAATAAATGTCTTTATTGCAAGATGACCACATTCATCATAAGCGAATATGTTTTCAACTAAGGCACTTTCGGGGTCTATATGGTTATTGTCACAAGTCCAGAAACTCTCAAGATCATCACAGTAGTCGTACTCCTCTATTGTGTTTATCTTCCAATGACCATCCTCCCATACTATGCAAAGAGCAAGCATCTGATAAAAACTCAACGGTAATACCCCACATTCAGTCTTATAATCTATTACCTGACCTAAAATATCTCCCATGACTGTATTTATTAAACTGCCGTTCCTTGATTCCAAAGCATCTTGAGACCCAGGTTTCCACACTCATCCAAAGCAAAGACATTCTCCACCAGGAGACGCTCTGATTCAATTTGATTAGTGTTACAATCAACAAGGTCTTCAAGATCATCGCAATGTTCCGATGTACCCAGGATATTAAGATAATAATGCCCATCATAGCCTACTATACAAGCAGCCAGCATCTGAATAAAACTAAGTGGCAGACTGCCACATTCAGTGCTATAATCCGTAAATGTTCCTCCTATGTCTCCCATGTCCGTATATTTAAGCTACTATTGATATTTGTCTGAAAGGATGGTTCTTTGAAGTCCATGTAACCTTCAACATGATCTTTACTATCTCCTGACGTGTCCGTGGTATGACCTGGTTCATCTTCAGTGACACATCCAGTCCTTCCCACCCGCCATAAAGAATGCCATCGGCAGTCTCAAAATTCGCCTTATACCTACCATTACACTCCGAAGACAATAGAAACTCATAATTTGTCTCATTCGTCTCGTCAACCTCCAGGTTAAGTGTGAACTTCTTATAACCTATTACAGTCCTGTCACCACTGATAGGCGTCTCGGTCTGTTCCGGTTCCGGCATATCACCAATAACGGTAAATTCACGTATGTCGTCAATAGCCGATCCCGATGGATTCAAATGACTTGCCCAGTGAGCAGGATCATTATATTGCGGAATCCCATTAAATGGTGGAGTCGCAGAATCGACCCATAAGTATAACTTTGCAATCTCCCCAAAATGCACCTCAGGTGCGCAATCAGAGAATAACACCTCATCCAACAGCCCCGTGCAATCGGTAGGGCAATCCGGTAATACATTTACACTCATCTCTTCTCTTTTTTAATTATTAATACAAAAATATACCATATCATTACTATACTATTAAATATTAAATTAATTTCCACAACAACCCCCAATAACTATACTCTCATCATAATCGAATGTCAGGTCAATTTTTGCGTAATACTTATCATCACCGATCCATTCATGTTCGACCTCAAGATTAAAAACAGTATTTGTATCTCCGACAAGATCAGTCAAGGTAACTGTATCATGTAACTTCATGCGGTTGAACACATCCACCATGAAATCCGGCATTATCTTTGTCCTGGCTATATATTTCTTTGTCTGCCGGGCAAATGTCCTGATAAACCGCCCTTCGCCATTCTCCACTCCCTTTTCATCTATCGGATATGTGTTCTCCAACGTATCTGATTCAAACCATATTGTCTGAGCAAACCCTACCGGATAAAAGATATTTCCTATCGAACAGGAATTAGAGAAGTTTAATATCAGATATTTTGTCGAATATGTTGCCGTTGGCGGATTGCCGGAATCCGAACCAAATACACAAGTCACATGGAACCAGTCAGAAACATATTCTTTGGCATTATCCATTGTTATCAATAAATAGTAAATACCTTCTGTCATATTTGCCAGAAGTGTATCACCACCATAAGCAAAATAAAAGTCTGTTGCCGTTGCTGTCTGTGGTATCATTGTTGGAAGGGTAAACAGTGCCGTTATTGGTATTGATGCACCAGATAGAGTTATCAGTTCAACAGTATTAACGGATGTGGCACCATCACCATTGTCTAACCACTGAAAGGAAGGAAGTCTGTGCAACGGACAGGTTATTGGTGTCGGTACAGGACTCGTAATTCCATTCTTGCCACGTTCGTAGCATTGTTTTTCTACCTTGTCATAAATCGGTAATGAAGTATAAATAGTTTTCATATTACAGCATATATATAAGCATTTGTTACAATAGGAGAGCCAAACATAAAATCAGGTGCGGGATCTTCACCCCGGAATATGTCTATCTCTGCACCCGTATATTCAAACTCCAGTTTTATCTCCCAACCCGGTAATATCTGATGCGTGAATATAAAAGTATAATTATGCCCTGTTGTTCCCACAAGAAACGTCAGTGCCTCCCAACCACTATCCACATGAAAAGCATGAACATCATCATAGATTAATTCCTTTACTCGTATATTGAAATTTCCCGGACATGGCAGGTTGAATATAAATTCAATATCCACCGTATCATCAGGTAATGTAGTTGATGATAATGATGGCATTGCCCACACTCCAAATATATCATCAGGTACTCCCGGATTGACCCCCGGTAGTGGTCCGTATATAAGTTCAAACTTAGTCTCTCCCGTAGGTGATAGTGCCGCTGTTTTCACTTCTGCTTTTGCTCCTCCGAAATATGTCTCTCCCAACTCAGTAGTTATCACTCCTTCAGGATCAAGTTCTTCACATAGTACTGCTGAACACTCCTGCTGTTTAACTTTTCTGGCAGAATAGAACGGCTGTAATGTGCCATTCATATAACCTTCAATCAGAACCCGCTCGAATTTAAAATATGAATGTTGCAGGTTAGCTATCGACAAATCCATGTTAAGTTGATAATACGAATTATCAAACCGACCAAAGTCACCTCGGACAAAATAATTGCCTCCATCTTCATAGTTACAGAGAATAACAAACCCTTCATCTGCAATATCTCCTCCGTTAAGTATATATTCTATGTCTGTTGTTACTTCGATAGTCTTTGTAAGTGTATTTGATCGAACATCCTGATTCACGGCTGCCGAGTCATACCATATCGGTGTACCCACAAAGTTCACACCATCGGACTCCATGAATGAGAACTTCTCATATTTTGGCATCCGATCTTTCATGTAGGAATATTTATTTGTTGCTATACAAGATAACTGCGTTCCAAGATCAATACCTGCGGGATGAGGAAACCACGACACGTGTTCAACACGGAATGTATTTAAAGCAAGATCATAAGTCCACCTGACATTGAACATAGTATAAAATATATCCATCAACTCATTCCAACTCAGTAGTGCCGTCCGTGCCGGATCAGTAGACGTGTATCTTGTGATGTCTGATTTTTGTGCAATAGTAAGATATAACAGATGCGAGTCTTCAATAGTTATCGGATTAGGGTCATCAGTAAAGAAATCGCTCTCCACTATCACTCCCGCACCACATAGTTCTTCGGCAATCATCTCCAGAACATTATCCGATCCCAGACGACATAGCCACCTCATGCGGGTATAGTCATAATTCGTACCTTTATATACTGCTGTTACCATCCCCATTGCCGGAATGCCATCAGTATCATTGAGAAAGTTAAACTGATCATCTCCCTTGTCAATAATATCCGTATAGTCATCCAATACTGTTGGTGTTACCTCGAAAGTACATATATCAATATCCCATTTACCATCGGCAGTAGAAAAATAACCCTCCCAATATGTCTCTATTATGCCACCAAAATCTTTTGTTATTGTGAGATAGTTCCTTATATCGGGATCAAATTGTTCTATTGACCAGAACAGGTTCCAGTCATCCCTGCGGTTACGTGTTATGCCACCATCATCAATAGCCGTACTATTCGTCCCAAAGAGAAGTGTACCATTGAATTTCCTGCGATAGAATATATTCTCCCCTTCTTTCTCTGATACTATTGTTGTACTCAGGAATTTAAGCGGGAATACTTCATAGACTAATGATGAACCTCCGGGATCAATATAAAATCTGTAAACAGGAAGATTACCATAACTCAGAGGTACGACATCGGGATAGTAGGGTGGTATAGGTGGTTGAGGAGGATCAGGAGGAACAGCGGTATAGTCCCTGACAAGACGGACTGATTTTCCTTCTGCCTTCTCCATTGTACTAACACCAAAAAAAGCAGAAGCCCAACTTGTATTCGCAAAATATGATACCAATACATCAAATTCATCACTTGTCCATATATCATTTAATTCACGGAACGCATAAAAACTACCATAAACAGATATTCTTGCGCCTGCACCTATTGATGTAAAACCTGAACTATTATCAGCATCCGTATTTGGAAAATCCCAATGGAATAATCCTGATTCTTTTAATTTACCGCCAGAAACAACATCACCACCGAGATATGTTGATAATGTTGCCCACTCTGTACTTGAGGGAATATGCCATCCTATTTCTTCAACACCATCCCTTTCCAGATATGCTAATTCATGCCAGTTATCTACTGCATACCAGTTATATAATGCACCGTATGGCGTTTTGCGTGTTATATTATTATCGTACCAACAATAAGCCCCATGAATATCATTTATCCATTCAGAATTATTTTCTGAAAACATCTCACACGTAACACTAAATTTCGATGTTGACGTTGTGGTAATAAACCCGATTGCGTAATCACCATCCGATGTTATTGAAAAATTAAGATTATTTACACCTGCCGTTATTAATTGTGAACCAGATAATATATCATCTTTATATAATGCTGCCTTCGGAAGATCACCACTAATTAATGTAAGATCAAAGTTAAAATATACAGTATCTCCATTAACCAATAAAATGTTATTTCCTTTTGCATTTGCAATAGGTCCTACAAATTCCTCTGCATTTGTTATATCTGGACCTGCTGATGTAAATATATCAAAATTAATATTTGTCCATCCTGTAAGTAGATTATCTGTTGTATCTAATTGTTTATTCGCAATAGGTGTGCCATCAGCATAATGGGTAGTCTTGAGGTTCTCAATAATCCATTCCTGAGTACCGATTACAACGGTAGTATAAACATTGCCATCACGGTCTTTTAATGCCATTACCTATGTATTACTCTCATATTATGTCCTTTGCGAATCACTCTCATATTACCAAAATCCTGAACCGACTCACCTGATAATTTCTCATTTAACTTCCTCTGTTCCATGACCACCTGGTCGAGTCTTGAGTTAGGGCCGGAATTTTCCACCAGGACACTATTACTTATCTTATTCACCGGAGTTATAACAGGTAGTTCTCCTCTGTTGAATGATGATACCATATGATGAAATACCTTACCATATTTCTCAGTGGCCGGTGCAGATAATACTCCCCATGCTTCGCCACGTTCCACCTCGACATGATTAAGAAATTTCTCCCCCCCCTGCGAGTGTTTACGTCCAGTCACAATCCCTTTATCTGTTCCCGATCCTCCTTTAGCCAATCCAACTGTATCATCAACCTGTGACTTGACTGTTATAAATGCAGCAAGCAATAAGGCCACTAATGGAATAGCCAGGTATATGGGATAATCCTCAAATATCTTTGCTGCGGCAGTAATCAACGAACTGGCTTGAATTATTGTATCAATATCCTGTTTCTGTTTTGCTGCCTGACGTTCCTGTTCTATTGCTTTATCCCGTAGTTCCTTAAGTCGTGCTACTTCTTTTTGTTTATTAGCCACGTTAGCGGCATAACCGGCCTTATACAGATCAACTTCAGTATCCAGTTCCCGTTGTGCTTCGGCTATCCTGTCATCAAGTAATTCCCTGTTACGTTGTGCATCTTCATATTTCTTTGTATATATCTCATCTAATGTATTAATGATGAAGTCTTTTGCTTCTATCAATGCTTCTTTCTGTTGCTGACCCTCCTCTGTGTTAGTATCAATACCAAATAAGTCCCAGATAGAAAACTCCTCTTCCGATTTGGTCTTACCCAATTTCTTCTCAGCTTCTGATAATGTTGATTTCTGTAAACCTTCTAATTCGGGTAGTCCTTTTAATAATGCTTCGGATATTTTTTTCTTATCTGCATCACTTATAGTTATATTATTTGCTTCTTTTACTAATGACTTGTAATAGGCTTCCCATAAATTCTTAGCCATAGTATCAAGCATCTGTTCTTCTTCCCATCCTAATCTGTTAAGTTCCTTGAGTTGTTCACGTATTAACCTTAATTTCTCTATACCATAATCCCTCAGTGCTTGTAATTTTTCAACTCCGGTTAATGATTCTAATTCTGATTTATCAAATTCTTCCCTGAGTTTCTGTGCTGACTCATCCCCTTTCTTTCGTTCTTCTGCTAACTTCCTTGCCGCATCTGCTTTCTCCTTTGCGATAACAGCATCAGTTCTTGAACTTACACGTAAATTAATAGCATTTTGTTTCGCTACCTCAATCTCTTTAAAATCAGTTACTATTTTGTCTTTTTGTATATCAAGTATATTATTGAGCCCTTTAGCAAGTTCTCCATAAGCAACGGCCTCACTACCTAAAGCATCTATTTTCAACATGATAGTTTTCATTTCAGGATCATCCGCAGGGTTTAAATAACCACCGCCTGTCTCTTGCAGTATATAATCTCTTTGTTTTAATAATTCATTATATTTCTTGCCTATCTCAATCTGTCTTATCAACATTGGTTCCTGTTGTATATATCGCTCAATAGTTGTTCGATCCTGTTTAGACTTAAACTCTGCATTCCGCATATCATTATTTAATCTTATCTCTGCTAATTTCAATTCATCTGCCGCAGATCGCTTAACAATTTCTTCTGCTTCTTTTCCATATTCAATTCTCTGTGCAGTAGTTTTATTCGCATCATTTTGCAATTCACGTAATTTTTTAAGTTCAGTAGCACTCCTCGATAAACTCAGTTGTAATGCTCGTTCGGAATCCTCAATATTTTGATTGGTTTCTGCATATCGTTGTCCTTCTTTGACTGCATCTTGAATATTTTTAAAAAAATCCTTAAAGTCATTATTGGCTATTGCTCTGGCCATAGAAGCAAATCCCTCTTTCCATCCATTAAGAGTTGCTGCAAATTTATCACTCAACGAATCAGTAGATGCTATGACATCCCTAAATAATTTTACAGCCGCTGTGACAGTCATAAATCCTAATGCCCAGTTTTTTGCAGCAGCCATCATTTTATTACCTTTTCCTGTCATCTGTTCTTCTGCTTTACCTGCATTCTCATAAGCCTCTAATCTTTTTTTCGATGCCTCAATATCTTTATTATACCAAGCAAGATTCTCTGCACTGGTTTTTCGTTTCCATTCTTGAAGTTTTTTCAACACAGCTTCCTCTTTTTCAATGATACCAATAGCCTTACTTGATCCTGCCTTTACTTCATCATACATCTTCTGTGTCTGCGCTTGATTCTCCTTCATTGCTTGTATAAACTTCCTATTGTCTGCTACAATAGTTAATGTCACTTCAGCCATTTTTCTTACTTTTATTATTCACGTAATCAAAAAAATCAAATATATCAAACCGCTTCAACTCATTCATCTCACTAGCCTTACCATCACAAATGGCATAAATCAATTCATTCCAGTATTTATCCAAATCCTCCAGTTCCTTCTTTATCATCACTGTTCGTCTTTTCCCGGTTCCTTTGAAGTATTTTGGGAAACCATTTTGTAAGCGGGAATCCAGCCTGGTACTAAATTCACCGCCAACTGAAAAAAAGGGGTCACCGACAATTCCTTTCCCCAACACTCAATCTTCTCTCTCATCTTCCCCTCATCATAAACTGTCGGATCTTCCCCCTCTTCATCAATAAACAATGCACATAACCGTAATGCCGGATCGTCTTTGTCGTCCAGACTGACTATCCCATACATTATGTTATGTAATATTACCGCTGCCTCACCTAACTTGGTAGCATTTAGCATATCCCATGCCTCACGTATGCGCTTGAATGTATCATGGAACGTAGCAGAATAACCAAACTCTAAGTTCAACTTTTGCAATTCCCTGTATCTGGCAAATGAAAGCGAGTCCTTGACATAAAACTTACGTCCGCCACATTCGAAATGCTTCTTTTCAAAATTTATTGATCGTAATTCCATATTCTTTCGTAAATTGAAACTAAGAAAACTGAGAGAGAGACGAAAAATAAAAGATCAATTATGTTGAATGGTTTTGTAATTACAAAGTACCACAGTGATACCTGACCTGTAAAACAATATGAACATGATCCCAGAGGTTTGGCAATCCACTCCGGTAATTTATTAATCACTTTCTGGTATGGTGCGAATATCATCCCCGGTTCACCAAGAGCCGTGAACATAAATGCAATAAGTGATATTTTGAATATCTCAAACATCGAATGGTATATTAAAACTAAGTCCTGTCTCAACTATCGCTGTCAGACGGTGACGACCATCGAGTAATATCCCCTGTTTATAAATTATTGGCATCCCTTTCCCATCTTTCCATTTTCCTGATAACATCATGTCTTTATATCTTTCAATTTTTCTTCTTACCGTAATATTCCCTGGTCTGCCACGCGTAAGTAATTCTTCCGCTATCTCAGGAGTAAATAATTTAAGTACAGGCTTCATAAACATCAGTACTACGTAAACATATAGCGAATGTCGTCTGTATATCCAAAGCGAAATAATCATACGGAGCCATCAGGTATTGTGAGTGTTTCTCATCATATGTATATGCTGAGAAGATCGAGTTGCTTCGTACTGCTTGACTAATCACCTCGGAATAAACATGATCGAACGGAAAATGATTCTCCGGGAATTCCGGCATGGCACGTATCAATTCAGCTACTATGTGAGCTGCATATGTGCATGGTGATTCTGACTTGCAATAACCCGACTCTGTCAGCTTCTCAATATTGATCCAGCAGACCAGACGAAGATTTGAAGTGTAATATTTCCAATGACTCTCCGAACGGACAAAAGACACACCATTATCTTCGAAGTAAATAACAGTCTTATACTCAGAGTTAGGCATAAGGTCATTATACGCTCCCTCTTTGCAGTCATCAGCCGTTACACAACACGCAATAGGAAATGACTTCTGCACCAGGTTGCCGTCTGACCCTTTGATGTCAAAATATGTCACTGCGGTCAGTCCTGCAATCTTATCTACAAAGTCCAATCCATCAATATGTTCTTTTATTATGTTCGCTATTGCCTGATTCATAATCCGTTTTCTTTAAATATCTGAAGTACCTGAAGATTATATCTCCGCATCAGGTCATCCTGTTCTGTCTTGGATAAGTCAAGTATATCACCTCGGCGTTTTGTATTGCCTTCAAGTTTCTTCTTTTCAATATCCTGTTTTGCCCCTATAATCGCAATGCCTCTTATATGGTCTGCTTTTGTACTTAATAGATCAGATGCTTTAGGCTTTTCGCTCATAATATTATTCCACATACTATTTGTCACCGAAAAGTTAACAAGATCACCCTTCCCTTTCCCAAGTTGTAACTCTCTCCATTTTTTGTAACCACCCTCTAATACTGCAAGATGGTGTCCGTTTATTGTTTTCCATTTATACCCTGATCTCTTTTCTTTGGTATTCAATAATGCTTTACAAACTTCTTGTTTAAATGACTTACAACCAATATACATAGGTTTAGTCGAATATGGAGCATATTTCTGACCATGAGCATCTATTCCTGTTTCCTGGATTCTTCCTCTTAATAAAGTAAATGCTTCGATGGCAAGTTGTTCCATGATAACCCCATTTTGATTACCTGCTATCCCTAAAATAACTTTATCATATTTTTTATCCAATTCCGGGAAAGTCATAACATCTGTGATTGACGGTGATAACCAAAGGGAGAACGACACTTGAGACATTCATTCCTGTTAAGTTCAATATTCTCAGCAATAAACTCAATCATCACCTTATATCTCTCCTCATAATAGATCATATTAGCCGTCAGACCATCCACACCGAGAAGGGTATAACGACTGACTTCTTCGGAATCCATTATATATGCCGAGAGAAACGATCCGGCTTTATAGACCAATGCCCATGCAATAGCAGAGTCAACAGGATCACTTGACCAATCCGAGTGATCGTCACAAAGCATCCCAAGAACATCACAACCGAAGTCACCATGCAGGATCAGTCCCCGTGCATCACGTGTAGTACCCCAATCGTCACGTTCAGACAGAGTATCTCCTGAGATGCCTCCTATCATTGCCCATTCAGTCCACTTGTCCCTGGAAGCCTTAAAACAAGGATTATCAATATTGAAACACCAGCGGAAACCCCCGCAGTTACAAGTCAGTTTATTATTATAAGGCAGTCCGATAGTCTGGTAAAGAAAATACAGATTTCCTTTGAGACTGTATTGTGTGGCTGTAACAGCATTGAACTTTGGTCTCCCGGCAAGTGATGTGAGATGAAAATGATCTATGGCACTGGCTCCGTCCTCATCATCGTCACCCGTGTAAACTTCCAGATCAATGCCATTACCATCATCAATGATGACTGTCACGCCTCTCAAGGTAAATGACCCACCGATAATATCGGAATACATACGCAACCCGTGATAATCGGCATCAGAGAGTTTGGAAGTAAATGTCTTACCACCTATATCGCCGTTAAATTTTGAACGTGCAGGCTCTTTAGTCTTTAGTATCTCTCTCAGAACATCAACTTTAAAGGCATTGATAGCATTTTCACGTGCAGCATACATCTTTTCCAGTAATGTAGTATTGCCACCCGTGGAATTCAGTATTCGCAGTGCCATGCCTTGCAACTCATCAACAAAAAGACCGGACTTTGATACATAAGCATCCGTGCCGGTGCATAAATCTGCCTTACGGGAAATCCCTACTACATCATCTAAACAACTGAATATACTCATCTCTTTAAGTAAAAAAGGTGTGAAGTAAAATTACAACACACCTTCATATTTTAATTAAATGTTAAATTAATTAATTTGCCGGTTCCGTTCCACATTCGAAGATTAATACTCCGGTGTTGTCCTCATCACATGGGAAAGGATTAACAGCAAACAGTCCCCATGCCTTGATCTTCCATGCCTGATAGAAGTCATTACCTTCGCAGGTCTCTTTTACTATGAAGTCGTAAAATACTCCCGGTAGGTTCTTACTCTCTTCTGACCATTCCCAATATTGCCCGGCTTTCTTTTCAGCATTGATCGGATTGATCTTATTCCATGCCTTATTGAGCAGTGCCACAGCCGTCTTATGTACCAGGAAACTTTGCCCGGCAGCATTAACCTCAATATTTTCAGGATCTTGATATACCCGCAGGGTATTCATCTTACGGAAATTACCTGAACCATTGGCATTAGCAGCCTCCAGAGGACGGTTGAAAAGCAACTGATAAAGGTTGTTTCCTGTCAGGAAATAAGGATTACGGAATTTATTCAACCTCTGTACCTGGTTGAAATATCCCCATATAGCATCGTCCCAATACTGTGGAGCGATATACGTGATACCTGGATGAACGTCACCGATGCCTCCGGTAAACAGGTTAGTACCAGCTGCCAACGTCAGACCTCCTACACAAGCCTGTGCCACGGTCTCATCGAGAGCGGTCATGTGAACTAACTTCTGAAATGCTATTGACTCCTGCATCTCGATAGTGCGATCCCGATAATGCCGTAGAGGGACTTTGAACGTTGTCTCACCCATACACTCTATCTCATAGTCCTTGCAGTGCGGTTCAGCATCTTCCCCGGTTATTTCACAATCACTGGAACATGAAGTTACTGCCGGTTCACATTTCGTGAGCCATTCGACTCTCAGTTCCATGTTCTTTGCTTTCTCAATCTCTTCGAACTTAACAGATTGATTCTCAAGAATAGCCTTTGCAGTAATAACATCAGCGATCAGATCGTTGTTTTTCATCGGATCAGTCCATATATCATCTGCCATCCTTTGTATGGTGTGGAGATAATTACAACTAATTTCTAAACTCATTTTTTTAATCTTTTAATGTTTCGTACAACTCTGTGAATTTCTTTCGGTCTTCAGGAGTTATCTTCGGCTCTTTGAGTTTAGCAAGTGCATCGGCTTTTGTCTTTACCTCTCCGGTTCCACCCTGTTGCGTGGTGGATTGATTACCGGCAGAACTACGTTGTTGCGCTGTGGGATATTCAAAACACTTATCAGCAATGGATTTTTCAAACTCATCAAAACTGACAGCATAACCGTGAGAGTCTTCCATTCTTTTACCCTCTTTGTTGAGAACAACTAAACCACCGTCCTCAACCTCCTGAAAGTTATACGACCTCAGTTCATTAAGATATGTCTCTCTCCAAAACTGTGCCTTCTTCGGATCAGCCGGTAATATTGGTTTCCTTGCTTCCAGGTTCGCCAGTGCCTTATCTTTTACTTTCTCAAAGAGTTTTGCACTATTGAATTCCTGTTCACGTTTTTCCAATTTATCCTGCCATTCCTTATCTCTATCCTTCAGCTTTTTATCAATCTCCCCCTGGAGTTTAATATATTCCGGGTGCTTAGAGATGTCTTTTGACCCCGCCTTTGTAGCCTCTTCAACTTGCTTTAACACAACTTGATCTACCAATTCAACTCCTATAACTTCAGATTCAACACCATACTTTTCCTTGATCTCCTTCTCAATTTTGCTGGCACCTTCTTTTATGCCTCTGTTATATTGTCCGGTTTTCTCGGTAGTGAATCGAGCAATACGCTTTTCGTCTGCATCAATTACAACTGTTAAGTCTGTCAAATCTCCGGCCTCATTATAGAGCGTGGCCAATTTCTCCGTATCCAGTTTAAAGACTTTGGATAGTGTCTCATTTAATTTCGTTTGCTCGTCAGCCGTCATCTTTTTTTGGTTTTATTTTTTTTACTTCCAATGGAACTTCATGTTTCAGTGATGGAATTATGGGACGCATACGAAGATCCGTGACCGTAAAACGCCTCATGTCTACGGTTCCTTTATTTACCATCATAGCATAATCCTCATCAGAGATTATGGATATACGCCCTGTCTTTTTAGACTTTAGTTCTTTAGTCATTTCTTTGCTTTTGACCTTACTGGTGCCTTGCGTGGTGCTTTTGCTTCCGTCTTCATGTTTGGTAATGGATCGACTTTTTTTAGATCAGGAACTTTGAGTAATTCCTTCGGGACATCTTTTAATATCCGCTTCTCCCGTGTAGCACCATGTTGTATCATGTAAGCAACCATATGCTCCATACAACGTATCTTGCGGTTACCAACCATTAATTCTACTTTCTTTTGCATAACTAACTAATTAGTTTTACAAATTTATAGTATTAATGTCTATTGTAAATTAATTTAATGTTAAATTAAAAAAGCCCCTCCGGTATGGAGAGGCTCACTTTTGGTCTGTGATTATATTTACGATAATGATTCACTTACAATTAATGGGTGACTTCAATAAAGTGATTCACTTTTAAATTTTGGGTAACTTTTGTACAATGATTCACTTAGTTATAGTGGGTAACTTATATCAAATGATTCACTTATAAAACCTGGGTAACTTCCATGCTTTGATTCACTTTCAACCTTTGAGTATATAATTCATTGTGATTAATAAACCCATCCACGTTCTTTCGGCTTTACTATTCCGGTATGTCCCAATTTTGCCTCAACATACAAATCCGGCGTTGGTAGTCCTTCTAATGTCCGTGCAACATACCAGTAATCAGCCAAAAAATGCTTTATCATCTTTCGCATTGCTGCTCCATGCCTGTGACATGGTTTTGTCTCACTCCACATACATTCAATCAATTTACCCTGAGTATTTCGTGACTTAGTAATCTTCATACTACTTTCCAATTTATTCTTTTCAGCATCATAGACATCCCGGTAAACTGCTCGTGTCTTAATCATTGAATCAGCCATAGTATAAAGAACAGTTCTTAACGTCTTATTCCCGCCACCGGATTCTCCTTTGGTATATCTCTCGTGACTTGGTTTATCAAATCCGACATATTTCCATAGTGACGAGGCATATTCAGCTTTTGTGATGTCAATATATACCAACATATATGCTATTGTCATTGCACCTAATCCTTTAATATTAAGTGCCACTTTTACAATAGGCATTTTTAATCCTTTGATATACTTATGAATTCTCCTGTCTTGTTTTCCAAGTTGTTTACTTGTCTCTTTGACTTGGGATTTTAACCATATCTCAGTAATTGAGTCCATCTGATCTGTACCTCTTTTTGCAGCAAGTAATCGGTTATTAACGGAATTCATTAATTTCCTGATCTGTTCCCGACCATCAATTAGTACTTTCAATTCTGTGAGTTCAGGAGTTCTTTCCCGATAAACGGAGTGTCGTTTCATATGCATCACCGGATCAAGAACACGAGTATTTTCATCCGTGTATATGCCTCCTTTTGCTTTCGGTTCAATACGGTCTGTATCGAATAACCTGGTTTCCTCGGCTAAATGTCTTGCCGAAACAGAACATAAACCATTCTGCTCTTTTCTTAATCTTGTTTTTAATGCTGTTTTTGTCATCTTGGGGTTTTATTAAATTAATCACTTCAAATTTGATTCACTTATTTATAATGGGTAACTTTTATACAATGATTCACTTACAATTAATGGGTGACTTCTGGAGAATAATTCACTTCGATCCATTGAGTTATTGTCTAGTAATAATTTTGCCTTTTCGGGTGTGATTAAAATAATTTCTGTTTTCATCTTAATTAATATTAATTTAAAAGCCTCCCAGTTCTGCGAGAAACA
>Ga0315288_10005723_pt1 | contig 15798 bp, 13 predicted proteins | sample YL17G11_20_MG_FD_203454 | JGI IMG/M metagenome (GOLD analysis project Ga0315288, IMG submission 203454) | Sediment microbial communities from Yellowstone Lake, YNP, Wyoming, USA - YL17G11_20 | ecosystem: Environmental > Aquatic > Freshwater > Lake > Sediment | place: USA: Wyoming | collected...
GTTTCAATTCGATATAAAAGCCGTGTTAGCAAAAAATTACATTGATAATCTTTCCGATGAAGTCAAAAAAGGCCAGCGGGGGATGTTGGAGGATGGTAAATGGCCTGGTGGAGTTTCGCCAACGGGATATAAGAAAGAAAATAAACTGTTAGTTATTGATGAATCAAAGGCAGCTTATGTTATTAAAACATTTGAGCTTTATGCTTCGGGAGCACACTCTTTAAAATCACTCAAGGCAGAAATGGATAAACAAGGTTTTCGGTCTCAAAACGGCAAGCCACTAACTAAAAGTAATTATTACCATCTTTTGGCCAACCCAATCTATTATGGGGGAATGTTTTGGAATGGACATTTATATGAAGGGACACATCAACCATTAATTGACCAGCAATTATTTTCTCGAGTTCAGGATATGCTTAAACGTACCAAAAATGGTGAGTTAATTCCTGTTTATGCCAAACATAACTTGACCTACAAAAATTCTTTAAAATGTGGCGAATGTGGTTGTAAAATAACCGGAGAGGAAAAAATGAAAACAAACAAAGGGAATGGAAAAGTTCACCATTGGGTTTATTATCACTGCACTCATTTTAAACCTTGCTCTCAAAAAGGTTCAGCAAGAGAAGAAGAAATAGACGGGCAAATTATAAAGTTGCTCAGCACATTATCATTAGGTGTTAATACAACCGAGTGGTTAAAAAATAAACTAAAGGAAGGTCATGGAGATGAGGTTAAGTTTAGAGAAGAAAACCTTAGGGTTTTAAACAACAACTTTGCTCAAGTAAGAATGAGATTAGATAAAGTTTATGATGATAAGTTAGATGAAGTGATAGACGAGGAGACATATCATCGGAAAAGGGAACAGTATTTAGCTGAACGAGCAGACATAGAGGAACAAATTAAAAGACATACTGTCGCAGATGATAAATATGTTGATTTTGGTTGTTTAATTCTTGATGTAGCCAATCGTGCTTCAGAGATTTATGGGGTTCGAAAGTCAGAGGAAAAACGGTATCTTCTTAATTTAGTATTTTCGAACCTCTTTTTAATGGATAAAAAACTCAAATTTAGCTTTAATACTATCTTTCAAGCAGTCCTCGATTACCAAAAAACTAAAGATTGGCTGGGAGACTAGGATTCGAACCTAGATACACAGGTCCAGAACCTGCGGTCCTGCCATTAGACGATCTCCCAATGATAAGATGATTTTATCAAAATTTGAATCTGGAAACAAGAAAAGTTTTGTGATAATCTATTTTTATGAGAATTATGAAATGGTTAGCACCCATTGGGGTTATCTTAGCCGGTTTAGTTTTATATTTTTCCAGCCAAAGTTTTTTGCAACAAACTTCCTGTGGTTGTGGTCCGCCTTCGGTTGAAGCGAATGGTGAATATCAGAATAATGAAAGACAAGCTATCTTTGGTAATCAGCCAGTTGATTATAGGTTGGCAGAATTAACTCCAAGCCCTGAATCTTTAGCTAGTCAACAAGGTTTAGTTTTAGGAACCAATACCGACGATCGTTGGATTGAAGTTGATTTGTCTGACCAAAAGCTTTTTGCCCATGAAGGCGATAGGATTGTTTATGAATTTTTAATTTCTTCAGGCAAGTGGGCGCCAACGCCAACCGGAGAATTTCGAATTTGGACAAAATTGAGATACACGAGAATGGAAGGAGGCAAAAAGGAAAATAATACCTATTATAATTTGCCCAATGTCCCTTACACTCAATACTTTTATAAAGGCTACGGAATTCATGGGGCTTATTGGCATAATAATTTTGGCCAACCAATGAGCCATGGTTGTATTAATATGGCCATTCCCGATGCAGAAAAACTTTTTTATTGGACTTCGCCTGAGCTTTCTCAAGGCAAGGGAATTGCCTATTCCTCCAAAGAAAGTCCGGGAACAAGGGTTATAATCCACGATTGACTTTTAGCAACTAATTTGTTAGACTGCTAAAACATGCCGATTCTTCTTGGACCAAGTAAAGAAAAAATTATTCCGGTAATCGCCATCCGCGAAACCGTTGTTTTTCCTCATGTTGAAACCGTTTTAAGTTTTGGCCGGCCAAAATCCATTACCGGTATTGAAGCCGCTTACAAAACTGATCAGCTGGTTTGTTTTTTTACTCAAAAAGATTCCAAGGCAGTTGACCCTGGACAAAATGATCTTTATCAAATTGGAACCTTGGCTAAGGTTGAACGTTTACTTTACTCCAGTAAATCAGGGATGAATGCTTGGATAAAAGGCCTGCGTCGGGTGAAATTGGAATCAATTGAAGCCCATAAACCTTTCTTATTGGGAAAAATTGTTGAAATTCCGGAAGTTGTTGAAGAGGGAGAAGAAGTCAAAGCTCTTTCCAAAACCATTATGGAACATTTTCAGCGGGCAATTAATTTAGGGAAAACCGTTGATTTTATGACTATTATGAGATTGATGGAAGGGGGTGCGACCAGTGAGTTGACTGACCAGATTTCTTATGTTTTGGATTTGGAAACAGGAGAAAAACAAAAATTATTGGAAACATTTTCTGTTAAAGAAAGATTAAAGAAAGACTTGCAATTCCTTATCAATGAAATCAAAGTTTTGGAGTTGGAAAAAGAAATTGATAGTAAAACCCAAAGCCGTTTTGACAAGTCCATGAAAGAAGCCGTTTTGCGCGAGCGGAAAAGAGCCATTGAAGAAGAACTAGGGGATTTATCCGGTGAAGATAGCGAAGTCAAAGAATTGGAAGCAAAAATTAAAAAGGCCAACATGCCTTCGTTGATCGCTCAAAAAGCCCAAAAAGAATTGAAAAGATTAATTTCTTTAAATCCCGGCCATCCGGAATATGGTTATATCCGAACTTATTTGGATTGGTTAATTGATATGCCTTGGCAGAATTCTTCGCCGAATAATGCTTCCATTACCAAAGCCGCCCAAATTTTGGATGAAGACCATTACGGGCTTAAAAAAATCAAAGAAAGAATTATTGAATATTTGGCGGTGATGAAGTTAAAAGAAAAAGAAAAAGGTAGTGAAAAAGAAAAAGGCACTACAATTTTATGTTTCATTGGTCCGCCTGGGGTAGGCAAAACTTCCATTGGCAAATCGATTGCCAGAGCTTTAGACCGGAAATTTTTAAGAGTGAGTTTGGGCGGAATTCATGATGAGGCGGAAATCAGAGGACACCGCCGGACTTATGTCGGGGCTATGCCGGGGAGAATTATTCAGGGGATTAAAAACGTTGGGATGAATAATCCGATTTTTATGTTAGATGAAATTGATAAAATTGGGTCGGATTTTAGGGGCGATCCTTCATCGGCCCTGCTTGAAGCTTTGGATCCAGAACAAAACTCCGAGTTTTCGGACCATTATTTGGAAGTTCCTTTTGATTTGTCCAAGGTGATGTTTATCACCACCGGCAATATTTTGGATACGATTCCGCCAGCCTTAAGAGACCGAATGGAAATTATCTCTTTTCCGGGGTACACCGAAGATGAGAAGTTTCATATTGCCCAAAAGTTTTTATGGAAAAAACAGCTCTCAGCCAATGGTTTAGGCAAAAAGAAAATTGAAATTGCCGATTTGGCCATTCGGGAAATTATTCAGCGTTATACTCGGGAGGCTGGAGTCAGGGAATTGGAAAGAATGTTGGCTAATATTTGCCGTAAAATTGCCAGACAAATCGCCGAAGGTAAGAAGGCTAAGGAAGAAGTGACCAGACAAGATGTGGCCAAATATTTAGGACCGAGAAAATATTCAGAAACTTTGACGGAGGAAAAGGATTTTATTGGCATCTCCACGGGTTTGGCCTATACCCAAGCCGGCGGTGATATTTTATTAATTGAAGTGGTTTTAATGCCAGGTAAAGGAAGTTTATTACTAACTGGGATGTTGGGTAAAGTGATGCAAGAATCAGCCAAAGCGGCTTTTTCTTATGTCCGTTCTCATTGGCAGCAATTGGGACTTAAAAAAGATTTTTACAAGGACTTAGATGTTCATATTCATGTCCCGGAGGGAGCGATTCCAAAAGATGGCCCTTCGGCTGGAACAGCGATTACCATGGCCCTAATTTCGGCTTTTGCCAAAAAACCTATTCGGCGTGATGTGGGGATGACCGGAGAAATTACTTTAAGAGGTCGGGTTTTGGAAATCGGCGGAGTAAAGGAAAAAGTTTTGGCGGCTCACCGGGCTGGTCTAAAAACAGTAATTATGCCTAAAGACAATAAAAAAGATTTGGAAGAAATTCCGGAGAAAGTCAAAAAAGATATTAAATTCCACTTTGTCTCCCACATGGATGAGGTTGTCAAAATCGCCCTCAAAAATTCCTAGTTTTTGTAAAGTGTTATAATAAAATATATGTGTTTTTGTTTCAAAGAAAAAACTTCTTTAGGTTTCATTAGTTTTCTTCAAGCTCTGGGGTTGGCTTTTTATTGTGGTTTAATTGCCATCTTGTTTTGGAAGGGGAATCAATTGTTTGGGAACACTCCCAATTTTTGGGGTCCGGCTTTATTTTTAATTGTTTTTACGACTTCTGCCTTAGTTTCTGCCTTGCTTGTCTTGGGTTACCCTTTTTTCTTATTTTGGCAGAAAAAACAAACTCAAAAAGCCATAAGATTGGTTGGTTATACAGCCGTTTGGCTTGTAGGTTTTATTCTTCTGGCTCTACTTCTGGTCATAATTTTTTAAAATTTTGGTGACCCCCTCTTACGTGATTTCGAGTTTACGAGAAACAGGCTTTGCTTAATTGAGCTTTAGCGAAACAAGCTCCGCTTATTTCGAACTTTTTTAAGGAGATTCAGGCAATAAAAAGCCCTACTAACATCCTATAGATTTGACTTTTACCTGTTTTTGGACTATATTCTTGCCATCTAGCGAATTCAGCCAAATTTTTTCAATTGTGAGAAAATTATAGTGATGAGCTTTTGAAATATTTTCAGTTTTTAGTACTTTTACATTTTTAATAAATTTTATTTAAGAAAGGGGAAGAATATTATGGATGAATCTAAAGAAGATCGTTTGGGAAGAGCAAAAAGAATTGTTGAATATTATAGGAAATTGGAAAAAACACAACGTAAATTGGTTAACAATTTACATTTATTTGGAGGGGAAAGAGATAAAAATCCTGAAATTATAGATTTAGAAAAAAAAGCAGAAAGAGAATCCACACAACTTAAAGAATTAAAACATGGAACAAAATATCTTCCAGAAGAAGATGATTGGATCATATTGTGTCTCGAGTTGTTGTTGGACATAAATAGTAAGGTTGATCAAGAAGAGTAGACTTGATAGATTTATCTCTGATACACGGTTAAAGTTATTTTAACTGATTGATTTTTCATAATGGGACTGAAGTTAGATTGATTTTGTAAAAAAATTTAATTTAAGGAAGGTGGAGAAGATGAAAAAATATATCTGGTGGATCATATACTATAGTCTTTATACATTGTTTTATTTGTTTCTTACATTAACTTCCATTCTTTATCTTTTGGATATTTGGAATCCTTTAAGAATAGGAGCAGTAGATTTTCCCATCATGAGGATTATTTCTATAGTCTTTGCAATAGCCACTTTTTTATTGGCTTGCTACTATATCTATCAGCTTTATAAAAGAATCCTTATTTTAAAGAAAATCCATAAACTTGACAAAATCCTTATTTTAAAGAGAGAATAAAAAACTGAAAAAAAGACCGACAGGATTATGTAAAAAACATAAATCTTGTCGGTCTTTTAATGCCTTTTTTCTGTGACCCCACCCGGATTTGAACCGGAGTTGCCAGGATGAGAACCTGGTGTCCTAGGCCTCTAGACGATGGGGCCGCAACCTTTGTATTTTAACTCTTTTTAGCTATTTTTTCTAGTTTTTTTGTGAAAATAATTGATGACTTGACAGAAGTTTTTTAGAAGAGTAATATCCTATTTTTAATAAGCAATTTCTGCTTTTTCTTATGGATAATATCAACGACAGAATCCCTCTTACCAAAAATGGTTTGGAGGAATTAAAAAAAGAATATGATGAATTGGTAAAAATTAAACGGCCAGAGTTGGTCGAGCGTTTGGCGTTTTCAAGAAAAATTGGGGATATGGCTGAGGAAAATGAATATACCCAAGCCAAACAGGAGTTGGCTTTCATTGACGGCAGGATTACTGAGTTGGAAGAGGTTATCAGTAAAGCGGTGTTGATTGATGAAGATCATGGGAAGTGTCAAGAAATTAAATTAGGTTGTAAGGTGACAGTTAAAAATGCCAGTAAAGAACATGTTTTTCATTTAGTAGGTGAATGGGAGGCCAATCCGGCGGAAGCCAGAATTTCCCACCAGTCGCCTTTGGGTCAGTCTCTTTTAGGTAAAAAGATTGGGGAGAAGGTGGAGGTGGAAGCTCCAGCTGGCAAAGTTGTCTATACGATTATTAAGATTGATTGAGAAACTTCTTTTGTGTTAAACTTCGCTTAATGGCTAAGCCAATTGACCAACTCAAAAATATTCGCCTTCAAAAATTAGAACAATTAAGGAAATTAAAGGTTGACCCCTATCCGGCTCGTTGCCAAAGACAGCAAATCATTACCCAAGCTTTAAAAATGATAAATAAAAAAGTGGCAGTAGCCGGAAGGCTAATGGCTATTCGTGGTCATGGGGCGATTCAATTTTTGGATTTAGTTGATGAATCCGGCAAGATGCAATTAGTTTTTAAAAAGGAAAACCTTAATGAAGTTCACGAAAAAATACTTTCTTGCTTAGACCTTGGTGATTTTTTGGCTGTCCAAGGAGAAGTTTTTAAAACCAAGGCTGGGGAAATTTCCATTTTAGTCAAAGACTTCCAGATTATAACCAAATCTTTACGACCCTTACCTTCAAGTTGGTATGGTTTAAAAGATGTGGAAGAAAGATATCGTAAAAGATATCTGGATTTAATCATGAATCCCCAGGCCAAAGATGTTTTAATCAAACGCTCAAAAATTATTCATGCCTTAAGGAAATTTTTGGTGGAAGAAAAAGGTTATCTTGAAGTTGAAGAGCCAGTTCTTCAACCTCTTTATGGAGGGACTCGCGCCCGGCCTTTTAAAACTCATCACAATACTTTGGATACCGATCTTTATTTAAGAATTTCCAATGAGCTTTATCTTAAAAGGTTAATTGCTGGCGGTTTGGAAAAAGTTTTTGAAATGGGCCATACTTTTCGTAATGAAGGGATGGATAGATATCATAATCCGGAGTTTACCATGCTGGAAACCATGGAGGCCTATGCTGATTACAAAAAAAATATGGATTTGGTGGAAGAAATGTTTGAATATGTAGCTTTGAAAGTTTTTGGGACAACCAAGCTTCCATACCAGGGGATAATGATCGATTACAAAAGACCTTGGAAAAGGATAACTCTGTCAGAGTTGTTTAAAAAACACACTGGTCTGGAGATTAAAGAGGTTGATACTTTGGAAAAAGCAACGGCCTTGGCAAAAAAGTTAGGAGTGGAAATTAAAGATTTTATGACGGATGGAGAAATTCTTTTGGAAGTTTTTGAAAAAAAATGTACAAGTGAACTCACTCAACCCATTTTTATTTGTGATTATCCGGCTGATTTTTATCCTTTGGCCAAACAATGTGAAGATAATCCTAAGTTTGTCGAAAGTTTTGATATCTATGTGGCCGGAATAGAGATGGGAACAAATTATTCTGAACAAAATGATCCTCAGGTTTTAAGAGAGGCTTGGAAAAAAGAAAAAGATAAAGCCCAGGCCGGTAATTTGGAAGCCCAAAAACTGGATGAAGATTTTTTGGAGGCTTTAGAATATGGAATGCCCCCGACTTCCGGGATTGGGCCAGGTATTGACCGCTGGGTGATGGTTATGACTGATTCACCCTCAATTAGAGACGTGATTTTATTTCCAACTTTACGTCCGGAGAAGTAAAGATGTTAGATATTAATTTTGTAAAAGAAAATCAAGACTTAGTTAAAAAAGGAACCAAAGACAAGGGCTATGATTCGGCGATTGTTGACCGGGTTTTGAAGGTTAATGAGGCCCGGCGTGATTTAATTGGTAAAATCGAAACTTTAAGAGCTGAAAGAAATAAATTAACAAAATATGATGTCGAGAAGGGGCGGAAGATTAAAGAAGATTTAAGAAAAATAGAACCTGATCTAAATGCGGTTGAGTTGGAATTAAAAGAACTTCTTTATCAAATTCCTAATCTACTAGCGGAAGATGTTCCTAAAGGCAAGGATTCAAATGATAATGTCGAAATTAAAAAATGGGGAAAACCAAGAAAATTTGATTTTAAGGTTAAAGACCATTTAGAGATTGGTGAGATGCTGGATATTATTGATGTTAAACGAGCAGCTAAAGTTTCCGGTTCGCGCTTTGCTTACTTTCGCAACGAAACAGTTTTATTAGAGATGGCTTTGATTGATTTTAGTATGAAAGCGATGATTGAAAAAGGTTTTATCCCGGTTTTGCCGCCGGTGATTAATAAAAAAGAAGTAGAAAGAGGCTTGGGCTATGCGGAACATGGTGGTTGGGATCAGGCTTATCTTTTTGAAAAAGACGAGGTTAATTTTATTTCCAGTTCGGAGCACACGATTATTCCCCAACATATGGATGAGATTTTAGATGAAAAACAAATGCCGTTAAGATACGTTGGTTTTTCCACTTGTTTTCGAAGAGAAGCAGGAACATATGGCAAGGATACTAGGGGTATTCTTCGAGTTCATCAATTTGATAAGGTAGAGATGGATGTTTTTACTTTGCCTAACGTGGAAATTTCTGATAAGGAATTCCTTTATCTTTCTTCAATCCAAGAAGAGATGATGAAGAAATTAGAATTACCTTATCGAATTGTTCATTGTTGTACCGGCGATTTGCCATTTCCTAACCGAAGAATGTATGATTTGGAAGCTTGGATTCCTTCCCAAAATCATTATCGGGAAACTCATTCCTGTAGTAATTGTACTGATTTCCAAACTAGAAGGTTAAATATAAAAGTCAGGACTAAAGATGGTTTAAAATATGCTCATGCTTTAAATGCCACTGTTTTAGCTATTGGTCGGACGATTATTGCCATCTTAGAAAACTATCAGCAAAAAGACGGAACGGTAGAGATTCCTAAAGTGCTTCAGAAGTACACTGGTTTTAAGAAAATAACTCCAAAAAGATAATTTTTAACTTCATGTGATAAAATTATTGTTATGAAATTATTTGGTAGCTTACTTGATTTTAATGCCAAGGAAATAGCAAAGTTACGGCCAATGGTCGAGAAAATTAATTCTCTTGAACCGGAAATGAAAAAATTAAAAGACAAAGATTTTCCGGCCAGAACTGCTTTTTTTAAAGAAAGAATTGCCAAAGGAGAAACATTAAATGATTTACTGCCGGAAGCTTTTGCTTTGGCCAGAGAAGCAATTTACCGGGTGGTTGGCGAGCGGGCTTTTGATGTTCAGTTAATGGCAGCGGCAAATTTACACCAAGGTCAAATTGCTGAGCAAAAAACTGGGGAGGGAAAAACTTTATCCTCAGCCATTACTGCTTATTTAAATGGTCTTTCTGGTAATGGTGTTCATGTGGTTACGGTTAATGATTATTTGGCCCGTCGGGATACTGGCTGGTATGGCAAAGCTTTGACTTTTGCCGGATTGAAGCTTGGCTGCATTGTTCATGAACAAGCCTTTTTGCTAGATTTAGATTACCAAGAAAAAGGTCAGGAAGATGAAAGATTAAGACACTTAAGATTGGTGGAAAGAAAAGAGGCCTATTTGGCGGACATTACTTACGGGACAAACAATGAATTTGGTTTTGATTATTTAAAGGACAACATGGTCCAGCGACTGGAAGATATGGTTCAGCGCGGCCATCATTTTGCCATTGTTGATGAAGTTGACTCCATTTTGATTGATGAAGCCCGAACTCCATTAATTATTTCTGCTCCAGACGCCGAACCCACTCAAAAATATTATGAATTTGCCGCTTTAATCCGTGGTCTTTCTGGGGATACAGACTATGTTATTGATGAAAAACTGAAAACAGCTAATTTGACCGACCATGGTATTAGAAAAGTGGAAAAGATTCTTAAAGTTGATAATCTTTACGAAAAAGATTTTGATACCATTCATCATATTGAAAATGCTTTAAAGGCAAGAACTTTATTTTTAAGAGACAGAGATTATATTGTTAAAGAAAACCAGGTAATTATCGTTGATGAGTTTACCGGCAGATTAATGTTTGGTCGTCGATGGTCGGATGGTTTGCATCAGGCGGTTGAAGCCAAAGAAGGTGTGACTATTCAACAGGAATCCATTACCTTGGCCACTATTTCTTTTCAAAATTACTTCCGGATGTATCAAAAATTAGCCGGTATGACCGGAACCGCTTTTACCGAAGCGGAAGAATTTAGAAAAATTTATGGTTTGGATGTGACGGTCATTCCCACTAATTTACCCATGGTGAGGGTTGATTATCCGGATATTGTTTACAAAACACCTCGAGCCAAATACGCGGCAGTGGTTCGGGAAATTGAAGAATGCTATCAAAAAGGCCAGCCGGTTTTAGTGGGCACGACTTCGATTGAAAAAAACGAAATTATTGATAAGTTTTTACAAAAAAAAAGCATTCCTCATAATGTTTTAAACGCCAAATTTCACGAAAAAGAAGCCAAGATTTTAGCCGAAGCCGGTCATAAGAAAGCGGTCACGGTCGCCACTAACATGGCCGGTCGGGGAGTCGATATTATTTTGGGTGGCTCCAAAGAAGGCCGAGATAAAAAAGCCTGGGAGAAAGAGCATGAGGAAGTGGTGAAATTAGGCGGTCTTCATGTGGTGGGGACAGAGCGTCATGAATCAAGAAGAATTGACAACCAACTTCGGGGCCGGGCCGGCCGCCAGGGTGATCCTGGCTCTTCCAGATTTTTTGTTTCTCTGGATGATGATGTTATGAGACTTTTTGGCGGGGAGCAAATCGCCAAATTAATGGGGATGTTAAAGATTCCTGAAGACCAGCCCATTGAGCATGGTTTAGTTTCCAAAGCTATTCAGCAAGCTCAAGTCAAAGTTGAGGGTTTCAATTTTGATATGCGTAAACACGTAGTGGAATATGATGACGTCATGAATAAACAAAGAGAGATTATTTATGGCAAAAGAGAAAAGATTTTACAAACAACTGACGAAAATAATTTAGAGCTCAAAGAGCAAATTCAGGATAAAATAGCCAGCTATATCACCAATTTAGTGGCGATGTATGCGCCTGAAGGTTTTGAGCAAATTGAGGTTGAACAGATAGTTAATGGTTTTTGTGAAATCTTGCCTGTTGACCCAAATTCTCAAAGTGGCCTTAAAAATCAAATCTCTCAGTTTAAATCTTCAAATCAAATCACTGACTTTTTGACCAAGGTTTTGGTTGAGGCTTATGATTCGCGAGAAAAACAGGTCGGCAATGGTTTAATGAGGGAAATTGAGAAATTTGTTTGGCTGCAAAGCATTGACCGGCTTTGGATTGATCATTTGGATGCCATGGATAATCTAAGAGAGGGTATTGGTTTACGGGGTTATGGTCAGCAAGATCCTTTGGTGGAATATAAAAAAGAAGCCTTTGCTTCTTTTGAAAAATTAATGGCGATGATTGAGGATGAGGTTGTAAGAAGAGTTTTTCGAGTTCAAGTGGCCAATCAGTCAACTATGCCTCAGAAAGTCCAAACCAATATTGATACTCAAGATAAGATAGGTTTAAAACCAACAGTAAACTCTTCGTCAATTAAAGCTAGTAGTGGTGGAAGTCGACCTGGTCGGAATGACCCCTGCCCTTGTGGTTCTAATAAGAAATATAAAAAATGCTGTTATCCAAAATATGGATAAAAATTTCACTTCTCCACAAATCATCAAAAAATTAAAATCATTGTCTAACCACAAAAATGTTCAAGGTATGGCTAGGTTTGGGATTAATTCCAAAAATACACTTGGTATTTCGATCTATAATCTGCGGCCGCTTGCCAAAGAGATTGGGAAAAATCATAAGTTAGCTTTGGAACTTTGGGGTTCAGGAATTCATGAAGCGAGAATTTTGGCTGGCTATATTGATGAACCGGAGAAAGTAACGGAAAAACAAATGGGAAAGTGGGTTAGAGATTTTGATTCTTGGGATGTTTGTGATCAGGTTTGCAGTAGTTTATTTGATCAAACTCCTTTTGTTTGGAAAAAACTTAAAGAATTTACTAAAAGAAAAGAAGAATTTGTCAAAAGAACAGGTTTTATTTTAATGGCTTGTTTAGCGGTTCATGATAAAAAAGCTCAGGACAAAGATTTTATAAAATTACTGCCGATAATTAAAAGGGAAGCAACGGATGAGCGGAACTTTGTCAGGAAAGCAGTTAATTGGGCTTTGCGGCAAATTGGGAAAAGAAATAAAAACTTGAACAAGGAAGCTATTAAAATGGCTCAAGAAATTTTGAAGACAGATAACAAAACAACCAAATGGATTGCTTCTGATGCTATTCGAGAATTAACCAGCCCCTCGATTCAAAAAAGACTCTCGTGATAAAATAAACATAATGTTGAAAGATAGCTTAAAAAGATTAGCAATCTTATTATTGGTGGCTGTTTTATTCTTTTTTGTTGGTAAGGTTTTTGCCAACTGGTTGACTAAGAATAAAGTGGCTGGAACTTCTATTAGTTTGCCAATCCAACAAATTGGGGAAAAAATTGCTGTTTTAGGCGAACAGGTTTTAGGTAAAGCAGTAGAAATTTTACCAATAAGTGGGGAATTAAAAGAAAAGATAGTAGCTACGCCAACACCAGTAAGCGCTGAAGTTGAAACCGAAGAAAAAATAGTTAAGGTTGAAACCAAAACTCAGGAAATTATTGAGATCATCAAAGAATTGCCGGCCCAAGAGCTTGAAAATATTAAAAAACAAGTTTTTAAAGATTTTTGCCAGAAAATTTTAGAGGAATAATATGGAAGAAATTAAAAAAAGAATTGAACTGATTAAACAAAAACTTAATTTGGAAGAAATTCATCGCCAAATGAGAGAAATTGAGGCAGAGTCTTCTTCGCCTGATTTTTGGCAGGACCACCAAAAAGCCGGGGAAAAGATGAAAAAATTGGGTGAGTTGCAAAAGGAAATTAAAGAAATCAAAGAATTGGAAAAACTTCTTGAAGAGAACAAAATCACTGCATTGGAGAAAAAAATGGCCAAATTGGAATTAAAGACTTTTCTTTCCGGCAAGTATGATGCCTCGCCGGCGATTTTAGCTATTCATGCCGGTCAGGGAGGAGTTGAGGCTATGGATTGGGCAGAGATGCTGAAAAGAATGTATTTAAAATATTTTGAAAAGAAAAATTGGCCTTATGAAATGATTGATGAAACGAGAGGTGATGAGGCAGGGATTAAAAGTATCACCCTGACGGTTAATGCCCCTTATACCTATGGCTATCTAAAACTAGAAGCCGGCACTCATCGTTTGGTTCGTCAGTCACCCTTTAATGCTGACAAGTTGCGCCAGACTTCTTTTGCCTTGGTTGAAGTTTTGCCGCAGATTGAGGAAACATCGGAAATTAAAATCAAGGATGAGGATTTGGAATGGCAATTTTTCCGGGCTTCGTCTCATGGTGGACAAAATGTCCAGAAAGTTTCCTCGGCCGTTCGTTTGATTCATAAACCAACGGGCATTGTTGTCACCTGTCAGACAGAAAGATATCAGGAACAAAACCGGAAAATTGCCCTGGATTTATTAAGAGCTAAATTATGGTTACAGCAGGAGGAAGAAACTGGCCGGGAGAAACAGGCTTTAAAGGGAGGGAAAACTATGGCGGCTTGGGGAACCCAAATCCGCTCTTATGTGCTTCATCCCTATAAGATGGTCAAAGATTTACGCACTGGCTATGAAAGTGGGAATCCGGAGTTGATTTTAGACGGTAATCTTGATGGTTTTGTGGAAGCAGAATTAAAAAGTGTGGTATGATAGAATAGATAGGGGGTGAATATGGAAGAAAATTTAGTTCAACAATTTCCAACCAATCAAAAAAAGTTTAATTTAAAAGAAATCTTGCTTCCGGTGGGAATTATTTTAGCCATTGTTATTGCCGGTGGGGTGACCGGTTATTTTCTGGCTAATCGTGGCCAAGGATCGATGATGGTTGCCACCCAATCAAAACAATTAACTGGCGGAGCGGAGACGGTTCAAACCTCAACAGAGGTGGGGATTAAAGATGAAAAAGCTTTTAAAGACACCTCTCAGGGAAAAATTGTCATCAATGATAATAAAGATATCACTGAAGGGAGTCATAAATTACTTCGTCCTGGTGGAGCCAGTCAGACAGCTTATTTAACTAGCTCGGTTTTGGACTTGAACCAGTTTTTAGGCAAGTGCGTTCAAATTTGGGGGGAAACTTTTGCTGGGCAAAAAGCCGGTTGGTTAATGGATGTCGGACGGATAAAAATTCTTGACTCTTGTCCTGAAGGCATCTAAAAAAACAAAGGATGGTTAAGTTTGAAAATGTCACCAAGAAATTTGGAGATGTGATTGCCCTTTCTAGGGTGAGTTTTGAGATACAAACAGGCGAATTTGTTTTCATCATCGGCCCTTCAGGGGCCGGCAAAAGCACTTTAGTGAAATTAATGTTAAGAGAGTCTTTGCCTAGTGAGGGAACAATTAAGGTTAAAGAGTTTAATCTTCATGAACTTCCTAAAAAGAAAGTCCCGGAATATCGGCGTCAGATTGGTGTTGTTTTCCAGGATTTTAAACTACTTTGCGACCAGACCGTTTTTGAAAATGTGGCCCTGGTTTTACGAGTTTTAAATGAAGTTGAGGAAAAAATTGAAGAAAAGGTTTTAAATATTTTAGATTTGGTTGGTTTAAAGGAAAAAGCCAACTTTTTTCCATCCCAGCTTTCCGGAGGAGAATTGCAAAGGGTTTGCCTAGCCAGAGCCATTGTCGGGGAGCCGGAAATTATTATTGCTGATGAACCGACAGGTAATTTAGACTTGGGGATTGCCCGGCAAATTGTTGATCTTTTGAAAAAAATCAACGAAAACGGAAAGACGGTTATTATGGCTACTCATAATTTTGAAATTGTTAATACCCTAGGTCAAAGAGTCATTGAATTGGATAAAGGTAAGTTGGTTTCTGATCAAAAGAAAGGGAAATATCATTTAAAATGAAACAACACTGGCGAACCAGCTGGACTCATATGAGAAGATCGCCTTATCAAGCTTTGGCGGCGGTTTTAATTATGTTTTTGACTTTTTTCTTGTCGACAGTTTTTGTTTTAACCGCCGGCGGTTTTCAGGTGGTTTTGAGATATTTTGAAACCCGGCCACAAGTTACGGCCTTTTTGAAAGATGAAACCACTCTGTCTCAGGTGGATACGATCAAAGCCAGATTGGCCCAAACCGGCAAAGTCAAAGAATCTAGATATATTTCTAAAGAAGAAGCCTTATCTATTTACAAGGAACAGAACAAGAATGATCCTTTGCTTTTGGAGATGGTGACCGCCAATATTCTGCCGGCTTCCATCGAAGTGGCGACGACCGAGATTTCTTTCCTACCGGAAGTGGCTCAAATCTTAAAAAGTGAATCGGGGGTGGAAGAAGTTATTTTCCAGGAAGATGTCGTTCGTGCCCTTCATAATTGGACGGATACTTTAAGAAAGGTTGGTGTTGGGTTAATTGGAGCTTTGGGTTTGGTTTCCTTTTTAATTATTTTGGTCATTGTGGGGATGAAGATTACCATTAGAAAGGAAGAGATTGAAATTTTACAGCTTATTGGGGCTTCCCCTTGGTATATTCGCTCTCCTTTTGTTTTTGAAGGCATGTTTTACGGGGTAGTGGGGGCATT
>Ga0315288_10005725_pt1 | contig 15796 bp, 14 predicted proteins | sample YL17G11_20_MG_FD_203454 | JGI IMG/M metagenome (GOLD analysis project Ga0315288, IMG submission 203454) | Sediment microbial communities from Yellowstone Lake, YNP, Wyoming, USA - YL17G11_20 | ecosystem: Environmental > Aquatic > Freshwater > Lake > Sediment | place: USA: Wyoming | collected...
ACAAAGGTAGAACAAGTAGGCTGCCCCCACTTCCGTGAGGTCGGAGAAGGGCGATTCCCCACCGATCATTGCCTGCGGCGCCGCCACGGCGGACTCCAACAACGGCACCTCCCGCACACCGTCGGACCCGCCAAAACGTGCGATCGCCGAAGCATGGACCTCCCGCACGATCTCCACCGTGAGGTGATAACAATCATTCGGCGTGGCCTTCATGCCAGCTTCTTCATCGTGCGCGCGTAGTCCTTCAGGGTGGCTTGGATGACGCGGGACACCTCCTCGCGGGAAGGCTTCGGATGGAGCGGGGTGAGCGTGATCGTGCCGCCTTCATGGACGGCCACGTTTACCTGGTCACCGGCCTTCAGGCGTGCGAGGTCCAGCAGCGCAGCGTCGAAGATGATCCCCTGGGAGTTGCCGACTTTGGTGATCGTTTTGACCATGCCGTAAAACTATGTTTGACTTGGGGTCGTGGCAAGCCGGTTTCCCAGGCTTTTCAGGTCGGTGGCGGCAAAATCCGGCAGTGGCTCGCGCCCGTTCCGGTCCGAGTCGCGGGTGGGTAGATTCGGGTCAATGATGTTCTCGTGCCAGCCGTTGGGGATGCAGGCAAGGCGCGAGGCGCAGTCTTTGGAATTGCGCCGGCGCAATCCGCGTGTTTAATTCCCGAGGAAGACGCTGAGCACCATGACAACGCTACTCCAAACCGGTATCTACACGATTCCTGAAGCATCACGGTTGACGCGTGTCTCGCCTTGGCGGATTCGCCGCTGGCTCAAGGGATACGAATTCCGGGTGAAGCATGGCCGTCATCGCTCCGAGCCGGTCTGGCAAGGACAGCTTGAACCAATTGACCACAGCATGGCCTTGGGCTTTCTCGATCTTGTGGAACTGCGGTGCGTGGATGCGTTCCTCCGTGCGGGAGTTGATTGGAAAACGCTTCGACTTGCGCACAGCCACGCCCGGGCCGTATTGAAGCTTACGCACCCTTTTTGCACCAATCAGTTTGAGGTCGCGGGCCGCGAGATCATCCTGGAACTGCCGCAGGACGCCGCCGAGCCTCAGCTTTGGGAGATCGCTGGCAACCAGCGTGTGTTTGACCGGATCACTCGACCCTTCATGAAGGATTTGGTCTTTGCCCAAGGCACACTTCCGACACAGTGGTGGCCAATGGGCACGAACCGTTTGGTCCTTCTCGATCCTCGCCGCAGCTTTGGCCAGCCGATTGTGTCGCGCAGCGGCGTGCCCACGGTCATCCTTGACCGGGCGGCGAAAGCGGCCGGTTCGGTGCGCGAAGTCGCCGCCTGGTATGAAGTGGACCGCGCGGAAGTGCAGGATGCCGTCGAGTTTGAGGAAAAGCTCGCCGCGTGAAGTTCTTCCTCGACAACTGCCTCGCAGTTCGACACGCCCGCGCCCTACAAGCCATCGTTGAACCTGACGGACATTCCGTTGCCCATCTGCGTGACAAGTTCCCCGAGGACAAGCCGGACCCGGAATGGTTGCGCGAATTAGGCAAGGAGGGCGGCTGGATTGTGATCTCCGGCGACGTGCGCATTGTCCGCAGCGCTCACGAACGAGCCGCGTGGCACGAGAGTGGATTGACCGTCTTCTTTCTCAAGCCCGGCTGGACCAACCTCCCGCCCCTTGAGCAGCACGCCAAGCTCGCCCACAGCCTGCAACAAATCCTGGCGACGGCGGAAAGGGCCAAACCGGGATCAGGCTTCACGGTTTCGGTTCACGGCAAAATCGAGCCAATCTATCCGTGACCCTCACATCTCCCCACGAAGGGCTTTGGCCAGCAGCGCGGGCGTCAATGCCACCTACCCTGCCTCGGTCTCGGCTTGCAGGCGGCACGCTTCGGTGCGCCTCGCGGCCTCTGGCCTGAACCGTCTTGATCGCGAGAACTGGCTCAATGCTTGTTCGGCGTCCGCGGAAACAAAGTGACCCTCAATTCCAAGCCGATCATTTCAAACTTGGGCTCCCGTCCCGACAGCGCCAGACAACGAGTTCGTATAGTGCCAAGTCCACCGCCTTCAGCTTCCATGTAAGCGTGCGGCGTTTGTCCTGGCTCGGCAAAATCTGCGTGCCTGAGGTAGTCCACCATGAGTTGATTGCGCCGTACCGGGCGGGCACCAAACCCGAACTCTTCGATGCGTAACGAGTTGGGCGGCGCTCCCGGGCTGCTCACTTCCAGTCGGTCGGCAAACAGCCGAATCACGATCGGGGAACCCTCAATGCCATAATCACGATGTGCCACCGCGTTGGTGACCGCTTCGCGCACCGCCAACGAATCGTAGTCGGGCTCGTCTCTTCGCCCCGCTCCATCGCGCAATCCTTGGGCCGCGATGCGGTTCCGCAAGAAAACGGAGGCCCCATCGATCAAGCGATCCAGCGTGCCCGTGCAGTTTTTGCGGTCGAGAAAGTTATCCGCCAGCGAGACGCCTTCGTAGTGCAGGCAGTCCACCGTGAAGTTAGGGAGAAACGCCTGGGGGTCATGGCCAAAGCACATGATGCCCAAAACTGTGGGTTGGTCCTCGTGAAAAACACCCCGGCTGCGCAAGAGATCGAGAAACCTTACCCGCTCCTCCTCAGTCATGGCCGCGACGTCGCGCGGCATGTCGGAGTCGGGCAAGCGGGTATGCCGCGTGAGATACAGCACAAGCTTTCCGTGATCCAGATCCTTCAGACTGGCACGGTCCACAGGTCGTTCTTCCATCACCACTTTTCGGCCGCGCTCCTGGAGCTTGCGCGCGATCTCGTCTAAGGACATCGCACGAGTGACCGAGCCTTGCCGATCGAACAGGCGACCCTTTACCTCATGGGCACTGAACGATTTTGAAACGGTGATCTCGACGACTGGGAGCTTCTGGCCGGCTTGATTCTCCAACAGACGGATGCGAAGCGTGAACAGGGGTGCCGGCCGCACCAGGTCGCGAAGCGCCCCCACCACGCGCTGCTGCAGATCGTCCAACCATCCGCGCTCGACGCCCAAGACCTCGCCGGTCTTGGCAACACCGAGCAGGATGGAACCGCCCTCGCGATTGGCAAAACCACAGGCCGCCTCCGCCAGTTCCGTGAGGTCAAGCGTCAACCGTGTACCTTGGTAGCGGACTTCCTTGAACTCGAGGAAACCGTCTTCGCCAAAGGGTAGGCGCTGCTGCAACTCGGCGTCGGTGTCAAACACGGGGGACCTCCATGCCGTACTTTAATCCGCGCAACTCGAAGGCCGCTTCTCCACCCTCGAGGATTTCTGCCACGGCCTTTCGTGTCTGGGAACGGTCGAAGGAATCCTTCACCTCCAAGGGCCGCCCATTCTCCGCGACGACCTTCTTGATGTGGCCCGTTACGCGGCCCGTCTCGTCGCACTTACGCTCGAGAGCAATCACCATTTCCGCGTCCCCGTTGACGAGGATATTCGCGTTGTGCGTGACGACGATGAGTTGCCGCCGGAACTTCTGCACCCGAAACACCCCCTGCACGATCCAATGGTAAATGCCTTCGTTGTCAAGATCGTCTTCTGGCTGATCGATGATGACCGGGTCCTCCCCTTCCGCCAGCAAGAGGCTCAACACGGCAGCGCACCGCTGGCCGAAGGAAGCGTCGTCCAACCGGATGGACGGACTGCCTGCGGCGTCGCGGATGCGAATCTCGACCAGGTCGGGGGTTCGGTAGCGTTCCATTTCGTCGAGAACCTCCGGGCGCGTTCCCCGGCACAGCTTGGGCGCCATGATGTCAGAAAGCTCGAACCGGGCTCGGAGCGCATGAGTCTCGGGAAGCTTGTCCCGCCCTGGCTCCGCCAGCCACTCGCGCCCCTGGCGCAGCGCCTTGACCAGTTCCTGGAGAGGGTAATCGTCGCTCTCTCCCGAAGCCGGCAGGAGCTTCTCGCGCAACCTCTTTCTTGGTTCTTCCTGGAGGTTGGCGCCTTGAAACCACTTGACGAGTTGATCGTCCAGCTCTTCACCATCAGCCGCGAAGCGTACCGCGATTTCCACCCGCTGGATGGCCTCGGTCAACTGTTCAGCCTTTTCCGCGCGCAGGGTGAACGACTTGTGCCAGGCGGCACGGAGTTTCTTCGTGGCAGCTTCAACCTGCTGCTCGACTGCCACGAGCTTGGCCGCGGCTTTCTCCAACAACTCCACTTGCCGCTGCCATTGCAATTCCTCCTGCCGGAGCGTCGCAGAGTCCGATAGCTTCAATCCCGCCTGCGACAAGGTGGCCTCGCTGGCTTTCCAGGCGGCCTGGAACGTCTCATGTCCTGTCTTCCACTGCTCGGAAGGGCCGAGCAGCGCAAGCCCGCGCTCGAACTCCTCGACGGCGCCGCGCCATTTCTCGCGGAGTGCTTCACAAAGCCTGTTGGCTTCCTGCTCAAAGGCCCGGAGCTGACTCACGCGCGGGCTTTGCTGCAACTGCAGATCAAGCGAGGTGCCGACGCTCGCGGCCTCCTCCGCCACCGACTTCAACCGGGCGGCCTCCTGCTTGAGTTCCGAGGCCACTCCGTCGAAGTAACGGGCCTCAGCCGCCCAGAGCCGCTGCTGTTGTTCAAGGGCCGCGTCTTGCCGGCCAGACAGTTGTTTCAACTTGTTTTGCGCCACGGCGAGATTGGCCCTGGCTTCCTGCAACTTCGCCACGGTGCCGGTCAGTTTAAGGCGTTCAGCTTGCAGGCCGAGGAGTTCGTTGCGCGCCAACTCTTCCGCATTGGTTGCCTGCCGCAACTCGCCCCGCAGGAAGTCATCCAGGATGGAAAGCTGCAGCGCCGGCTGGCTGGCGATCTCTTCAATTTGGCCCTGGCTGAAAACCTTGGCCCGGCACAGGGCGCTGACGCCGCTGCCCTCCAGAGGCTGACCGTTCACGGGCCGCGCGATGGACTCCCGCAACACACCGCGCTCAACGCTGAACAATTCACCGGCTGAATTGAATTCAGCCGTCACGTGTGCTTCTTTGCGCGACAAGAGCTTTAGCCCCTCCTTGCTTCCATACAGAAGGCTTTGATGCCGCTCCGCTGCCTTCCGGGCTTTGCCGAAGGACTCGTCCGTGTCTTGCCGCAGCGCGTAACGCAGCAGACTCAACAGGTTCGATTTGCCCGAACCGCGCCCGCCAATGATGCAGTTGAGATGAGGCGAGAACCTCACCTGCATTGACTGCTGGAAGAAGTCCACGCCCTGAATGCGCATGGAAGCGATGTGCGCGTGACCCGCCGCTGGCCGGGATTCTGCGACCGTCGCGCCGGGCGGGGGGTGGCGGATGCGGGATTCCGGATCAAGCACCGCGACCTTGAGCGCGAAGACGCTGGGTTCCGACATCTTGATCCAAGTGAAGCGCTGGCCGATTGCGCGACGTCCTTCGTCGGCTCCCGTCATCCCGCCCGGCAGGCACCTCCCGTCGGAGTTCCAAAGCAAGGCCGGTGGAAACGGGCATTTCCGTCGCCATCCGCTGTGCTGAAAGCCCCGCACGACCCCTGGGATGGCTGAACTCAGCCGCACTTCTGGCGCCGCCATTAGCGGATGATCCCCCAGATCGAGCGCCAGGACCGGGGTTTCCTCTTCGTAGATGCGCTGGATGGTCCGGCGACCGTTCTGAACCTGGAAAAGGCCGTTCGACTTGTTCGCGTGGGGAAAATAGAAGAACGCCGCGAACTCCTGCGCCAGCTTGAGCAGTTCGCTCAAGGACATCGGAGCGGGCATCACCTGCCCCTGACTGTCAAACCGTGGCTGTGAACGGAAGGCGGCGACGACGAACTTTTCAACGGTGTCAAACTCCACAGCCGGGTCGAACAGGAACACGACATGCGCCCCTTCGCTCGAAGTGATCTCCGCGCCGGGGAAAACCCAAAGCCCCTGCCGGCGCGCTTCCTTGAGAATGATTGGCTCCAAGGAGTCATCCAGCGCGGGAGCGAGGTTGTGGTCCACCAACCCCAACACCTCCATCCCAGCCTGCAAGCAGGTCTCGACATAGCGGACAGCATATTCCTTGGCCGCCCGCTCGCCCGGCGCTGGCCGCTCTCCATGCCACTCGCGGTCGGACGGCGTATGCGCGTGCAAGTCGCACGCGAAGAACCGTGCGCCGTGCTGGGGCAACTCTTTTGTACCGATGCTCATGCCGCCGGGCATCCTAAACGTGGTTCGACTCCGCGTAAAGCATCACAACTCGCCCCGGAAGGCTTGGGCCAGCAGTGCGGGCGCGATCCGCCCCAACCCCGCTGCCGTCTCCGCTCGCAGCCGATTCAACGCGTCCAATTCGACTACGAACTGCCAATGCTCACGATCTGGGCTCATGCAAGGTCATAGGCGTCCAATGGTGAGGCGACTGGAACTGCTCAAGCCGTTTCGGATTCGAGCACGCATAGTTCCTGAATCCGGCGTAGTATTCAATGGTGGCCCCAAGGAATTCGTGTAGAGGAGGCACCATCACGACGGCATAGCGGCTTCGATTGGCGGAAGCTGGGTCAGCCTTCGGGTTCGCCTTGAGCCAGTGCGTATCGATGAACATGACGCTGACCTGAGCGTTGAGCTGCCCAACGGTGTTGGTGCTGCGAGGTTCATCGCAGAAGAGGTGCTGTGCATGATGCTGGATCAGGATCGCAGTGCGATGTTTGGCATACCGGTTGGTCCAAACGCTGATGAGATCCGGCTGTTTGGGCGTCGAAGGATGCCCCAGCAGGTCGTAACACTCCTCCAGTCGCGCGGTGAATTCATCGAGCAGAAGGAGGTAAAGGCGGAAAAATAGAACTGGATCGTCGTCGAAGCAGTTCGTCGCGAGCAGCTTTTCGATCTGATCGGTCTCACTGTTTAGCGAGCAGGCAATGCTCAAATGCCCCGTGTTTCGGTCGATTGTGTGATACAGGCTGCACGCCAAGGAATCAACGCCACCGTCCGGGGATGGGATCACGGTCTTCCTCTCCCACGCAGCAAGGAGGGCCTCACGCACCGGCGGAAACCACGCGAGATCTTCGTAATGGAGAAGATCGTTGCTCATCACAGTTCTCCCCGGAAGGCTTTGGCCAGCAGCGCGGGCGTGAACGCCGCCAACTCCGCTTCCGTCTCACGCAACAATTGCCTGGCTTCGTCGAGCCGACGATTGAGCTGTTCGATTCGGGCCATCATGCGGTTCTGCTCGGGGAGTGAGGGAACGGGAATCTCGACCGCAAGAACTTCGTCGTCGCTTACCGCTGGATAGGCGTTCTTCTCGTCGCAGCGCACAACTTGGCTGATAAACCAATCGCTTCTGACGACACTGTAGATCCAGCCGGTAGTGATGACATCCTTCTTCGGACGCAAAACGCAAAATCCTGTCGAGCAAATCTGGTTGTTGAGATGGGCCGGAACGATCGCAATGTTCTTCAAGTTCGGGCGGGTGGTGGCGAACAGAACATCGCCCTTTCGGATCACCTTCTTTGCCCGGCTCGGTGCGTTGACAGCTTGGAGGTCGCTGTGTCTGGCAATGACGCCGCGTTCGTTGTCGATGCCCGCCAACTCGACGTAACGAATCCGTTCACGCGGGTTCTGGCGTTGGTTCCAGATTTCCTTCGGGGCCACGCACTCGCCGAGTGACTTTAGTTCCCAGCCGTCTGGCAATTCATCGAGTTTCATTGCCATTCTCCACCGTCACGAGTTCGCGGCTCTCCTCGACGATGTTCAGCATTCGGAGCTGCTTCGCGGGTGCCGTGCGGGTTCAGGGTTCGCCATACATCTCGGAGAGGAGTTGGCACAACGCGGCGGCGTCGTTGGCGGAGAGCGTGCCGATCTTCCGGGTGAGGCGCGTCTTGCTCACCACGCGAATCTGGTCGGTGCAGACATCCGCCGCCTTGCCCGCGCCGGTCACCTGCAACCGCGTGCGCCAGTGGGGCCGCAGCACCGTGGTCAGCGGACAGACGACCACGGTGGGGAGGGCGGCGTTGAGCGAGTCGAGGCTGACGATAACGCAGGGACGGGTCTTGCCCAGCTCGCTGCCTTCGACCGGATCGAGCCGTGCCCAGTAAATCTCGTGGCGCTTCATTTCTTGCGGGAAGCCTTTTTCCGGGCGGCGGAAAGAGCGTCTTTCGGGATCGGGCCGTCCCAGGGAATCTGATCGAGACCGTCCGCCAGCGTCCCCTCCCACTCGGACCAGTCTTCCCCCGACGCGGCCATCTCGCGGGCGGTTTCCTCCCAGGAGAGCTTCCTGGGGCCGACCTTGGGTTTGAGGGCGAGTTCGTGGCCGCGATCCTCCAGCACCAGCCCGTGCTGGAAGCCGTGCTTGCGGATCAGGTCGGCGGGCAGGCGGATGCCTCGCGAGTTGCCGATCTGGGCCAGCGAGAGTTCAAATGTCTTCATGATGGACTTACGGTAAGCACACCCCCGCAAACTTCAAGCGTCGAGTTGCAGCAACCCCTTCATCTCCTCCACCAGCGCGAGGATGCGCTTTTCCTTGGCTGCGACTGATTCCAGGATTTCCTCCGGCTCCGCGTGGTCAGTTTTCTCCGGTTCGACAAGGCCGAGGCTGGCGAGAGTCATGTTGTAGCCGTTGGCGATGATCTTGGCGGCGGGCACACGCCAGGCGCGGCCTTCCTCGGTCTTGCGCTTCGGCCATTTCACCAGCAGGTCGGGGAAGTCGTTTGCGAATTGCGGGCCGAACTTGCGCGCCTTCTTGAGCGAGGAGCCGTCGCCTTCCACGCGGCAGAACCAGGTTTCCTTGGTGGCTTTGCCGGTCTTCTGGAAGACGAGGAAGCAGGTCGGGTTGGGCGTATAGGGCTCGAACATGCCCTTGGGCAACGTGACCACGGCTTGCAGGTCGCACTCGGCGAGCAGGCGCTTCTTCACTTCGAGGTGCGCGTTGGTGTCGCCAAAGAGGATGCCGTTGGGCAGCACGATGCCGACGCGCCCGCCGGGCCGCAGGCTACGCAGTGCGGCGGCGAGGAACAGGACGTATTTCTCACCCTTCTCGACGCGGAGGGAACGCTTGGGCGCGAGGCCCGCGCCGGAGAACGGCGGGTTCTCCAGGATGCAGTCGAATTGGATTTCGTCCCACTTGTCCTCGCTGCCGCCGATGCCGTCGCGCCGGACGATGGGCGAGTGGTCGCAGCCGTGGAGCACGGCGTTCATGGCGGCCATGCGGCCCCAAGGTGGTTTCAAGCGAGCCGCTCCGGTGTTGGCGGAGGTTGGCGCGGCGCTCAACGTCCGCGCGAGAAGGGAGGCCGACCACGGGGCGGGCGTCGCCGGTTTCGTATTCCCAGAAGTAGTGCTCGCGCCCGTTGCTCAGGATGACGAACGGGGCGGCGAGGCTTTGAGCATACTCCTTCGTTTGCGCTTTTGCAGAGTACGGATCAATAGAGAACCGCTTCGCTTCGACTACCGCCAGAGGATGGGTTCGCTGATTCTTGAGGAGGTAGTCCGCACGTCCGTCTGCCGCAGCTTCCTCGGTCGAGACCTGCGACTTGTCTTCGATGTCCCACCTTGCCTCTCGGAGAAGGCGATCCACCACCATGCGGGCGTCGGCTTCGGTGGGCATGACCTGCGTCACCACGTCCGGCCCTGGAGCAGCTTCTCGCGTTGATACGGCGTGAGCTCCTGCCCCTTGCCTTTCAGCCATTCGGTGAAGTCCTTCTCGATGTCGTCCGACCATTTGCGGTCGATCTGGCCGGGCGTGTATTTGCCTTCCCGAAGGCGTTGATGACCGAATTGGTCGCGCACCCGGACGATCTCCGAGGTCTCGACCACTTCCTGCGCCAGGTGCGCCGGGATGAAGATGACGCCTTCCTTCTTGCCGAGCACCACATCGCCCGGCATGACCGACGCGCGGCCGATCCGGATTGGGCAATTGATCCCCATCAGCATGACGTCAGCGATGGCCGACGGGTCCCAACCGCGGTTGAACACGGGGAATCCTGGGACTTTCTCCACGCCCTCGATGTCGCGCGCTCCGCCGTTGATGACCAGGCCGGTGCCGCCACTCTTCGCCCAGATCGAGTTGGCCAGATTGTCGCCCATGAACGTGCCGTCGATCACCTTGCCCATCAGATCCACCACGATCACGTCGCCCTTGACCACGGTGTCGATGATCCAGGAGTTCTGTCCGCCCACGCGGCTTTCCTGTTCACCCTTCTGCTTGATCACGCCGTTCACATCCGGACGGACCGGATGGAAGTAGGCGGTAACGGCCCGCCCCACGAGCGCGGGTTCCTTGGGTCCGGCGAGGACCCAGTTCCCCTCGAACTGCTGGTTGAAGCCGTGTCGCTTCAGAACCGCCCAGGCCTCCTCGATCGAAACCGCCTTCATCCGGTTGAGGAGATCATCCGGCACCTTGGGGCGGCCATCGGGGAAACGATCCCCTTTCCATTCGGGCGAGTATTCAATGACGTGCTCCTTGGTGAACACGCCGACCTGCGCCGAGACGCGAACGGCACCAGCGAGCAACGCGACCAGAACCATCGTCCTGGCGATCGGGAACCGTCGGGGACTTGTTTTCATGATGACTTTCTTTCGGCAACGCTAAGGGGCTGCAGGGTGTGCCCCGGGCGCGGCGACCGGCGCAACCAGATCGTTCATCGCGAGGCCCGTGGACCGTGAAGAGGGCGCCAAGCTCCAGGTGCGGTCGTGGGAGCGTTCCTTGTTCCACTCGTCGGTTGGCGGGAAGAACAGCTTCTCCGGGTCCTGGTCCTGGCGGCGGAGCAGTTCCTTGATCGCCTCGTCGTTCAGCGTCAGGCCCAGGCCTGGGCCGTCCGGCACCGTCACGAAGCCTTCCTTGTCCACGAGCGGTTTGGGAACGCCGTTGACCAGATCATCGTAGTTAGGCATGTCGGCCGCGTGGTATTCGAGGGCGAGGAAATTCTCGGTCGCCGCGGCGCAGTGGACGCTGGCGAAAAGTGCCACTGGCGAGCCGGCCATGTGCATTGCCATGCTGATGCCGTGTTCCATGGCAAGATCGCCGATCTTCTTGGTTTCCAGAAGACCACCGGACGTCGCGAGGTCGGGGTGGCAGATCGAGATCGCCTGCTTCTCGAAGAGCGGCAGGAAGCCTTCCTTGAGGTAGATGTCTTCGCCCGTCAGGATGGGGGTCTTGCAGGAGTTCCGCAGGCGCACGTAGTCGTCGGTGTAATCCCACGGGATCATGTCCTCCAGCCAGGCGAGGTTGCAGGGATCCAGCGCCTGGGCCAGCTTGATGGCGTCTTCGATCCCGATATGCCCGAAGTGGTCCGCGGCGATCGGGATATCCCAACCCACGATGTCACGGACAGTGCGGACGTAGTCCTGAAGCGCCTGCAGACCCTTGTCCGTTATCCGGATTCCGGTGAACGGGTGGCGGACGTTCAAGGCAAAGGGCGTCCGCGACTGGCGGGTGGGGTCCACGCCTTGTCCATGCGGGTAGGTCAAGGCCCCCTCAACATCCCGGAGCAAGCCGATGCCGACATCCATCTTGAGGAAACTGAAGCCGCGCTCGCGTCGCTCCTTCATGCGCCGGCCCATCTCCTGGGGATCGCGCCGGCTCGGGGTGTCGGCATAGAGTCGGACCTTGTCGCGGAACTTGCCGCCGAGCATCTGCCAGCAGGGGATGCCCCAGGCCTTGCCGGCCAAGTCCCAGCAGGCCATCTCGATCGCGACCACCCCGCCCGCCTGGCGACCGTGTCCACCGAACTGCTTGAGCTTGCGGAAGATCTTGTCGACGTGGCACGGGTTCTCGCCCAGCACGCGGCTCTTGAGCATGAGGGCGTAGGTGGCGCTGGCGCCATCCCGGATCTCGCCGTAGCCGGAAATGCCTTGGTTGGTGTCCAACCGCACGAGGTAGCTCCGGAATTGGCTGAGGATCGGCACCACCCGCAGGTCCGTGATCTTGAGCTTCGAGGGCTCCGAGTTCGTGTTGATCCGGCCTCGGACCTCCTCCACTCCGGCCGCCGCCGCCAAACTGAAGGTGCCCGCGGCGCCCGTCACCGCGCCCAGCCCCAAGGATTTCAACAGGTCTCGTCGGTTCATGCGATCACTCCGGTTTCTTGGACGAATTCGCGGCGGGAACATGTGTCTCCACGCCGGCGCCCGCCAGCGATCCTGCGGAGGGGACCATGGGTCGCCGTCGCCACCAACTCGCCAGGATGGAGCCGGAAACATTTTGCCAAGGCCCGAAGATGGCCGCCGCCAGAGCCGCCTTGGCGCTGTGGAGTGTGTTCATCGCCAGCCCGGACGCCATGCCCCCGTTTTGCATGCCCACCTCCACCGCCACGGTTCTGGCGTCCACGACGTTCAGCCGCAGGGCCCGGGCTCCCCAGTAGCCGAGCAGGTAGCCCAGCAGATTGTGGATCATGGCGGCGGCCAGCAGCGCCGCGCCAACCCGCTTGAGGTCCTCCGCCGAGCGGGCGGTGATGATGGCGATGATGAAACAGATGCCCGCCATCGAGATCACGGGCAGGACCCGGTTCATCCAGCTGCGCGGGCCGCGAATCCACACGTCCATCACCAACTTCGCCAGTGCGACCACCCCCACCAACGCGAAGCCGAGGATCAGCCCGCTCCTCAATCCGCCGAGCAGGCCGGTGGGCAACAGGCCGATACCGACCGCCGCCGCCAGGCTCGCCACGGTGATCCATGAGAGCGGACCACCGCGCTGGAGAAACGGCTCCCGGCCATAGAGCATCCGGTTGGCGACCAAGCCGGCTGCAATCGGCACGACGATCATGTTGCAGATGTCGATCATCATCTTCACGAAGCTGATTTCGATGTACTGCCCGGCCAGGAGTTTCATCATCAGCGGCGTCATCACCGGCGAAACCAGGGTGGAGATGGCGGTCATGGTGACGGACAAGGCCACATTGCAGCGGGCCAGATAGTTGATGACGTTGGAAGCCACCCCGCCCGGCGCGGAGCCAATCAGCACCACCCCCGCCGCGATCTCCGCTTCGAATCCAAACACCTTGGTCAGGCCAAAGCCCACAAACGGCATCACGGCATATTGGAGCACGATCCCCACCACCACCGGCCACGGCATGGCCAACACCCTTGTGAAGTCCGACACGCTGAGCGTGGTGCCCATACCGAACATGATGATCTGGATGAGCGGGACGATGAGAAACTTCAGGTCGAAACCGAACCAGGTTCCGAAGGCGCCCGGCCACACCATCGACGCCGCCGCGAAGGCGAAAACCCAGGCGGTGAAGGCGACGCTCTTCAGGGTGGGGTGACACATGAAGGCCACCGCCACCAACGCAAGCCCGACGACAAGGATCAGTCCCATGGCTGGTTCAGGTTCAAGGTGCTCAGTTGGACGTCGTGCCGGTCAAGGGAGCGAACCGGCATCACGGTCTCGCGGGCGGCAGTTCAGCGATCTGCAGGTTTCGGAAGGATAGATCGGTCGTCGGGTCATGCCCCTGCAGGCTGACCACACCGGGCTTGGCGCGATAGCCCTGCCGCGCGTTCTCATTCGGCGGGCGCGTGTCAGTGAAGTCCGTCACCTGGATGCCGTTCACCCAGGTGGCCAGGTGCGGGCCGTGGGCAGCGATGGTCATGGTGAACCACTCGCGGTCGCTGGACACAACCCGCCGCGCGCGCTGGCGGTTGTAGATCCCGCCGGTGCCATAGTCCACCGGTTTGGCGCGGTCGTCGCCTTCCCACTGATTGCGAATCTGGCTTTCGTAACCGCTCCAGAACTGGCCTTTGAACGCCCGGAAAAACACGCCGCTGTTCAGGTGAGTCCCATTCGAGAGAATGTCGAGCTGAAACACAAAGTCGCCGTACTCGGCGTCCGACTGCAGGTCGCCGTTCCCGTCTTTCACGTTTAACCAACCCTCCGGGGTGACCGAGAAGACCGACTTGTGGCCGGGAACCACGGTCCAGCCCGTCAGGTCCTTACCGTTGAAGAGACTCTTGAGGCCGAGCGGCCGGAGCTTGAGGTTGCGGAAGCGCACCTCGCCTTTCCCGTCGAGCTGCTGGAGGGCGATGGTCCCGCGAGCCTGCCGGCTGTCGTTCGCCTCGACGGCCAGTCTGCCGTCGAGTTCCACCACGAGGTAGTCGCCGCGCACGGTGAGATCGAAGGTGTTCCAACGGCCCGCAGTCTTGGCCGGTTTCTCCGGCCGTGCGATCCCGCTGAGGCTGCCCGTCGGCCACTTCGCATGCGCGTCGGAGATGTTTACTTCATAGGCGTTGGAGGAGGAGATGTCGCCGTTCGTGGGACAGCGCAGAAACACCCCGCTGTTGGCCTGGGCGTCGATCCAGAATTCCACGTGAAGCTGATAATCGGCAAACTCCGTCGTCGTGCTCAACATCCCGCCGCCGGTGCCCGGTTTGTGGCGGATCGTTCCGTCAGTAACCTCCCATTGCGCGTCGCCGCGGGGCGCCCAGCCGAGGAGGCTCTCGCCGTCGAGCAGCAGCAGCCAGCCGGAGGACACCTCCTCCGGAGTGAGGGTGTTCGGTTTTGCGTCCTCGGCCGGAAGGGCAGAGGTGAGCAGATAAAGCACGGCGACGGCCAGTCGGACGATGGGCTTCATAATGCCGGCATCATGCGGGAACGCGCGCCGACACTCAACCCTTTATGTCGTCAGCGTCAGACCGAACGGCGCCACTCGAACCGAGCGTCCGTGAGTCGGCCTGCAAGGAACCGGCGTCTTCCCCGGACGCTCGGGTCGAAGGGACCACACGCTTGGCTGCCTTGCCTGCCTCCCGGCTGCTTGTCCTCCTACCCTCGCGTCCTCCCTTTCTTTCGGCTGTCCTTTCGGCTTGACTCTCTGAAGGGTCAGACGCTGGATAGGAATCGCACCTCGACTTATGTTTGGCCTGCGCGCCTATCTTTGGTGTGTTTTGCGGCGTTCCACACCGAGTCGGCTGGAAGTGGCGCAGGAACAGACTGAGGGTCACGCCGGATCACTCCTGCTTCCCCGCCGCTTGAATGCTCCCGGAGGACAGCGGCTTGGCAACACGAAAGGTCGGCGTTCGTTCGTCCGTCGGAGAAAGGGGTTTTCATGACTGCATCTGGTTGGCTTTCGCAGCGCCGGTCTGCCTTGCGGCGCTTGGTTTGGGCTGCCTGCTTGATTGTATTCGCTTCCGGCGACCGGCAAGACAGCCGTGCGGCAACGGTGGTTGCCCACTGGACCGGCAGCTCCGGGAACTGGTCAGACACCAATCACTGGGACATCGGGGTGGTGCCGAACAACGAAGGCACAACCACCTACCAGGTAGTCATTGATCTGCCCGGGGTGGATCCAGTCGTAACGGTGGATCGGACGGCAACCGTTGGCGGACTCTCGATCTCTTCGACATTGCGCGTCGTCACCAGCATGAGCCTTTCCGTCTCGGGGAATGTCACCAACAGCGGTTCCATTTCCGCCGAAGGGGGGACGCTCCGTCTGGCGGGTGCTACGATCGCCAACCCCGGCGGCTCGATCGCAGCCGCCGGGGGTGTGGTTTATCTGACGGACAGTGTGATCGCCGGGGGCAGTCTGCGGGTCAGTGACGCGGCGACCAGCGCCGTGCGTTTCAGCGGCGACGTCGTGCTCAATGGGGTACCCTGGGTGGACGAAGGGGCCGGCGAGTTCCAGATCTACAACACCACCGCCCGGCTCCTGGGCGACTACGCCCACCAACTGCCCGCCGGCTATCGCCTGGTCGTGTGGTCTTATCAAAGCTGGGCGCTCACGCAATGGACCCTGCCCCCAGGGGTGTTCACCAACGATGGCCTCGTCGAAGTGCGGCAAGGCGGCGGCGGCTGGAACGTCTATCCGCGCCTCCACTGGGAAGGGTCCGCCACCCTGGCTGGGAGCGGAGAGGTGTGGTTGAGCGGAGGCGGCGACTGGGCCCTGGTCACGGGTGCGGCCGGTACGGAGCTGACGCTCGGTCCGGATCAGCGCGTGCACGGG
>Ga0315288_10005726_pt1 | contig 15793 bp, 18 predicted proteins | sample YL17G11_20_MG_FD_203454 | JGI IMG/M metagenome (GOLD analysis project Ga0315288, IMG submission 203454) | Sediment microbial communities from Yellowstone Lake, YNP, Wyoming, USA - YL17G11_20 | ecosystem: Environmental > Aquatic > Freshwater > Lake > Sediment | place: USA: Wyoming | collected...
TTGGATTCTCAACCTTCGCGTTGAGACCATTCTTCACAACAGAGTTGAAGTCTCTTACCAAGATTTCGTGTTGTAGAAGTGAAGTTTCTTCTTTCGTGAGCCCTCTGAGGAGAGCTCTTATGAAGCAACTGAGGGCGACATCTGACTTTACGCATTCTTGTTCGTCCATCACTCGGATTTCAAGGGCTCTCCTGCCAAAGCGGAAGATTACTCCTCTTGAGTTGATCCATTCCTTGTCCAAAAGCAGTTTGCTTGCTCCAGCGGCTGCCAGATCCTTTGAGTATTTTCCGACGACTTCTCGGTCATACGTAACGAAGGATTCTGCATGTTCCGGGATTACATCGGCGGTTATTGATGGAATTTCACGTTGGTTTTCCTTGTAGAAATGCAGTCTGTTGTCCACGTCTTCGCCAAGCTTGCCCTCGTAGATCGGTGAGGATGCTGCTATGGCAGGAAGGTAAGGTAGAATGTTCGCAATGAGGTTGTGCAGCAGCACCCCGTTTTTTTCGTCGGAGTAGGGTAGATTGAGCTGGTAGCTTTGTATGTTTAGCCATCCGTGTCTTTTCAGGCTGAAGATCTGACTGTAGGCTTCGTAGATTTGGCGGTGGCGATGAGGCCATATACCTGTTTCGTCAAGTTTTAACAGCGGATGCATTCCTGTTCCCAGAAGATATGCGCCGTATTTGTTATGAACGAACTCGTGAAGAGTAAGCACTGCTTCTTGCATAGTGTTCTCAAATTCGACGGGAGAGGTGAAGGGCGCGTTTGGTTTTACTTCCATGACGTGGAGTTGAAGTTCCTTGCCGAAACTGAATTTGGGCATTTTGACGAAGTTGACGATGCGGCCGTGAAAGTCTTTGAGCACTTTGTCGGCTATGGGTAGAGCCTTCAACTCGTTGTCGACCAGCGAGAATTCGTGTTCTGGTCCGAGTACTTCTAGAGTCTTGTACGTGTGTGTTCCTCTTTTCTTTGCGTGTTCGCGTTTTTTATATAAAAGCAATAGTTAGTTTTAACTAAGTCGGTTTTCTCTACACTCTTAGTTATATGGTTTTTTGATGTTCTTGTCATGGTCTCACCAATCTTCGTCTGGTTCTCCGAGTAAGCCTAGCGTTTCTTCGTCTTCCTCTTCTAGCTGTTCGTCTTCGTCTTCTGGTTCTTTTGGTTGTGGTTCGTTCCGTTTCAAGTCGTAAAAGTGACTTGAAAAAACCCATTCAATAAGTCGAACGAAAGCGTTTTTCTTCTTTGGCTTTGGTTTCTCTGGTTCTTTCTTTTTCCATTCGTAAGGTTTGCCGTTGGGTTCGAACTTAGGAAATTTCACCTTTTGGTCTGTGCTAGTGTATAGAAATTCACCGATTTCGAAGTTCAAGATTTCCTTTTGATAGTGGCTCTGTCTGAGTAGTCGGTTTATTTTCAGTTCGAAGTCATCGAGTGAAACCTGACCGATTAAAAGCCTAGTTCGTGCTCGGATTTTCGTGTTTAAATCTTGAAGTCTTTGAGAACAAAGTACAAAATGAAGGTCTAGATTTCGAGCTACCGAGAAGATTTTCCTTAGTCGGTTGAAAACTTTCTTTGATATCGTGCTAGAGTCAAAGACGTTTTGTGATTCTTCGACTACGAAAACGATTCTTTCCTTTTTGCTGTAGCCTTTGAATTTCCGCAAGTAGTGTTTTCGGTAGTAGTATTGAACGATTGCATAAATGAAAAATGCGGTTCTGTCTATGTCTTGAATTTCCATCGTGAAAACGCAATCTTTGTTTGATTCGAGAAACGTTAAGATTTCGTCTTTCCGTTTCACCGAAAAGTCAGTTTCGTGCACTAAGAAAGCGTTTTCGAGATTCGTTTCTTTCTTCGTTTCTGTCACATCTGAATCGAGAACCACGAAGAAAGGTATTTCCGAGAATTCTAAACACCATTTAGGAAAGTCTTCGAAGATAATCACTTTCGTGTTTTCGAGTTTTCGGAATTCTTCCGCTAGAACCATTAAGCTGTTTGTCTTTCCTATGCCTTTATTCGCTATTAGTAACAAGTCTCCGAATTTCAAAGTTTCTTCGACTAGCGATTTTATTTCTATAGTCTTTTGTTGCATTTTTCTTACTTCCGCTTTTGTCGTCACACATCTAGCGAGAAGGTAACAGACTTCTGAAGCGACGCTCCAGATTACTGAATTCCCTTGCCCGTCCGTGTAACGCTGGGAATATAGTGTAAACCCGTGCTTAAAAACGTTTTTTCTGTAGTAATGGTCAATTTCATGGACTTTTCAAGCTAGTGTTTACATTCTTTCAATAGACACTAGAATCAAATACAACATTTTATCGTTAAAACGTTGCATTATCGACACTCGGAGCGGTTTACATAAGGCGACTTTTTTTCGAAAATGCAACAGAACCATGAACAAAAAAAACACATGACCCAGAGAAAAGGAAAGCGGAGACTCCAGAATGCAAAACTGGAGAAATTCTTTTAAACCTTCTCTCTGAGCCATGACTTTGATTTTCGAAATCGTTTCAGCAATCTATTTCTTTTGGCTAGTCGTTGGTCACGTTTCATTGCCTCTTCGAAAACCACTTGCATTATAGAGGGGGTGGGGGGGGTTCGTTTTGTCTTTCTCGACTTGTAAGCTAGGTAGCTTGCAGTCGGAACGACAGCTATCACGATTCCTACAGCGATATACAGAAATGGAGTCGTATAATCTGGAGAAGGCGAACTCTTTTCTTCTATGTCTATGTAGATAGGTTCTGATGACCGCCAATCGGGTGAAGCCCATACCGTATAGTTATTGAATATCTGATAGTTCAGCATGCCTTTCAATTGCAGTCTTTCATTAACATTGGTCTTATACTTGAGAGTCAGCGTTCCGTCTTGTCCAAAATAGACGGTTGTGGTATTCTTGAGGATTTCGTGGTCACCAAAGACTCCATAAATCCAGTCGTCAACCAGAATTATGGGGTCATGAAAGAACAGACTGAAACCTTGTCTGCTGATGAGACTTTCGTTAAGATAGGTCAAAGTTACTATGTAGTCTATCTGATAGAAAGTGTCAGTTTTCCATTTTCCGCTAGGCTCAGTCTCGATGACCATTTTTACGTGGAAGGTAAGATATTTTCTATCAACAACGAAATCGACATCGTATTCTCTTGTGACGGATAACGCATTAGCAATTGAAACAATGCAAGAAAGTGACATGACTACGATTATGAATAGGACTTGGAATCCTTTTTGCTTCATGGTTTGTGCCTTACAAGTCTAGTTCCACTGGTTGTGCTATAAGTTTTATGATAAAGTTTAAGCTCAACAACTCTATTCTTGCATTGACAAAGAATGACTGACAAGAAAGGCTCAAAAAGGTCTAAGAAATCAAGAATAACTCTTGAGACTGTGAGCATAATAGCCAACATTATTCTAGCGTTAACAGCGGTCTATGTTGCGATTCAAGCCAATAAGCTTGCAGAGTCGAATCTGACTCTTCAAAACATGATGTCGAATTTCACTTCAGTAATCATTCCCGAACCTGAAATCTACTTGGCTATTCTGGACAAACCTAGTTCATACACTTCTGAAAACGGAACGATAATAGAAACATCTCACTACGGTTATCTCAACGTGAATTTTCTGGTAATAACTGCTCACGTTGGTGTGATAAATATCACTATTAAGAACTTCAACGTGCATGATTCAGAAAATCTCAACCCTGAAAGATTAAACGAGACAAAAGTGACATACACCTTTGACCAAGACAAGTATGCGAAAGCTGTAGCTTCTGGAATTACGCCCGTAAACTTTTCACTTCACTTGAACGCTAGAGTCTATCCGAACGCTTCTAACATTCCGCCTGAAGGTCAGTCAAGACAGTTTCTCTTAGGATTGCTGATACTCGAAGCAGAGTTAACAGACCTTCAAGCTAAGACAAGAATGACTGAGGAAATCGAAGCTAGAATTTGCGTTGTGATGGAAGCAATACCTTAGAAAAAACCACACCACCACCGCAGTAAGAGTTAAATTCGCAACACAGCAAATATAGAGTAGAGAATGATGCGTTTGAGCGAGAAATGTCGTAAGGCAGGATTTCTCGACTGTTTAGCCGTCATTGCAGTCGGTGCTATCGAGAAGTTTGTGGGAAATGAATTGAAAGCGGAAGAAAGGAAACCCTATGACCAAAGGAATAATGTAGCCATAGTTCTTGGAGAACTATTCAGTAGACCTTTCTTCAGTTACGTCAAATACGAAATCAACAAAGACTTGTGCAACCCTATAGCCTAGTATCCATATGCTCTTAGTGTTTCTAGTCAAAATTGATGTTGGTTTCTTCAATCAGTTGCTCTATCTCTGAGACTGGAATTTCCGTTTTTCCACATCTCACGAGATAATACACCACTTCACACTTAAAGACGTTGTTTCACACTAGGAAAGAGTTATTAGACTAATGTTCTACATGGCTACATGATAGACCATGAAGGTCTCGAAAACGGTCACGATTGACAAAGTTCTCTTAGACTGGGTAGAAAAGAAGATTCAAGAAAAGGAATTCGGTAGTCTGAGCCATGCCCTAGAGAAAGGTCTCACACTTCTTAAGAAGCAATCTGATACCCATACATCTGAGACCTAGTGTCCACGCTTTCTCTGGTTTCTAATCAAAACTTATGTTGCTGTCTTCAATCAGTAGCTCTATCTCCGAGACTGGAATTTCACTTTCTTCAATCAGTTCTATACTTTCTTTAGTGATTGTCTCTAGTGGTGTATCGTATGTTTCAGTTAGTAGTGTTGTTAGTGATAGAGGTATTGAGTAATCTATACTATCTTCTATATTCAAACAACATCTAAAACTATTTTCGCTCCGAGTTTGAAGGTATTGACTGATTAGTTGCTGTGCTCTTTTCTGTCTCTGTTCTAGGTTGATTTCTATCTGTTCGAAGAATTGATTGAGACGTGTCTTGAGAACAAAGAATTCTCTGGAGCGGAAAATCTTTGACCCTATGAGTTTCTCGGTTTCGAACACGTCTATTCCGTGTGACTTGATTAGCTTTTGAGCTTGAATGTCGAACACGTCTAGACTGGAGATAACTAGAACTTTGAGTCTTGCGTTTAAGTTTTCGAAACGGTCTATCACTTCTGTTTGAGCTATGTCGGTTGAGTATTTGCGTCTCAGAGTTTTCCAGTTTTTAGTTTCTAGTGCAATTGCTAGTTGTCCGTGTTCGCCGTAAACTTTGAAATCTACACCACGTTTACTCTGGTTGTCTGCATGTCCGTAAGTTTCTTTTCCAGTATGCTTAACGTTCTGAATGCCTAAGCTCGATAGTTCCGCTTTGACAAAGTTTTCCATGACCAGACCTAAGCGTTCTTTATCAGTAAGACTATGTTCTTCTACTTTCATTTGCATTCGACCTTCTGGTATCTTCTTTTATGAGACACCGATACGTTTATTAAGAAGAGAAATCACACCGTCCTATTTAAGCTTAACGGTTATGTCTGTTTTGAGTCATATGGTCAGCATTAGACACATTAGGATGTGCTTTTTACACCAGTCTGTTTTGTGAGTGTGTGTAGAAAAAAGAGAGGATAGGTGAGACCAGTCTTAAAGTCTCGCTCTGGTCTCCAGTAGTCCGAGCGAAGTTCTGTTTCAAAGGCTTTCTCGGTTTTGTTTCTCGGTTGAATTGGTAAATGTTCACCACGGTTTAACTTCTATTTCCCGAACCAGTTTCACACGGTCCACTTCGCTCATGAACTTGGATTGCTTCTTTCCGATTTCACTTCCGACTTCGGCTTCAAAGACTCGTGCTTTTTGAGAGAACTCTAGTGTGCGCTCTTCAATGGTTTTCTTTTTGTTCGAGATGTATCGCAATAACCAGACCACACCGCAAAGTTTTCGACACACGAAGAGACCGCCTTTTTGAGAACTGGGATAACACCACTTTCCGATTTTGTATTGAACTGGAGCGAACGGTTTTCCCTTTATCAGTAGCTTGAGACTGGTTAAGTCGTATCGAACAACTTTGTAATAGGTCATTGCTCAATCACTTCTTATCTTGAGTATTGAGACTCTGGTCTGGTATTTAAGACATGCACTAAAACCATGGTCAGACTTGCGTCTGGTTGAGTTTTTCTGAGCCACAAAAATTTGGTGTCTCCGTGGCTCAGAGGTCGAATACATGCGAAGAACGGTATACAATAGTGTATACGAGTATTTAAATGTTGTGGTTTTGGTGACCGCACAAGGGTTATCGTGGTTCGAAATCTTCAATTGCGGTTTCGTTTTAAGTAATTACTTAATTCCTGAGTCTGTTTGACCGCACAGACTATAACGATTCTTGTTAACCATAAAGTTTATAGGGAAGATGTTACACTATATAACACTAGATAACACGGTGATATAAGTATGAACACTAAAACAGAATATCTTACAGAAGAGAACAGTAAAGTCGTGAGACTTTCCAGAGCATTATGCATAACACTTGAAGATATCGGTCTGAGACTTGAAACAAAGACAATCAATGATACACTAGCTCAGTTGATTCAACCTATAGGTCGAGCAATTCGTCACACACACGGAAAAATCAACGTTACAGTTCTGTTCAACATTCTCGATAACTCGGTTACTCTGAAGTTCGAACCGAAAGAAAAACTGAGATTGAGGGAAAAGCAATGAGCGAAGACGATAATCTGTCTCCAGAAATGAAAAGGAAAATCGAAGACGAAAAACAGAAATTCATAAAAGAAAACGGAAAAGTCGAACTCACGATAACCAATGATACGAGTCTGCAACAAGAACGCTTATGGGATGACTTGAAAAATACTCTAGTCAACGAGTATCAAACTCTCAATATTCCGTTTAACCCTAATAGCATTCAGAAAAAAGAGGACTTAGACACCGAGTTCGAAAAAGTCAGAATCATTAAAGAACAGAAAAGTCAGATTGACGCACTTCAGAAAGTTCAACCTAGTGGTGTTCCGTTGACTGGAACACAAATGGGTAAAGACTGGAACAAAGATAATCAGACGAAAGGTGAACGCTCAACTGAGCAATTGAAAAAGATTGCTTCAGAGATGCCAATTGACCTTATGGAATTTCATTCTGAGAGTGAGATGCTTCGAACACTTGAAGCGATTAGAACAGACACTAATCACCCTTCGCAACGAGAAGCGGAACGACTTTTAGCTCAAGTTTTGAGTCACACACTTGAGAAAACTGGTTCTGTAGAATATACTGGTCTCGCAAAAGATTTCGGAAAGCGAAAAGGTGAATGGAAAAAGAAAAAAGGTGTTGAGGATTAATGACAACAAAACATGTTGAAAAAATAGTCTATCATGATGGTAATTTTGCCGTTGAAAGGCGGTTTCGCGATAAGAGAAAACCGCTTGAATACCTTCCAGTTTCAGAATGGGGTTTCGAGAAAAACATAACTGCAATGGCTCTGGTCAAAAGAGAGACCGAAAATCTAGAGAGTCTTGACGAACCTTCGAACGTGACGTTTTATGAAATCGCTTTAAGCTATTCCGTGATTGATTTACCACTTGCGAAATCGATTTTCGTGAAAACTGAGAAAACTCGGAAAATCTTGAGTGAAAGTCTGAGACACTTTGAAACCTATACTTGCGTCTTTATCAAAGACATGGAGACTGGAATTCTGCATTCTGCTCAATCAGAAAATTGTTCGGGATTTCCCTTTTCAATGGTGAATGTTTCGAAATCGAAAGCGAAGAGAATTCCTTTTGCTAGAGCGAAAGAACTGTTAGACTCTGGAGAGCTAATCGGTGTTTTTCGAGATAGAGAACTTAAGGAGCAAGTGGTCTAAAATGCCTTACACGGTTAAGAAATTCACGAAGAAAACAATTGCTGAAACGAAGAGACAGCTTGAAGAGAAAATCAATGCAATGCCAAAAGAAGACTTCGAAAGGACTCAGAAATTTATCAATATGGTCTCCGAACTGAAAGCTACTGGCAAATTGACAAAAGATGAGTATCTTTGTGCGCTTAGAGCTAAAATTCTAGGAGACCAGAGTGCACGAAAAATAATGCATGAGATTGCAGAGAAAAATCAGCTTGAATTCGATATGGATAAAGCTGTTGACCAATTTCTTGAGAGTAAGCAATTACCACAAACGAACCCAGACGAACGGATTGAAACGTTGAAAATAGGTCAAAAACAAATTCTTGAACTGGAAAGAATGAAGTTAACTGAAGCTGAAGGTCTAGACCCTAACCTATTAATTCTTGGATACGGCGAAGACGGCGAACCAGTTCTTGAAGAATATAAACTTTGTAACATGTGCAAAAAAGTGTTCAAGACATTCAAAAATGAGAGTTTCTGTCAACCTAGCTGTAGAGAGAACTGGGTCATTAAGAATATGCCAGACGCACCGCTTCAACAAGAAATCTTTTCGGAAAGAAATAGTGAGTCTTGGAATTGGCTTCGAGTCGGCAATGGCAAATTTAAGAGAGTCTGGAATGAAGAGAAAAATAGTATTCCAGACGAAAGCGAAGAGAAAGGTGAAAATGAAAATGTCTGAAGACGAAAGAAAACTTAGCGGTTGTGACAGTTATCGGTTTTGTCCGAATTGCGGTCACATGCAATTTTTCATGAACAGAATTCCAGAAGAACCAAACGCACTTGAAGAGAACTATAAGCATGACCTTCATGAAGAAAACAGACGGGAAAATGAGATAAAGTCGAAACCCATGTTTTGCGAAAAATGTGGAGCGGTTATTCCACTTTGCTAGTCATAAATGACACCAATCCGCTCGGTTTTGGTTTCTCCGAGCGGCAAAAATCGGACTGGGAGAACAAAATAGAAAACTTGGCATTGATGGCACACTTCGTTTTCCCAGTCCACAAACTAATCTAGCGTGAAAGAAAATGGTTCAGAAAAAATGCGCTAACCCAGATTGCGAAAGAGTCTTTGAAGCTAGAGGGACCCAGAGGTTTTGCTCTGAGCATATGTATCACAAAAATCCTCATCCTCAACACTTGCGGTGTTTATGGTGTGAAAAAAGAATTTATAACAAGTCAAAGTTTTGCGATACGGATTGTTTGATTAGATATCGAATTACGGGAAAGACGAAAGCTCAACTAGAAAAAGAAGAAACGGAAAGTCGGGCGTGGTTTTCATGAGCGGTGAACAACTGAAAGAAGATAAGGGTTTTACAACCGTTCGGTGTGTTCATTGCCGTAAATATTTCAAATTCATAAATGCCGACCCAGAATACGTTGAAAGCATGGCTTTTTGTTCTGAAGCATGTCGAAACGTGCACTATTGGTATGTCGGAAGAGCGAAGTTTCTTGAATTTATGAAAACGGGGTCTAAAAATGTATATACCCAACAATCGTCATAAACGAAAATTGAAAAGAAGACACAAAAAAAGGAAGTCTGAATGATGTTTGACTGGAAATACAATTTACTCGAATACTTGAGCAATTTCGTGGTTCGAGAAACCGCTCAGACAATCAGCAATAAAGACTTTTCTCCAGAACGTTTCTATCAAGTGCTCAACCAGAAACAAGTTCGATTTATCAACAATTACGATTTCTGTTCTTTGACTGGAACTATACCGCTGGAGCTTCTCGACTTGAACGACGTGCATAAACAAGCAATCGAAGACTTTTGCAGAAAAATCTGTCTCGGACTACCAGAATTCGCATATTATCTCAAGTTATTGAGTAAGATACTCTGTGATTATGAAACCGCTCAAGGCATAGAAAAAGGAGAGGACTTCGAATATGAAACCCTTGAAGCAAGAACAATCGAACAAGTCTATTACTTTGTGAGAGCCATTTTTTCAGAAAGATTTCCCGACAAAGCCTTAGAACTTCAACAGAGAGTCGCACATAGAGCTAAATCCGAAACCGAGAACCCTAGACCGCTCTGTCCTGAGTGTTCAAGTTCACATGTGACAAGCAATGGACCGCTCTGGTTCTGTCAAAGTTGTGGTAGAAAATTCAGTAAACGACTCAGACGTAAACAAAAACCGTAAACTACCAGTCACATCGTCTAATTTTATAACTACACTAGCTAGGGACTGAGCCTACCCATAAATAAGGCTAATTCGTGGCAATTGGTGGGGGAGAGGGTAGATTTAAGGTTCTTTTGATTGGCTAATGATTAATTCTTCAAGATAACAGTTCTTGTTAAAACTATAACATCACGAAACTACAGATATTCTAAGTTATCCATGTTGACCATGTTAAAACGACGACGACAAACCACAAACAGATTAAGAAAGCCCCTCACATGTGGGTTTTGTTAGACCTTCTGTAAAGTTTCTTTGTCTGTCTAGGGTCTAGCCTAGTTTCCACTAACCTAATTGATTGAATAAAAAAAAGAGTAGAGTTCGCTATTGCTCTACTCGTTGAGGTTCTAGGTCTGGAGTGCTCGCTTTGTTGATTGCGTTCATAAATCGACTGTAGTCGAACTGTGAATTATCCGCTTTCAGTCCATGGCATAGTTTTCTAGTGAATTCGTCTAGGTCCTGACTTTCGCCAATCAACCGAGCAAAGACTTCATAGTATTTTCTACTGAGCATTCAAAACACCTTTTAGAAGTCGAGACTCGAAAAAAAGGAGAAACTGGTTTATGCTAGTCGAAAAATTGCTTAATTGGTTTCGTGGTTGTTGCCGTTTTTCATGAGTTCTTCGTATGCTTTGTCTTGTTTCTTCTTTTCAAGTTCTGCAAGTTGCTTTAGAAGTTCGAAAGCTCTTGCTTCTTTCGGTATTAAGTCGATTCCTTTCGCCACGTCTGGACCTAGTAGAACGTCTTTCTGTCCTTCAGCTTTCAGTCGTGCTAAGGCTTTCTTTGTTATTTCTTCTCCGTTCAATTCGGACATTAGTCTAATGAGTCTTTCCAGTTCCGTGACTTTTGTCTGAAGGTCTGTTATTCGTTCGTCTTTCTGGTTCATGCTAGACTTTATTGAACCGTTGGTTAAAGTAAGTTGCTCTTTCACTTTTGCCCATGCATTCTTTAGATTTGCTTCGCCCAGATAGGTAAGCATTGAGATATCTACAGCTTTCCCGACCAGAATTCTAGCTAGGTTTTCGTCTAGTCCACAATCCGCACAAGTGCTTAGAAATCGTTTTCTGAAGCAATGAAACCTTAGAATTTTGCCGTTCGGAATTTTGAGACCGCTTTTCTTGGCTAGGTTCTGCAAGATGTCATTGACTGTCTGGTCATGAATGTTTGAATCATTGCCATTTTGGAAGAGAAACTCGTTTTCTGGCTTCAATGTCGGTATGAAAGCCTTCAAAAGTTCTGTAGTTTCGACTGAAAGAAACGATTTTCCAACGACTTTTTCTTTTTCCGTGATTTTCTCGAAAGATATCGGCGGTTCTTGTGCTAGGTCTGGAAGGTCTGATTTCTTTATGTTTGTGATGTCTCCGATTCTCCAAGCTAGGTCTAAACCGAGACTGATTAGAAGTTTTGCTCTGATGTCTCCAGTCTGGTACATTTGCCGATATTGTTCGATGCTAGGCACGAAATCGCCAAGTGTCATTTGCACTTCCCAGAAATCTTTTTCTAGCGTTATCACGATTCCATAGAATTTAAAGAAACTAACTGTTCCAGTTGCTTGGGTCCTAGCTGAATTCTGTGTCAATCCTTCTTTTGTCAGACTGTTCTTGAAGTCGAGAATCTTGTTTTTCCAAAAGTCTTTGTCTTGTTGGTCTTCGCTCATGAACCGCTTTTTTGCGTCTGTTATTATCTCTGTTCCGCTTTTGCCGACAAAACCGAGAAATTTCTTCAGACCGAATTCGTAAACGTGGAGAGTGTTCGCTGTTCTATGCTCTCGAACCCAGTCTAAGAACTCTTCAGCTTTGTCTTTCATTGCTTCTTTCTTATGTTCTGCTTTCCGTATATCTGTTTGTGCAGATTTTCTACAGTTAGTTTTAAATATGTCAGATGCAATACCGAAGGCTTCAGTCATCTGGTGTCACATGAGTGCTGGTCGTCTCTAACATCGACCTAACGACAGATTTGCCGAAGATGAAACCTTCCGCGTTCCTCAAATCGTCAATTAAAGGTTTTACTCTCAATCTGAACAACGACTATCGCTATTTGAAAATGGGCTATTATGTGTCAATGCACGCGGAGGTTTTGGGCAACGAGGTCATTCCTTCAACTGAAAACATGATTGATGCCAGCAGGACGCCCATTTTGTTACTTAAAGCTTCAAAAGCGGGTATTCCCACGTTGTCCTATTTGGTGACAAGCTCGGTCAAACAGATTACAGCCGAGTTTGCTTTTCCTGTGGTGGTCTTCGCGGTGAACCCGTTCTCTTATGAAGGCTACAAGGTTGCAGCTAACAGAAGCGCCTTGTACAGGGCTGTTAAGAGTTTGAGCATGAACTACAAGTTTGCGGTTTGTGTACAACCTTTGAAAGGGGAGATGCTTTCCTGTAAAACGATTTTTGGAAAGTGTGAGTACGGGGGAGAGATTGCAGCAATTTCTGAGAGAGTGTATGAGACTTTCAAAATTCCTTTGTGCAAGCTGCACGTTCAGACGGTTCAGAGTAGAGCCTACTTGTGTGGGCTTCAGCCTCTTAGAACTGAAGAGATTTTTCCTTCCGATTTAGAAACGGTTTCGGCAGAGATTTTTCGGATGTCGAGCAAGGTGAACACCTAGTTGGCTAGGATAGCCTGTTTTGTTGAGAAGTATAATTTTACAGATGCGAGGGAGGCGCGGGCCCTGGATAATTTCAGGTGCGCTTCTGAGGAGAGAGGACACTCTTTCAACTTCATGTTCAGAGATGGTATATCGGAAATTCCGAAATATGACGCGGTCTTCATCAGGGCAACCACTGATCCGCTCTTCACGGCTTACGTCGTTTCCAAGACAGCCGCGGAGCTGGGGTTGAAGGTGATTGATGATCCGGAATCGATACAGATATGCGGGAACAAGATCCATCTGTACGATCTGTTCGAGAAGCATGACATAGCGCGTATTCCGACTGTTTTCATCAACAAAGATGAGCTGCATCATCGAAGGTTTATGGAAGTTTTTCGAACTCTTGGAAAGCCTGTTGTGGTTAAGGCGCCTTACACGAGTTTCTCGAGATACGTTGAGAAAGTGGCGTGCGAAACTAGTTTCCGGGATGTTGCCAAGAGGTTCCTCAGAAAATCTGACATGCTTGCGGTTCAGGCCTTCATGCCCACAGCGTTTGACTGGAGAGTCGGTGTGCTCAACAATCAGGTGCTTTACGTGTGTAAGTATATGATGCCGAAGGGCAGATGGAAGCACGGGGCCAAACTTCGGGGAAAACCGACGTTCGTCTGGGGCAGGACCTTCTCGCTTAGAAAGGAAAACGCGCCTGCCGCGTTGAAGGATCTTGCGCTCAAAGCGTGCAGCATAATTGGGAATGGGCTCTACGGGGTCGATATCAAGGAACTGGCGGACGGGAGCTACGTGGTGGTTGAGGTCAACGACAACCCGAGCATCTATGAGGGATACGAGGATTCTAGAAACAAAGACTTGTACGGAAAGATCATAGAATTTCTTGTCGACTAGGTTTCGGTTTTGATGCGATTGTTTTATTAAAAGCTTGAACCCATTTGCGTAGCGGAAGCGATTATATGACGCATGTAGCAGTTGTCGGTACGGGCCGAACGGGTGGGCAGGTTGCGTTCAGCTTGGCTTTTGAGAGATACGTGACTGAACTTTCACTGGTCGATATAGCGCCGAAAGTTGCGGAGATGATGAAAGAAGAGCTGCATCACGCGCTTGCAAGCCACGGAGTCGATTTGAAGATAAACGCGTATGATAACAGCAAAGCCCTCAAGAATGCTGAGCTTATTGTTGTCGCTGCTGGTTTTCCGAGAACGCCGGATATGAGCAGGAGGGACTTGGGTGTAAAGAACGCGTCGGCTGTGGAGCAGGCGGTCAGAGAGACTCTTGACAACAATCCTGAAGCATGGTATTTCATCATAACTAACCCTGTTGATGCTATGACTACTTTGGCCAATAAGACGGCGAAGGGTAAACGACACATTATTGGAACTGGCACCAACCTCGAGACTTCGAGGTTCAGGACTATCGTGAGCCGTGAGTTGAAGGTGCCGATGGGTTCTGTTGAAGCGTATGCGGCGGGTGAACATGGAGAAGCGTCAGTTCTGTTGTGGAGCACTGTCAAAATTGATGGGTTGCCGCTTGACGAGTACTTGAAGAAAACTGGGAAATCTCTTGACAAGGGAAAGTGCGACAATTACGTGAAGGAAGTGAGTCGACAGGTCATAACCTATCTGGGTGGTACAAGGTATGGACCAGCTGGTTCGTTCATCGAGATCATTCGGGGCATTTTGCTTAACACGGGAAAGGTGATGGCGTATTCGAGACCTATGAAGTTTGAGACGGTTCCTGAGCCTGTGTACGTGACGATTCCGGCGAGGATAGCGAAGTCGCTTGGGCCTGACTTGTGGGAACGGCTTACCAAGGAAGAGCAGCAGGCTATCAAGGATGCGGCGGGGCAGATTTACAAGACGTATCTTGAGGCGGTCGGTGGAAAGATCTGATGTTGAAGGAAAAGGTGGAAGACTACAGTTTCTCGGACAAAATGACGGTTGATGAACTCGTTTCACAGATGGATAAAGCCTGGGGGTTCACGGCTGGGAAGTTGGCTGTGGGTTTGAGGATTCTGGAGAGGATGATTGAGGACAGGAAGTGTGTGAAGTTCATTTCTTTCACGGGTAACCTTGTGGCGACGGGAACCAGGGGGGCGTTGAAGGAGCTTGTGAAGAGGAAGCTTGTTGATGTTGTTGTCACGACGTGTGGTACCGTTGATCATGATTTGGCGAGGAGTTGGAGGGATTATTATAAGGGTTCGTTTCTGATGAGCGATGCGAAGCTTCGAGGGCAAGGGATCAATCGCTTGGGAAACGTTTTGGTTCCGAATGAGAGTTATGGTGTGATAATTGAGAAGAAGATGCAGTCTCTGCTTCAGGATTTGTGGAAAGAGGGAGTTAGAGAGGTTTCGCCGAGTCAATTGTGTCGTGAAATCGGAAAACGCTTGTGTAATGAGACGTCAATTCTCTACTGGGCTACTAAGAATAATATTCCAGTGTACGTGCCTGGCATGACTGACGGAGCCGTCGGATACCAGACTTGGCTTTTTTCACAGGATCACGACTTCAGACTGAATGTGCTGAAGGATTCAGGTGAACTCAGCGGAATCGTTTTCGATGCCAAGAAAACCGGAGCCCTGCTGATCGGCGGCGGGATCTCGAAGCATCACACTTTATGGTGGAACCAGTTCAAGGATGGATTGGATTATGCTGTTTACATAAGTACTGCCGACGAGTGGGATGGTAGTTTGTCGGGTGCTAGGCCGCGGGAAGCGGTTTCTTGGGGAAAAATCAGTGAGAGAGCGAAGAAAGCGATGATTGAGGGGGATGCTTCCATTATCTTGCCGATAATGGTGAGCGCTTTGATGGCGAGGATAGCAAAAGTTAGGACACGTCGCTGAAAATCCAGGACATGTCGGGTGCTTTTCTCTTTGTTTTCACTCTTTCGCATAGCGCGTGGGTTATGAGTGGCAAGGCTATGGTTGCGTCGCAGTAGACTACTGCTCTTTTTCCGGTTTCGTCGATTTTGCCCCAGCTTATGGCTTCTTCCAGTGTGCAGCCTGATAGTCCTCCCCATTGTGGTGAGTCGGTTGTGATTTGTATGGCATATTTGTGTGGGTAGTAGTATTCTTTGAGTCCTTTGCGGATGTGTCCTTTTCTTCCGGGTACTCCTTGGTCTTTTGTCTTGGGTGAGACGGATATTGCTATGAGTTGGGTTAGGTCTTTGGGTACGCCGCCGCCTATGTAGACGACGCCGA
>Ga0315288_10005727_pt1 | contig 15793 bp, 19 predicted proteins | sample YL17G11_20_MG_FD_203454 | JGI IMG/M metagenome (GOLD analysis project Ga0315288, IMG submission 203454) | Sediment microbial communities from Yellowstone Lake, YNP, Wyoming, USA - YL17G11_20 | ecosystem: Environmental > Aquatic > Freshwater > Lake > Sediment | place: USA: Wyoming | collected...
AGAGCGAAGGTGGTTTCTTGAAGTCTGTGCCTCAAGACCACGAGGAGCTCATCGACCGCATACTCGAGCAGGCGGTCGAGGTGCGGGAGCGACTGAACAGCATTATCCCAGGCCGGGTGGCAGCCTAGAGGAATCCCCTCCAACCACGAGCCAAGACGAGACTGAGGAGGCGCCGCGCTCAGTAGCCGCGGCTGGGGTCTACCACGTTGCGCAGCGGCTCACCGCTAATGTAGCGGCGCAGGTTCTCGCAGAAGAGATCTACCGCCCGCTCGTTGTAGATGGGGGTTTCGCCGGCGAGATGGGGAGTGATGATGACGTTCTTCAGCTGCCAGAGCCAGCTCTTCTCGGGCAGGGGCTCCGTCTCGAAGACGTCGAGGCCGGCGCCGGCGATCCAGCCCTCCGTTAGGGCCCGCAGCAGCGCCGCCTCGTCCACCACAGCGCCACGCGAGACGTTGATCAGGTAGGCGGTGGGCTTCATGGCCCGCAGAGCGAGCTCACCGATGAGGTGATGGGTCTCTTCGGTCAGCGGAAGGCAGATCACCACGTAGTCGCTGCGGGAAAGGACGGAGAGGAGCTCCAGCGGCGGCACGATCTCGTCGGCAATGTAGTCACCGCTCTCCAGGGCCGCGCCCGAGCGGCGGACACCCAGAACGCGCATCCCCAGAGCCTTGGCCAGGCGGGCGACCTCCTGGCCCACATTGCCCATGCCGACGATGGCTACCGTCTTGCCTTCCAGTTCCTGCGGAGTGATGCGCGCCCACTCGCGCCGCTCCTGGGCGCGGAAAAGCGCCGGCCAGCCCTTGGCCAGCATCACCATCACCCCCAACACGTACTCGCTGGCGGGCGCGGCGTGGATGCCGCTGGCGGTGGTGATGGTGATGCCGCTCGTCAGCACCTCGGTGTTCAGGAGGCGGTCAGCGCCGGCGCTGGTGAGCTGGATCCAGCGCAGGTGGGGAGCAAGCGAGGGTAGTTCCGACGGCATCAGGGAAAGGCTGAACAGCACCTCGGCCGCCGCCAGGGTCGCGTGGAGGGCGTCGCGCGCCTGTTCTTCGCTCTCCTCGACCTCCGCCGCTGCCTCGCGATAGCCCGGCCAGGCGGGGTGCCCGCCGCGGAAAGACCTCCGCTGAGCCGGGCTGAGCACGGTCACCCGCAAGCGCGGGTCGACCGCCCTTACACGTTCCACCAGCTCCGGCTGGAGGCCCAGGGTGACAACGACGTTGACGTCGGCCATGGCTCCAGGGCTATCGTATCAGCGGCGGCGGGCCTCGTCTATAATGAGAAGGAAGCTTTTGCGAGATTTCGTAGCGCAGACCGGCCGCCATGCTCTCTGACCAGCAGCCCCGCGAGGAAAACACCCGCGAACACCGGGAGAAGCTGCAGGCGGCCCTCTTCTCGGTAGGAATCAACCTCTGCCTCATCGCCGTCGAGGTGGGCGTCGCCTGGTTCACCGGCAGTCTAGCCGTGCTGGCCGATGCGGGTCACTCCACCTTCGATCTGTTCGCTTCCGTCGCCGCCGTCTGGGGCGTGCGCATGGCCGCCGCTCCGCCCGACCGCAGCCACCCCTACGGCCACGAGAAGTACGAGAACATCTCCAGCTTGATCCAGGTAGCGCTGTTGGGGCTCATCTCCTTGTTCATTGTGGTCGAGGTGGTGGTACGCCTGGCCACCGGCTTCACCCTGGCCGTGAGCGGCGCGGCCATGGTCATCATCGCCGTGACGCTGGCGGTGGACTGGCTGACCGCCCGCTATCTGGCGGCGGTGGCTCGCCGTCACCACAGCTTCGCCCTGGAGGCCGACGCCTATCACTTCACCACCGACTTCTGGAGCAAGGTGGCGGTCCTTGTGGGCCTGACAGCAGCGCTGGGCGGGCAGAAGTGGCTCGACCCGGCGGCGGCCCTAGTGGTGGCCGGCCTCATGCTCTACACCGGCTGGCACTTGGGGCGACGCAGCACTCAGGTGCTACTGGACGCCGCCCCCAAGGGCTCGCCGCAGAGCAGGGTGCGGGAGCTGCTGGTCGCCGAAGCAGGCAACTCCGGGTTCCACTCCCTGCGGATGCGCCAAGCGGGAAAATGGGTGCTGCTGGACCTGGCCTTGCACCTGCCGCCGGAGATGTCGATCGCGGAGGGACACGAGAAGGCGCACCGGCTCTGCCGCCGACTGCAAGAAGAGATCGCCGAGGTGCGGGAGGCCGTCGTCCACATCGAGCCGGCGGACGCCCACCACGAGTAGGGGGGGGCTAACGCCCGCGGCTGAGCCGCCGGATCAGCCAGGCGGGCAGGCCCACGGCCTCCATTTTCTTCTGGGTGGCCGCGATGTCGTACTCCAAGCGGTGCAGGGTGACGGTGCGTGCCTCGTCGTCGTAGACGGCGTAGGAGGTGCGTGGGTCGCCGTCGCGGGGTTGCCCGACCCCGCCGGGGTTGATCACCAGCTTGCCGCCGCCCAGCTTGACCGCCGCGCCGTCCTCTAGATAGTGCATCTGGCAGCCGTCGCGCGAGTCGTCATCCTCGGAGACCAGGAGCGGCACGTGGGTGTGGCCCACCAGGCTATAAGGCGTCTCCTGTCGCTCGAAGTGGGCCAGGGCCACCGCCGGCGAGTAGAGGTACTCCCAAATGGGCCAGCGCAGCGAGCCGTGCACCAGCGTAAAGTCGCCCTGGCGGACCACTTGAGGCAGGCTCTCGAAGTAGAGCCGCTCGTCCGGGGCCAACTGCTGGGCGGTCCAGGCCGCGGCAGCCGCGGCATCGGGGTTGAAGTCCTCGGTGGAGAGCTGGCCGATGGCCGCCAGGTCGTGGTTGCCGGGCACGGTGAGGGCGTTGTGACGGCGAAAGAGGGCGAGGCAGGCGTTGGGTTCGGGCCCGTATCCAACGATGTCGCCCAAGCACCACACTTGCTCCAGCGCCTTCTCCTCTTCGGCGTGGCGCAGGACGACTTCCAGCGCCTCGAGGTTGGAGTGGACGTCGGCCAGGATGGCGGTACGCATAGTGTCTCTAAGGATAGCATCCGAGGCCGATAGCGGCCACGCCTGCGGTGGGTCGAGGCTCACCACGAGCGGATGGGGACTGGGCTCGGCCGGGTCTCAGGAAGGAGCGGCACCCAAACCCGCTCGGCCTGAGCCTGTCGAAGGATGAGCGGGCCGGCCTCCCGTGGTTCGGCAGGCTTGCCTGCTGGCTGGCAGGCTCACCACGAGCGGGAATTGGCGCAGGCTTCAGTCCGCTCCGGCGATACCGTATAATCGGCGCCGTGAAGATCTCGGAGCTGGGGGAGTTCGGCCTGATCGACCGCCTGGCCAAGGCCTTCGCCGAGACCGGCCGGCCGGACTCCCTGCTCATCGGCATCGGCGATGACGCCGCCGCCTGGAAAGCGAGCGGCGTCCAGCTCATCACCACCGACACCCTCATCGAAGGGACTCATTTCTCGCTGCACCACTGGGGCTGGCGGGACCTGGGCTGGAACGCCCTGGCGGTGAACGTCAGCGACATCGGCGCCATGGGCGGCACGCCGGAGCAGGCGCTGCTAACCCTGGCCCTGCCTCCGGACGCGGCCGTGGCCGACCTCGACGAGTTGGCGGCCGGCCTGGTGGACGCGGGCCGCGAATACGGCACCGCCATCGTCGGCGGCGACATCGTGGCTTGCGAAACGCTGATGGTGACCATGGCTCTCACCGGCCAGGCGACGGCGGACGCCGAGGGCCGGCCGCTGCTCATGACCCGCGACGGCGCCCGCGCCGGCGACGTCATCGCCGTGACCGGCTACCTGGGCGACTCGGCAGGCGGCCTGCGGTTGCTGGCGGGCGAGCGAGAGGCCGACCCCGAGGCCACCGAGCACTTGAAGCGAGCGCACCTGCGCCATCGCCCGCCGCTGGCCGTCGGCCGAGCGGCGGCCCGCCTAGGGGTGCGGGCGGCCATCGACGTGAGTGACGGTCTCCTCCAGGACCTGGGCCATGTCTGCCGGGCCAGCGGCCTGGGGGCTGTGGTGCGGGCGACCGTGGTGCCGATGAGCCCGGCCCTGGTCCGCAGCTTCCCCGGCCAGGCGCTGGCCCTTGCCTGCGGCGGCGGCGAGGACTATGAGTTGGTGCTGATCGCTCCGGGACACGCTATCCAGCAGGTACAGCGCGTCAGCAAGGGGCCGGTCAGCATCATCGGCGAGATGACGGCCGATCCCGAACATCGCGTCCGCCTGCTGGACGCCGGCGGGCGGGAGCTTTCGCTGCCCGCGGCCGGTTGGGACCATCTCCGAGAGGCCCCGTGGCGAAGGTAAGCCCGATGCTCTCCATCAAGAGCGACAGCCCGGCCGAGACCCGCCGCCTGGGCGCGCGGCTGGGGCGGCTGCTGCTCCCAGGCGATATCGTCCTCCTCTCCGGCGAACTGGGGGCAGGCAAGACCTGCCTGGTGCAGGGCATCGCCCGCGGCCTGGGCGTGAGCGCCCCGGTGACCAGCAAGTCGTTTGTCCTCTTGGGCGAGTACGAAGGCCGCCTCCCTCTTTACCACGCCGACCTCTACCGCCTGGAGGAGCCGGCCCAGGCGGAGGAACTGGCCCTGACGGAGTACTGCGCGCCGGGCGCGCTGGTGGTCGAGTGGGCGGAGCGGGCGTGGGAAGTGTTCCCGCCGGAGCATCTGCTGATCCGGCTGGAGATCCTCGGAGCGCACCGGCGGGAGCTCGCCTTCGATCCGCGCGGGGACCGTTACCGGGAGCTGACAGATGCCCTGGCCAAGGGCAGGCGGCGGTCGTGAGCCTGGAGCTGACCATCGACACCGCGTCCGACATGGCCAGCGTGGCGCTGACGCGGGAGGGAGCGCTGGAACTGGAGCTCACCTGGCGCTGCCAACGCAACCACTCGCGGGAGCTGTTGCCGGCGGTGGAATACCTGATGCGGCGCTCGGGCGTGGACAAGGCCGAACTCACAGCCGTGTTCGCCTGCATCGGGCCGGGAAGCTATACCGGCCTGCGGGTGGGCATCGCCACGGCCAAGGGGCTGGCCTTTGCCCTGGGGCTGCCCGTCGTGGGGGTGGGTCGGCTGGAAGCCGACGCCTACCAGCACTCCGACTTCGCCGGGCCCATCTGCGCCGTGCACCGCGCCGGACGAGGTGAACTGGCCTGGGCCGTCTATCGAAGCGCGCCCTCCTGGCGCGAGGCGCTGGCGCCGCGCCTGACCGAACCGGAGGCGCTCATCGGCGGCGTCCGGCGCCCAACCCTGTTCTGCGGCGAGATCGATGAAGCGCTGGCTGCCCGCCTGACTGAGACGCTTGGCCCCAAGGCCCGCTTCGCTGGGCCCGCCACATCGCTGCGCCGAGCGGCCACCATCGCTGAGCTGGCCTGGCGCAGCCTCGCCGCCGGGCAGGCGGACGACGCCGCCGGCCTGAAGCCCATCTACCTGCGGGAGGCCGTGTTCGTGCGGCCGTCCGCTCCGAAGCCCTGAGGAGACGAGCTATGGAACGAACGCTGGTGCTCATCAAGCCCGACGCGATGCAGCGCGGCCTGGCCGGTGAGATCATCGCCCGGCTGGAGCGGCGTGGTCTGCGCATCGTGGCCATGCGCATGCTGCGCATGGACGAGGTGCTGGCCCGGCGCCACTACGCCGAGCACGAGGGCAAGGCCTTCCTGGAGGGGCTCGTGCGCTACATCACGGCCTGCCCGATCATCGCCGCCGTATTCGAGGGCACGCGGGCGGTGGAGATGGTGCGCCAGGCCGTGGGCGCCACGGATCCGGGCAAGGCGGCACCGGGCACTATCCGCGGCGACCTGGGCCTGGAGATCGGCCGCAACCTGGTGCACGGCTCGGACTCCCTGGAATCGGCGGAACGCGAGATCCGCCTGTTCTTCGAAGAAGGACAGCTGTTCAGCTATCAGCGTGGCATCGATCCCTGGGTGTTCGAAGAGCGTCGCGAGGGCTAGCCATGGAGACCTGGACGCACCGCTTCGCCGAGACCAACGGCATCCGAATGCACTACGTGGAGCAGGGCCAGGGCTTTCCGGTGGTGCTCTGCCACGGCTTCCCGGAGCTGTGGTACTCCTGGCGCCACCAGATCCCGGCCCTGGCCGCCGCCGGCCTGCGCGCCATCGCGCCCGACCTGCGCGGCTACGGTGAGACCGACAAGCCGTCGGAACTCGAGGCGTACGACATCCACCACCTGACGGCCGACATCGTGGGGCTGCTGGATAGCCTAGGCCTGGAGAAGGCGGTGGTCGTGGGTCACGACTGGGGCGGGCTCATCGTCTGGCCGCTGGCCCTCATGCACCCCGAGCGGGTGGAGCGCGTCGTGGGGCTGAACACGCCCTTCCTGCCGCGAACACCGCTGCCCCCAACCCAAGCCTTCCGCCGCATGCCCGACCATCGCTTCGACTACATCCTGCTCTTCCAGGAGCCGGGCCGAGCCGAGGCAGCGCTGGAGGCCGACCTGGAAGGGCGCCTGGGCGATTTGATCCGGCGCACGGCCGCTCACCCCGAGTTTCTCTCGGACGACGTCCTGCGGGTCTACTGCGAGGCCTTCCGTCGCGGCGGGCTGACCGGCCCCCTGAACTACTACCGCAACATGGACCACAACTGGGAGACCACCTCCGACCTCGACGGCAAACAGGTGCTCTGCCCGTCGCTCATGGTCTGCGCCGAGAAGGACCCCATCCTCAAGCCGGACATGGCTGACGGCATGGAGCGATACGTCCCCAACCTGCGCAAGGTGCTCATCGCCGACTGTGGCCACTGGACACAGCAGGAGAAGCCGGCGGAGGTCAACGCGGCGCTCCTGTGGTTCCTGGAAGACCTGGCGAGGCCGTAAGGAAGGGCTTGCCCCCCAACGCCAGACAGGGCTGCCCTGGAGCTACGATCCCATGGCCCTACTGGATGCGCACTACGGACACGGCCTCGCGCCAGAGGCCCTCGAGGTCGTAGAAGGAGCGCTGCTCGGGGCCGAAGATGTGGACGATGACGTCGCCGTAGTCCAGCAGCACCCAGCCCGAGCCGGCCTCGCCCTCGCGGCCCCAGGCGGAGAGGCCATCCTTGGCCAACTCTTCGTCCAGGGCATCGCAAAGCGCCTGCGTGTGGCGGGCGGTCTCGGCGCTGGCGATAACGAAATAGTCGGCGAAGAGGGCGACGCCACGGATATCCAGCAGGAGGATGTCCTCCGCCCGCTTGTCGGAGAGAACGTCGACGACGCGACGGGCTAGCTCGGCCCCTTGCAGATGGCCCCCTTCAGCCAAAGGTGGCACCATTATATCATGGATGGTGGCATGGGCAGGAAGCGAGTCATTGTGGCTATGAGCGGCGGAGTCGATTCCTCCGTCGCGGCGGCGCTCCTCTTGCGCCAGGGTTACGACGTTATCGGCGTGACCATGCGCTTGTGGACGCTGGAAAACCCCGAGGCGCCCGTGCACCATCGACGCTGCTGCTCCGTGGACGACAGCGAGGACGCCCGCGCCGTCTGCGACATGCTGGGCATCCCCCACTACGTGCTGAACTTCGAGCGGGAGTTCGCGACGACGGTGGTGGACTACTTCTGTCGCGAATACCTGCGCGGCCGCACACCCAACCCCTGCCTGGCCTGCAACGAGCACGTGAAGTTCCGGCCGCTGCTGGCCAAGGCCCTGACCCTGGAGGCCGATTACTTGGCCACCGGCCACTACTGCCGCATCCAGCGCAATGGCCACGGCTTCGAGCTGTGGCGGGCCAAGGACGAGAGCAAGGACCAGTCCTACGTGCTGTACACGCTGGGACAGAAAGAGCTCCCGCGCCTGCTCTTCCCCCTGGGCGGTTACGCCAAGGCCGAGGTGCGCCGCATCGCGGCGGAACTGGGCCTGCCGGTCGCCGATAAGCCCGACAGCGCCGAGATCTGCTTCATTCCCCGCGGCGATTATCGCCAGTTCCTGGCCCAGCGCTTTCCGCAGCAGCCGGGAGACATCGTGGACGGCAGCGGACGCACCGTTGGCCGCCATCAAGGCATCGCCGGCTACACCGTGGGTCAGCGGCGGGGCCTGCCGGCCCGCGGCGGCCAGCAGCCGCTGTACGTCCAGGGGCTGGACCCCATCGCCAACGTGGTCACCGTGGGTCGCGACGACGAGCTCCTCAGCGACAGGCTGTGGGCGGAGGACGTTTCCTTCGTCTCCGGCGAGGCGCCTGCGGGCGCGCTGGCGGTGGAGGCCAAGATCCGCTACCGCAGCGAGCCGGCGCCCGCCCTGCTGACGGTGGCGGACAACACGGCGGACGTGTGCTTCCAGCGGCCGCAGCGGGCCATCACCCCCGGCCAGGCGGTCGTCTTCTACCAAGGCCCGCGCGTGCTGGGCGGCGGTATCATCGCCGGCAGCAGCCGCAACTGAAGGCATCGCTTCCTCGTTCCGTGCGGTCCGAGGAAGCGATGTGGGCGATGGGTGACCGCAGCCTGAAGGCTGCGGCATAGGATCCAGCCCCACGCCACGCCCTTCAGGGTGTGGCACAAAGTGAGATGCAGCCGCAACTGAGCATCACCCATCGAGTCGTGTTATAATGGGCCGCCAGCCCTGCCTTCCTGGCGGCAGGTGGGCATCACCCCAGGAGGTCTCACCGATGGACTTGCAGGAAGTTCGAGATGTCGCCATCATCGCCTTTACTGTCGCCGGGACGCTGCTCTTCCTGGTGGCCATCCTGGTCGCGGTCCTGGCCGGGACGGCCGCGATCGGGGCGCTGCGCGCGGTCCGCAAGCTCGTCGACGACGGCGTCAAACCGATGGTGGACAACGTCCGGGGCACCGTCACTTTCGTCTCTGAGAACGCTGTGACGCCGATCGTGCGCACGTACGGCTTCTACGCCGGCCTGCGGCGAGGGTTGGGCGTGCTCAGCGGCCTGGGCCAACGCGGCGGGGGCAAGGCTTCGCCGAAGGGGAAGAAGTGATGTTTCGACTGTTGTTCGGGTTCGTCCTGGGCGTGGCAGTCGGCACCGTGGCCGGCGCTCTGCTCGCCTCCGGCGAGACCGAGACGCTGGAGCAGCCGGTCTCCGGCGAGCCTAGCGCGGGCGCCGCTACGCCCCGCTCGGCCTGGCAGGTCTTCCGCCAGCGCCTGGCCGAAGCGGCTCAGGCCGGCGCGCAGGCGGCCCGGGAGATGGAAGAAGAGATGCGGGCCCGCCACAAGGAGCTGACCAAGCGGGGCGAGAAGAAGTAGGCGGTTAGCGCCGAGACGGGCTCGCCGGTAACAGGCCGCTCACTGTGCCGGCCAATATTCCGCGCGCGCCTTGAGGGCTTGGTTCATCTCCTCGAAGCCACGCCGCGTATCCGCGTCCAGCCCCCGCGCGAACAGGGGAACCAGCAATCCGCTGAAGAGCTCACGCTGGGCGAAGCGAACGCGCCCCGATCCGACGGGCTCGATGGTGAAAACGTGCTCGCCGTCGAACAGCCCTCGGACGAAGAGTCGGCCCAGCCAGCTCAGCTCACGGTTCGGCTCTGCCCTGATGACGGTTGGCCGAAAGGTCATACCCCTCGCGCGGCTGGGCTGAATGTAGACCTCGAGGCGCGCGCCTGTCTTGGCCTCGCCCGTGGCCTTGCGGATGAAGGGATTCCACTGGGGGAAGGCCGCGAAATCGGTAAGTACCTGCCAGACGCGCTCAGCGGGGGCTTCGATCTCGATCTCGGTGCGAAGCTCTTTCGCGGTGGGTCTCCTCAAGACTCAACCGACTGGCGGAGGGGGTGGGATTCGAACCCACGGACCCTTGCGGATCACACGCTCTCCAGGCGTGCCTGATCGGCCACTCCAGCACCCCTCCGGGCTTCGCACAACGAAGAACGTAGGAACCCAGAACCCTTCTTGGTTCTGGGTTCTTGGTTCCAGATTCGCTTCCGTGGCGGAGGGGGTGGGATTCGAACCCACGGTGAGCGAAGCCCACACCGCTTTTCGAGAGCGGCACCATCAGCCTCTCGGTCACCCCTCCGCGGGCAATTATAGCACCCGATCGCACCGGGATCGGGTTGGGGCTCGGTTGGCCCGCGCTACTCCGCTTCCGCGTAGGCCTGCACGATGTACGAGCTGAAATCCACCGGCTCGTCGGACAGGAAAGTGATGTCAAACGGTACGCTCTGGCCGGGAGCAAGCGGCGCAGAGTTGAAGCCGAAGTCTTCCTCCGCATTGAGTATCGAGCCGTCCTCCCGATGGTAGATAACATATGCGTTGACGCCGTACGCATCCACGGTCTTCGAGCTCGCATTCACGGCGTTTCCCGTCACGTGAAGATGGTCGTCGCTGACCTGTACGTTCTCGACGGTGATGTCGACGGGCTTGTCCTCGTACTCGGATGGGTCGTGAGGTGACAACGCTATCTCGTACCTGGTCCAGCCTTCGGGGAAGTCGTTCGTCTCGTCCTCAGAGTAAAGGAGCGACGGCATGCCCACGCCGAAGGCGGTGGTGCGACCGGGCGCAATGGGGTCGTCGTAGGCATAATTCCAACGCGAACCGACCACATTGCCGCCGGCATCATAGATCGTGACCCTGATCTTCCCAGCGCTTCGGAACGTCGAGGAGTCGTTGCGTAGCTCGCCAACGAGGTTAAACCGTCTGGATTCCCCGTCGATCAAAAGCGAAGACGTGTAAGTGAAGGCGTTGCTGCTCACCAGAGTGACATCGCCCGTGCCCGGCGCAGGCGTGCCCGCGGGCGTCGGCGTGGTTGCGGGGGTCGGCGTGGTTGCGGGGGTCGGCGTCACCACGATGGTCGGCGGCGGAGCGGTAGGGGGAGCCTCCGTCGGCTGGGCAATCTCGGTCGGCTGGGGTGCCTGAGTGGGCTGCGACACCATGCTCTGCTGGGCCACTGTTGTCTGGGTGGGCGCAGCCGTCGCAATAGCCGAGGGGAGTACGGGCCGCGGAACGAGGTCACGGCGCGGCGTGGCGCTGGCGGCTGCCCCGCCGGGCGTCCTGGACGCAGCCGTGGTGGCCGCGGGTGTGCCGGTCGTGGTAGGCTCCTCCCCCTCCTCCTGCGTCGTACAGGCGCCCAGGATCAGCGCTATCGCCAGCAAAGCTGAAACGACCATCGCTGCGACTACAGCCACCACGAGTCGACTATTGCGCACAGTTCACCTCCAGAACTACGCCACGTTATCTGGCGCGAGCATACTCGCAGGCGGTAGGACTGGCAAGGGCAACCGCTGGGCCGAAAGACGTTTATCGCCCTACAGCAGCTCGGGGTGCGGCGTGGCCCCTGACGGGCGCGCCGCGCCCAGGAGCTGGCCCATCTGGCGGGCGTTGCGCACCGCCCAGTCCTGGTGGCAGTTGTTCATCAGCACGTGCACCCGCTCCGCCTTCTCGGCCAGGCGGTGGATGGGGTCCACCCACTCCTGTAGCTCCTCCTCCGGGTACAGGTAGGCGAAGCGCTCCGCCGCCGTGATACCCTTGCGCTCCCACGCGTCGGCGTTGCGGCCGTGGAAGCGCACCAGGGCGTCGGCGGCCGTGGCCTCAACCACCGGCGGCACGCTGGAGCGGAAGCCCTGCGGCTCGTCCACGCAGACGAAGGGCAAACGGTGGTCAGAGAGGAAACGCAGCGTGCGCTCACGGTTGCGCTCCGAAAGCCAGAGGTTGTTGCGGAACTCCACGGCCACCGTGTACTGGGGCAGGCGCTGCTCCTTCACCTCCAGAATGTACTCCTTGCTCTCGGCCCCGGGCAGGAACCAGGGCGGGAACTGGAACAGGACGACGCCCAGCTTGCCGGCGCTGTCGAGGGGCAGCAGAGCCGAGGCGAAGCGCTGCCAGATGTCGTCCTGCATCTCTGGAGGCAGGTCGCGGTAGTAGACGTTGGCCTTCTCCCGCGCCGCGGCCGGTCGGGCCTCGCGCACTTCCTTGGGCAGCGATCGGACGGCCGCCGGGTGCTGGGTGAAGAGGGCGAAGGCCTTGAGGTCGAAGGTGAAGTCGGGCGGCGTGCGCTCGACCCACAGGGCGGCGTTGCGGTCCGAGGGGAGACCGTAGTAGGTGCTGTCGACCTCGACGATGGGGAAGTTCTCGGCGTAGAACCGCAGCCGTTCTTCGGGCGTCCTGACCCTGGGCGGGTAGAAGCGGCCGCTGTCGATAAGCGTGCGGTCGGTCCAGGAGCAGGTGCCGACGAGGATGGAGGCGCTCACGATGGTCTCTCGTTCATCTTACCATCGGCGGCCCCGCTCATGGTTCGACAGGCTCACCACGAGCGGGTTGGGGGCCACGTGGAGCGCGGGGGCGTTCGCCGAGGTCAGGACGGCCTTAGCCCAGCCGCCGCCGCCGCGCGAACCACCCGCCGCCGCCTAGAGCGACCAGCGCCGCCCCTGCGAGCACGGCTACAACGACGTAGCCGGCGTTTGACGAATCGGAGGCGTCGGGCAATTCGGCTACGCCGCCGACAGGGAGATGGAAGTCGTACGTAACTTCCCAGGTACCGCTGGCTATTTTCTTCTGTCCCGTTATCGAGGGATGGAAGTAATCCAATGTGGAGACATCGCTCACTTCAAGCGCCCCATCGAACACGACATTGTTGTCGAAGCGGCACTGGCTATACGTGGTGCATTCCTCGGATAGCACCGTATTGAAGTCGATATTGCGCTGCCGTACCCGATCCCGGCGGTCTTGATCCGCCTGGTCGTGAGACGTAGGATTCGCCAGCAGCGACTGGCAGATGCCATAGTTCCAGACCGCCACCGCCGTCGGGTTGTCGTGCAGGATGACCCATAGCTGGTAGATGTCGGGGATGCTGGCCACGAAGATGCGGGCTTGCGGGAGCCCTGTGGTGAGCGTGTCCATCGCCTGCCGGAACTGAGTGCGGTACGTTTCCACCGCGGTCATCGTCCCCTCAGTCGACGTACAGACGTCGTTGGCGCCCATGAGGATAGTCACGTATTCGTAACCGACCTCATCGGCCACCGCGGTCTGGGCCTGACCGTTGAGATCGACCATCTTAGCCCCGCTGACCGCGTCATTGTCGTTGTGGCCGGTGATCGGGCTGTACGAATGGCGAATGTGGTAATAGTGGCTTTGCACGGCACCGCTGTCACCGGTCGACCAGGAGTACTGCAGCTGATCCCCGAAGTGGGCGGGGATGCCATCGGCATCCATTGCGCGGGTGATGGAATCGCCCAGCCCGTCCATGGAGTCGGGAGGGCCCGTTGGTGAGCCCGACGCCTTCTGCGGGCCAGGCAGCAGTACGGTCAGCGCCAGCACCATCGCCAACAGCAGTCCAGACCTTAGATAGGTTCGCATCGCTGCACCGCCCTCGCGCTCATGCCAGACCAGATCGTGCCGCCATGGTAAGCGTGCTCGCAGAAGATGTCAAGGAGACTCCCGCCGGAGAGACAAGCGGCACCGGCGGCCAGCGCCGGGAGTCTACGAGGCGACAGGGGGCGGTCGTTCTCGCTTGCTCGTGGTTCGACAGGCTCACCACGAGCGGGTTGGGGGTCGACCACGAGCGGAGCAGGGGCTCACCACGAGCGGCCGCCACGCCCATGCGGTAAAATGGCCGCACCTGCCGAAGGCGAAAAGGAGGGGATACCCATGCTGCGGGGCTACTATCGTGGCGTCGATGGCACGCTGACCACCGTGGCCGACACCGACGGCGTGCGCCGGGCCCTGGCCGACCCCCAGGGACTGCTCTGGCTGGACCTGGAGGCGCCCTCGCCCGAGGAGGCAAGCGTGCTGGGCGACGTGTTCGCCTTCCACCCCCTGACAATCGAGGACTGTCTGGCCTCTCGCTTTGATCCGCCCAAGATCGACGACTACAGCCGCTATCTGTTCCTGGTGGCGCATGGGGTGGAGGAGTACGTTCGCGGCCGTGAGCTGGAGCCGGCGGAGCTGGACCTCTACCTGGGAGCCAACTACGTGGTGAGCTGCCACCTGGCGCCGATGGCCGCCGTAGGCCGCCTGCTGGAGCGCTGCCAGCGGGGGGGCACCGTCCTCGATCATGATGCCGGCTTCCTGCTGCACACGCTCCTGGACGGCCTGGTGGACGACATGCTGCCGGTGGTGGACGAGCTGGACGAGACGGTGGACCGCCTGGAGGAGGAGGTGCTGGCCGACCCCCAGCGCTCGACGCTGCAGGAGATCCTGTTGGTGCGGCGGAACAGCATGCGCCTGCGCCGCTTCACCTCCGCCGAGCGGGAGATAGCGAACCGCCTGTCGCGAGGGGAGTTCCCGGCCCTGGTGCGGGAAGAGGCCCACATCTACTTCCGCGACGTCTACGACCACCTGGTGCGCATCGAGTACCTGGTAGAGTCGGTGCGTGACCTGGCGGACGGCGCCCTGAACACCTACCTCTCGGTAGTGTCGAACCGCCTGAACGAAGTGATGAAGGTGCTGACGGCAGCAGCCGCTATCTTCCTTCCCCTGGCCCTGATCCCGGCCGTCTTCGGGATGAACTTCGCCAATAACACCTGGCCGCCCTGGGACGAGCCCTGGAGCTTTGGTCTGGTGGTTGGGGCCATGGTCGCGCTGGGGGCGGTGATGGCGTTCTTCTTCCGGCGGAGAGGCTGGATCTAGCGCGGAAAGGAGCTGGGCAAGTGATCGTCCGTTCCCTGAAGAAGGAGATGGAGGAGCTGCGGGCTTGGGAGGCGCGGGCCGCCCAGCTCGAGAAGGAGATCCGGGAGAAGATACGGCGGGGAGAGCGTGTCAGCAAGAACATCAACGTCGTCCACGGCGAGAGCCTTACCCTGGGCGACAGGATGGCCGACCTGCTGGCGGACCGGGCCGGGAGCTGGGGCTTCATGGGCTCCTTCGCCCTGTTCATGGCCTTCTGGATCGGGATCAACAGCGTCCAGTTCCTCTTCAAGCCCTTCGACCACTATCCCTATATCCTCCTGAACCTGATGCTTTCCTGCCTGGCAGCCATCCAGGCGCCGGTGATCATGATGAGCCAGAACCGACAGGAGGCCAAGGGCAGACTCCGCTCCGAGCACGACTACGAAGTCAATCTCAAGGCTGAGCTCGAGATCCACCAACTTCACGAGAAGCTGGACCAGCTTCGGGAGAAGCAGTGGCAGGAGTTGCTCGGAATCCAGCAGCAGCAGATCGACCTGCTTCAGCAGCAGTTGGGGCTGCTGCAAGAGATGACGCCCCGAAAAGGGAGGGGCTAGCCTTCCGCCCTGCTTGACAAGGCTGCGACCCGGTGCTATGTTAGTGGCTGCTCACTAATCTGAGCGGCATCCAACATGGCCACGCGAGCGCCCAGGCGGTCTGCCCAGCAACGAAGGCGCCTCATCCTCCAGAGCGCCCAGGCTGTCTTCGCAGCTAGCAACTACGCCCGGGTCGGCACCGCCGACCTGGCCAAGGCTGCCGGCATCTCGGAGCCCGCCCTCTACCGCTACTTTCCCAGCAAGAAAGACCTGTTCATCGCCACCCTCAAGGAGAGCGGCGCTCGCCTGCTGGAGATCTGGGAACGGCTGGCCATGGAAGTGGTGAACCCACTGGACGTCATCTGGGCCATCGGCTTCGGCTACTACGACCACCTCCGCAGCCGCTCGCCGGTGATGAAGCTCCTCTTCCAGGCCGTCTCCGAGGCCGATGACCCCGACATTCGCCACGCCCTTTTCGAGAACTTCGGCGCTTTCATTCGCTTCCTCAAGGAGAACATCGAGGAGGCCAAACGTCGCTCGCTGATCCGCAAGGATGTGGATACGAACGTCGCTGCCTGGCAGTTCATGGCCATGGGCCTGGGCTTGGACCTCATCCACCTGCTGGGCTTCGCCAAAGACATCGACCGTTCCGCCGTGGAGGAGTGGCAGAGGTTGTATCTGAGCTCCATCCTGGAGAAGCCCTGCGCCAGCAAGCCCCAAGGCCGCTTCGCCGGTGGGGGCTTCGACCGGAATATCGTGGAGAACTGGCGCGAACTTCATCTGGAGTAGTT
>Ga0315288_10005732_pt1 | contig 15780 bp, 13 predicted proteins | sample YL17G11_20_MG_FD_203454 | JGI IMG/M metagenome (GOLD analysis project Ga0315288, IMG submission 203454) | Sediment microbial communities from Yellowstone Lake, YNP, Wyoming, USA - YL17G11_20 | ecosystem: Environmental > Aquatic > Freshwater > Lake > Sediment | place: USA: Wyoming | collected...
AAAAACCCCGAAGCGAATCTCCGATGGCGGGCTGATCTGCTCGTGGCGGCGGAGACTGACACGGACTTGCAAGTTGACCTGATGACCGCCTGCTCGCAGTCAGTTCTCCTATTTATCAACGCCTTCTGTTTCACCCTTCGCATATTCGAGCCGGGGGTGGGGGGAAAGGTACAACAGGCGGAGTTCGCCCACCTTCCGTTCGTGACATGGGATTTTCAGGACAAACACATCCTCTGGATACAGGAGAAGATAGAAAAAGGGAGAGAAGGGTTGTCGGATAAGAGTCGTGACATGGGCGCAACCTGGGATCACCTCGTGGTTTACACCCACCGTTTTCTCTTCCACAATGATGAAACACATCTGATGATCTCGCGTAAGGAAGACGCGGTTGACCAGCTTGACGGGATGCCCAAGAATTACCCTCATGGGTCTCTGGCCGACCCCGGCACGTTGTTCGGTAAACTGGATTACATGCTGAATCGGCTGCCCGAGTGGATGTTGCCCCGGATGACTCGGAAGAAAATGCACCTGGTCAACCTCGATACCCGCACCCGTATCGACGGCGAATCGTCAAATGCGACGGCGGGTTCGTCTGATCGGCGTACCTCCGTCTTCCTTGACGAAATGGCCAAAATGGAAGAGGGGGAGTCGATTAAGCGGAGTACCCGTGACGTAAGTGCCTGTCGTCTCCCGTGTTCCACACCCCACGGGGCGGGAACGGCGTTCAGCAAATGGCGGTTGAGCGGCACGATCCCTGTCTTCGTGATGCCCTGGTGGGAACATCCCGAGAAGGGGCTGGGCCGATATGTCGGCAAAGATGTCCTCGGGCGGTTCAAGATTCGCTCCCCGTGGTATGACAACGAGGAGAAGGAGCGAACGCCGAAGGAATTGGCCATTGACGTTGATATGGACCACATCGGTTCGGGCGATACCTTTTTCGAGGCGATGATCCTTGAACAGCATAAGAAACTGTTCGCCCGTCTCCCGCTCTACAAACTGCATCTCAATTTCAAGAAGACGATCTCTGACGACAAGGTGAGGGATGCACTGGTCCGGCGGCGGCATCAAGACATCGAACGTCGGGGGCCGCGAGAGGGACCGTGGCGTGTGTGGTGTCAGTTGGAGAATGGACGCCCTGACCAGACGAAGAGTTACACACTAGGGGTAGATATCAGCAAGGGACAGGGTGCTAGTAATAGTACAATGTCCCTCCTCTGCAATGAGACGAAAGAGAAGGTTGCGGAGTATGCCGACGCGAACACGCCCCCCTATGAGTTGGCGAAGTTGGCGTGTGCGGCGGCGTTGTGGGCCGGGGGCCGTAGTCGTCCTCTCCTGATCTGGGAAAATAATGGCGATCCAGGATTTGATTTTGGGAATATCGTCGTCCATAAGTACAATTACCCCAATATCTACTTCGACAAAGTGGTGGGAACAATCTCAGAGAAAAGGGGAAAAAGGTACGGCTGGCGATCCACCCCCGAGAAGAAGGCCACATGTTTGGGACTCCTGCGAAGAGCTTACGCTCGTGGTTCCGTTATCAACCACAGCGAAGAGGCCCTGAATGAGGCCCTTACCTATGTGCATTACGAGGGGGGCGGGATTGGTCCGGCGGAGTTGGTAGAAGAGTCGGACTCGGCTCGCAAGTGTCATGGGGATAGGGTGATAGCAGATATGTTGTGCATCGTGGGGAGAGGGGATATGCCCAAATTTCGTAAACAAGAACAGGCAATTCCGAAACATTCCATCGGTGGGCGATTCCGGGAATTTCAAAAACAAAAGAGGGCCGCGAGACAACCGCAGACTACCTTTGACTTTACGCAGTGAGTGTAATTATGCCGATGAATATTAGTCCGAAACAGGTGCAAGAGGCCGTCTTGAAAGGGAGGGAGCGATTCCAGAACTTTCGCCAAGCGAGGTTGATGTTTCTTCGTAATTACGTCGGACAGTATTACGATCAGGAGAAAGGGGGGATTGGGGGCGAGCCACTTAATTTGATCTTTAACGCGATTCGTATATTACTCCCGTACATCGTGATGAATTATCCCACGTGTAATGTGCGATCTAAGTATTTGATGGCACGGGAATACGGAGAGTTGTTGAGCCTCGCGTTGAACCAGCATAGTCAGGAGATCGACATCAAATCCGTGTATCGACGGTGGATTGTTGACGCAATTTTTACCCTTGGGGTGTTGAAAACTGGACTCGCGGAAAGCGACAGTGTGTACGGGTTGGATGAGGGGGATACTATTGAGGCTGGGACGGTTTATACCGAAGCCGTTGACTTTGATCATTTTTGTGTTGATCCTTCAAGCCGGGATCATATGTTCCGCGATGCCCGGTTCATGGGGGATTCCATGTATGTCCCCCGTTCTGTGCTTCTGGATAGCGGGTTATACAAGAATGATCTGGTAGAGAAACTCCCCCGTATCTCCAGTAAACAGCAGGACGAACGGGCGCACGGTCTAAGTATGCGGGAGTTGAACGCGGATGATCTTTGGAAATTGGAAGACGAGGTGGAGATTGCAGAACTCTGGGTGCCGGGGGCCAAAGCTATCGTTACGGTTCCGATTGGGCCCAACGCGGCATTTGATGATTATCTGCGGGTCGATGAGTACTACGGTCTCAATGACGGCCCGTACACCCTACTTTCTCTAACCCCGCCCGTTCCCAGCAATCCCCTCCCCGTGCCCGCAGTTGGCATATGGAATGATCTACATATCCTAACGAATAGGATGGCGAAGAAGATTATCGACCAGGCTACCCGGCAAAAAGATGTGGTTGCATATCGGGGATCGGCAGCGGACGATGCGGAGGAATTGCAGAATGCAAGGGATGGGGGGGCGATTAAGTGCGATGATCCCGACGGCATACAGATCAAGAGTTTCGGGGGTCAACAGAATAGCAATGAAGCGGCGTTAGGCTCGCTGATGTCATGGTTTAACATGATGGCGGGGAATCCAGCGGCTCAGGGGGGCACTTCTATCGGCGGGGATTCGGCCACGGAAACCCGGTTGCTCGCGGGCAATACCTCTGTCGGTCTTGAGGACATGAAGGATTTGGTATATCAGGCGGTCGGGGCCGAATTGCGGAGGCGGGCTTTTTATTTCCACACTGATCCCATGATTAACATGCCTCTGATCCGACGCCAATCCCAACCGGCTCAGTACGCACCGGGGGCGACGGGGCCGATTATGGTCTCCCCCGCTACGATGCGGGAGATTCAGGTATTCCTTACGCCCGAAGCCCGGCGGGGTGACTTCCTTGACTTTATGTTCAGTGTCGAGCCCGAGTCGATGGGGCGTAGGGACTCTCGCACGCGATTCCAACAGGCATTAGATTTCGCGGTAAAGATTCTGCCGGCAGCGGCTCAAGCGGCTCAAACCCTCGCTATGTTGGGCATTCCCTTCTCTCCGAAGGAATACATCATTCGCATGGCAAAGGATGCTGGTATTGATTGGCTCGATCAAGTCTTCTATGACCCCGAATTTCAACAGCAGATGGCGATGCGTTTGATGGCGGGACCGCAGGCTGGACCATCGAAGGGACAGGCCCAACCCAAAGACATGTCTGCCCAGATCGCCCAGAACGGACAACCTGCAAATGTGGCGGGAGGTGCCCCCGACATGATGACTCAAATTATGCAGGATGAACAGATGGGGGCGAATCAGGGGCAAATGGAAACGAAGAAGGAGGTGTGGTGATGCCATGGAAAACGGACAAACAACGAAGATGGGGGAATAGTCCCTCGGGCGTCGAAGCGATGGGTCAAACGAAGGTTGACGAGTTCAACCGCGACTCTAAGAGAAAAGAGTTGCCCGAGCATGTGAGACGGGCGAGATTGGTAAAAATAGTGGCTCGAAAACTGAAAGAAATGAGAGGTGATTAATTCCACTTTACACCTATCAGTGTACGAGATGTAAACGGGAAACCGTTGAATTTCAGAAGATGGCCGACAAACACCTGACGGTCTGTCCGATCTGTAAGACCAAGACATATCGTCGAATCCCCTCCGTTCCGAGCACAAACCTACGCGGGTATCACACCCCCATCGACATGTACAGTATCGCAATGGATGATGATGCGGCGATCAAGGAATTCATCGGGAAATGCCCAGATGTGGAAGTAGCCACGGATAAGGCCGATCCGATGTATGGAGTCCCCGTCGCTAGAAATCGCCGGGATAAACTTCAGGCATTGAAGGGGGCTGGTTTCGTGGAGACAAACTAGAACAAAGGAGAAGATAACTCAGTTTTTATTGGACAGAGGACCGTTTGTGTGGTATAATTGTGACGATAGTTCTACATTTCCCCCCTACCCCCACCCTTGCGGTGAGCAGCGGGGAAGGAGACTCAATTGCCAAGTGAAGAGATCGAAACAGCAGTAGCAGTAGCACCCGAAATCCCCTCATCCCGAGTGGAGGATGATTCGTTTGTAGAGGAGAGGTCTGCCACTGCGGGGACAAAGACCCCGGAAGAGGACCGTGCGACTTTTGTGTCGAGAGTGGCGGAAAAGATTCGTACTCTCGCCGCGACTTCTGAAAACGGGGATACGGTTTCGGGTACTGCGGGCACTGACAGTTCTGCTGATCTGTCAGTTGCCACTCCCGTTCCCGTCCCCGTTGACAATGAGGCGGGCGGAGAGGCGACGGGAACGGGAGAAATTGACGAATCAAGGGATGCAGCAGTCAAGGTCCCGGTAAAGCCGGCTGCCGAGACTCCTATCCTCCCTGATTCGTACCGGCGTTCGTTGAAGGCGTATGGCTGGGAAGATGCGGCCATCGATAAAAACCTTCAGACTATGGGCAAGGATTTCATCGACACTGCCGCGAAGATTCACTCAAACCGGAATTCTGAAGTGGGTCAGTGGGCAGAGGCAGGACGCCAAGCCCGCGAGCAACAGTCAAAGAGTGGGGTAACACCTCAACAGACTGCATTGTCGAGTGCTGGTAGTCTTCAATCCCTTGATGTTGAGAAATTGAAGGAAGAGTACGGCGAGGACGCCTTGATTACCAAGCTTGTTCTCCCGATGAGTGCGATGATTGAACGGATTAATTGGATGCTTCCGGCTGTGCAAGAAACGCAACAGAGGGCTAGTCAAGCTGAGCAGGATGCTTTGCTTCGGCAGATTGATGGCTTTTTTGGTAGTAAGGAAATGGACGCCTTCAAGGAAATCTACGGCAGCGGGAATGAACTTACGACGGAGCATTTCACCGCCCGCAATAAGGTGCTGGAAATGGCGGATGCGTTGGTAGTTGGGGCTAGTATGCAACATCGTAGACTCTCATCCGCTGATGCTTTGCAGATGGCCCATGATTCCGTTTCCAGTGGATTCAAGAAACAAGAAGCTCGTGTTGAGATCAAAGGGCAACTGACGAAACGGGCAAAAGGAGTCACCCTCAGACCCTCCTCTCGTCAACCAGTGAAGAGAAGTGGTGAGGGGATGACTCGTGAAGAATTGGTGAAGGTGGTTAGCCAAAAGCTAGCCGCAATGCGTGGCGATAACTCTTAACTCAAAGACCGGCTGGGCAGTAACTCTCGGTTGGTGAAGGATTTCTATGGGCGTGGACATCAGCCAAATGTCTGATCTGCTTATGACGACTTTGGCGAATCGTGCGAAGAATTTTTTCGAGGTTATGTGGGACACCCCCGACCTTGTGTTTTGCCGGATTTACAATGAGCACCGCCGGAAGATTGCCGGTGGCACAAGTCTCAAACGGCATGTGATGCTGGATCGAGTGGGGCGGGCGAAGTATCGTCAGATGTTCGATACTGACACTCCGGCCGTGGATAACACCCTACATGAGATTGAGGTTCATTGGTCTCAATTGGGTACGTCCTATTCGTGGGACGAGCTGGAACTCTTGCAGAACATTGCGTCTCCGGAAGGCGTCATTGACCTGGTGGAGTCCCGCCGCCTTGAGAAGATGTGGGATTATGCTGAGTTGCTTGAGGATCGCGGTTGGCTCGCTCCGATTTCCGCGACGGATAGACTCAATCCCTTCGGCGTCCCCTACTACCTCCCCTATGCGAACAACGGGGCCACGGTGGCCGGGTTCATAGGTCAGACGATTCGATATCAGGGGGGTACGACCGGTACGATCTGTGCAGGTATTGACGCGGCGGTTGAGGATAAGTGGCGGAGTTACTGCGGTTTCTACACGCGAGTGGATAACGGCCTGCTTCGCACTCTGCGTATGGCGATTCGCCGGACGATCTTCCGACCTGCCCCGAATGTTCCGGTTCAGGGCAGTAACAATGTGGGTTCGCCGTGCGAGTTGTACGCGAACGATGAGGTTGTGACGGAGATGGAGGATTTGGGAGACAAGAGAGACGATGCGTCGGCCCCGAAGGATTTGGCGGGCAAGATGCTCCACAACATGGACGGCGTGGTATTCTTCAATCGTCGGCCTGTGCGGTATGTCAGCCGCCTGGATGATGAGACGGTCGGTGATTCCAACGGTGCTGCATTCTCCCCCGATTCGATTACCTGCGTTGACTGGTCAAAGATTCAGCCCGTCACGCGAGAAGGATATTGGATGAAAGAGTCCAAACCGATTTCGGGTGGGATTAGCCAGCATACTACGCTGACTGTGTTCCTTGATGGTTCGCACGCGAACCTTTGCCCTAGCCGGCGAATGGCTGGGTTCCGGATTCACAAGTCAATTCCGTAACGGGATTGAGTTGGACGCGGGGGGAGGGCGTAACCCCTCTCCCCGAGACTTTCCCTCCGCGTAGGGGAGTACCCTACGGGATGATATGCGAGTAGTTTAGGAGATCGTGATATGAGCGTCGTTAATTTTTCACAGATTGGCGAAGCGAATAAGCCGAGTCCATCTGTTTGGGCCGACTGCCCCAACACCCTGCTTGAAGACCTGGGCATGGGATATTTCGGTCATGCGGAGTTTCTTGCGGCCCCCACGGGTGTCCTTGCGGCGACTCTTGATGCGACGATGATTGAGTTTGAGGGTGGATTCAAGTTGAGTGCCGACACCGACACCGTTCTGGCCATGAAGGCAGCGGAAGTCGGCGGATACCTTGACCTTGAAGTGGATGGTGACGACAACGATGCGGCGGCTTTGTACAGCCAGCCCATCGGTAAGATCATCAAGGGTAGCGGTCACAAACTCTGGTTTGAGGCCCGCCTTGAACTCGGGGCGATTGGCGATCAAGGCGTGTTCGTCGGTCTTGTCGAAGAGGCTGGAGCGACCCTTGATGTTGTTGCCGATGACGCCGGGGCTGATGGCGTGGTTACCAAATCTCTGATCGGATTTGTGTGCGACAATGGCGACACCAACGCCTTTGATATCATCTACCGCAAGGACGCGGTTGCGGTGGTGAGTGTTCTGACTGATTGCACGAACTCTGTGGCGATCCCCCTGGCGGAGCGATTGGCCGTGACTGCCAATACCGAAGTCAAACTTGGTATTCGATACGACGGCAGGGATCGAATTTACTTCTACGTTAACGGCTACAAGGTCGCGTCGAAGGAAATTGACTCCACGTTCGATCAGACGAAGGACATGTGCGCTATCGTCGGCATCAAAACGGGTGCTGCTGCGGCCCAGTCCATCGCGGTTGATTGGATTCGGTACGGTTTTCAGACTCGCTCGTAACTAACGACTTTGAAAGAAAATGACCCCTCCCTTACAAAGAGGGGTCCACTTTCAAAGTTTTCTTTCAAAGTGGAATCGTTATGTCTGAACCCACTAGCGTATTGACCTTCTCTGATTTGATTCTTGAGGTCGCTCACAAATTGGGCATGGCCTACTATGGGGTGAATGCCGAGGGTGTGGCCGAGATTCCCGTTGATGCTCACGACCTGGCGGAGTGCAAGCGTGTGGTGAATAGCGGTATTCGCATGTTTATCCACGATGCTCCGAAGTCGAATGGCTGGCGGTGGACAAAACCTATCGCCTCTGTTGTGCTGTGGCCTTCTGTGGCTGCGGTTGCGGGTGCCACGGGTGTAGCTGTATGGGATGCCCCGTCGGGCAAGACAACGATCACAGCGGGCGTGGCTTCGTTCTACGAGTCGATGGAACTGCGGACAATCACCTTCACGGTGGGCGGCAGTTTTACGATCAGCGATTACGTCTCCCCCACCGTTGTCAAGGTGACGGGTAACGCCGCTGCGGCGAGTGGCAGTACGTGGGTAATGACTTCGACCGGGGATTACACCCTGTCGCCCTGGTTCGGCGGTGAGTACAGCGGCAGAATCCTCTATGTTTCCAACACTGGTGTTGGGTCGGGGATCGAATGGATTAGCGAGTCAGTGATCCGGGAATGGCGGCAGAATCTCGCTAGTTCTTCGGGCACCCCGTATCTCGCCGCCGTGCGAGTGATGGCCACGGGTGTCCCTCGCCGTCGATGGGAATTGATCGTGCATCCTGCATCGACGGAACTTCTTACGGTGCAATTCCAGTATCCGTTGTATTTCGATAAACTCACAGCGGTAACTGAGGTACACCCCGCCCCGTTCGGGCACGATGAAACAGTCAAGGCGGCGTGTCTGGCTGTGGCAGAGAAAGAAAAGAATGATGCTCCTGGTCCCGATTGGGAATACTATCGGGGCATTTGTCTACCCAACAGTTATCGCATTGATGCCGCGTCGGCTCCGCGAAGACTTGGGTATTTTGGTGATCCCGGTAGTGCATCTGAGAGTGGGGATTACCGTAACAGTGCTGGGTATACCCGGCCTTTGATTGTGTATTACCCCTAACAGAAGAGAGATTTTGCCATGCTTTTCAATCCAGCGAATTTTCTGACTCATATCAAAAACCTTGTCACGGGCGGCGGCGTCCATAGGGATGGTACAACTCCCACTCACGATAGCGGGTATCTACGGGAGCGGCCCGTCCCTGTCGAGGAATTGTACGTGGCTGTCGGTCTAACTGATCTGACTGACAATAGCGGCGGTGCGGCTTCTGGTACTATTGCCGTGGTGACACTCCCCGATGCACTCACCGATAATGGTGGGGGTGCGGCCCACGATGATACCATAGCCGTTATGACTCCTGCCGTCGCAATCACTGACAACAGCGGTGGTGTCGATCCCGCGAATAACATCATCGCCGTTGTGACGAATCCTGATCTCGCTGATTGGGATGGGGCGACGGTGCATCCGTCAGCGGCTCAGGCTACCGCGATTGGGACCGCCCTTACGGCCATCAAGGCTGCGGTCGCTCAGATTGCGGCCAAGCTTAATGTCACTACCACAGCAGTCACGGCGATCAAGGATAACTTCAAAGAAGTCACCAATATGCAGACAGCGAATCGGACAGCCCTTGCCTCGATCAAGAACGCTGAGGCTGACTTTGCAGCCAAGATCGCGGCCCTCAATACTGCGATGTCCGGCACTGCGGCCATGTCACTCGTTGAAGCGAACGGTCTCTGTTACAAAATTCCCGCGAATGTGGACACTATCGGGCATGTCCACTTCATTGTTCCCCGTGACTACGATGAGGCCACGGACACTCTGAAGATTCGTGTTCTCGCGGATAAACTCGTGGGAGCGGTAGATCCCGATGTGCAGCTTGACGCCGAAGTATATGTTAAGCACCCCGGTTCTGCCCTGTCCGCCGACAAGAATCCCACGAAGCCAACTACCATTCTAACGACTGTGGCTCAGTGGTTGGAGTTCAACCTGTCCCGGTATGGTCTCAAGTGGGGCGACGTTGTTGACTTCAAGTTGATTACAGATGGTCACAACGATACAGTGACAGAGGAAGTCATTATTCGAGCCATTGTCCCCGTATACCGGTCCACCCTCGTTAGCTATAACGAGCGGGATTCGAGCGGCAACGACCTTCGATAGTTTTCAAGACTGATCTCCTTGATCGGGGATCAGCCTTTTACCATGGATGCAAAAACGGCCGCTGAAAATCTCGCCCTTGCCCAGCGTAAAGCTAGTGCTGCTGAGATCGCCTCTCAACTCGCACAGGCTGAGGTTGCTGTGAATCAAACTCTTGCCGCTGTTGAGGCAAGGACTGCGAGTAAAGCCACTACTGCTTACGATATTGCAGCCGCTCAATATGCAACTCTGCCCAATAGTACGACGTGGGCGGCTCGCGTTGCGGCTCTTACCGCTAAGACTTCCGCTCTCGCGTCTCTCGCTGTTGCAAATGCTACAGTTGTTACCGCTACTGCTGCCGCTACTGCTGCCGCTACTGCTGCCGCTACTGCTGGTGAGGATGTTATTGCCAGTCTTCGCGTAGTTGATGCGGTCAAGATTCGATGTGAAACGGCTCGCCGCTATGGAGTAGTGATCTAGATGGCGAAGCAAACCCTCCCAATTCAGCCCCCGATTAAGGGCGTCAATCGCCTTTTCGCTCGTGGTGAACAGCCCGACCGAACGTGCTGGGATGCTCTAAACATACTTCCATTTGATCGTTATGGGAGACTACGCATCGCTCAGCGGCCAGGAACCTCAAGGCTGTATGCCGCTGCTCTGGGGGGTGGTACGGCCCCGGTGCAGGGATTCTGGCAGTGCTCTTGGGTGCTCGATCCATTCTCTGTGGTGCCAAGTGGAGTGTTGTTCGCAGAACCGTTTACATATGCCAATGGGGTTTTAAATACTCTCAATCCCAATTGGCGGGCTAGTGCAACGAATACTTCTGACCGTTCGGGTGTTGCGGTCGGGGTGGATAACACGCGGGTGCTTGTTGATACCGCAAAGGCAAAGGGACTCACAAATGATTATGCGTGTGCAGCAACGTATACGCCAGTTTTGGCGTTGGGGACATCCTATATTATTCGTTGCACCGCAACTCCGAAAACCTCTAGTGCTCTGGATTACGGTGTGAATCTGGTCTGCCGGATCAATGTGACCACGTATGCCCTCACTCACATTTGGCTGAACTTTAATCGTCACCACATCGAAATATTTACCGGGAGTGGAACATCTCTTGCGTATTATGCGTTTCCGGGGATTTTGGCGGATGCAGACTATACACTCGATTTGAGGGTAAATGGGAATGTGATTTCGGGGTGGGTGGATGGGGTTAAGTACGTACAAGCCACATCTGTTGTAGGGGCGGGAAACGGTGGTGTGGGGTTTGCGTGTCGCCAACTAACATCAGGAGCTCGGGTAGATGATTTTATCGTCTATACCGCGACGGCTCCCGCGACTTTGCGACAGACCGATATTGTGTACGCGGTGGGCGGATCGTTGTACATAGGCACGAACGCCGAGGTTCCTACTCCTGTAACCGGGGGCACTACGGTCTTGTCCACCCAAGCTTGCCCGCAGGTCGCTTACCATTCGGGGTATTTGTACCTTGTGGATGGTCTCAGTATCATCATGGTGAATATCTCTACGCGAGCGGCAGAGACGTATGCGGCCACGGTCGGGACAGCCCCGACAGACTGCACCCTTGCTTGTGTCTATCGGGGTCGATTGGTTTTAGCCGCCCCCCGAGACATGCCGCAAAATTTCTTCCTCAGTCGTGTGGGAGTTACTACAGATTGGGATTATGCGGCGGTTACAAGTGACGCGGCTTTCGCCGGCAACGCGAGTCTTGCGGGCCGTATCGGTGAACCCATCGTTTGTTTGATGCCCGCCAGCGATGATCTACTCCTAATCGGGGGCGATCATAATGTATGGATGATGCGAGGCGATCCCGGTTTTGGCGGGACCATTGACCAAATCAGTGATGCCATCGGTATTCTAGGTCCGAATGCTTGGTGCAAGGCCCCGGACAACACTATCTATTTTGTAGGCACAGGCGGTTTGTATAAGATGGCTCCGGGGGCATCGGCTCCCGAGGATATCAGTGGTGATAAGTATAACCAATTTTTTACGTCCCTCAACCGGGGTGCGTACTACATTCAGATGGCGTGGGATCGGGATAATCATGGGGCGTACATCTTCATCTCTCCGGTGAACACTGGGGCGGCAACGCATCTATGGTATGACGCCCGAACTAATGGGCTGTGGCCGTTGCAATTCCCCAACGCCCATGGTCCAGTTTCCTGTTTAGTTTATGATGGAGACTCCCCGACTGACCGGGTATTACTGATGGGAGGACGGGCGGGATTGGTTCAGAAGATAGACAACACAGTTCGCAAGGATGACGGATCAACCATTTCGTCATATGTGGTGCTCGGCCCCTTCCGGCCATCTTCGGGCGATAGCATTTTGACGGGTGCTACGTTTGAGTTTGGTGAGTTGAGTGCTGCTGATCTAGCAACCCCGGCGCTTTGGGCTGTTACAGCAACACTGCGAGCGGGTAAAACAGCCTATGACGTGACTGAGGGAACACCCACGGGTAAAGCTGCGGCAACGTTCTCCCGAGATCGTCGCACAAAGACGCTAACGCAACGTCTTCGGGGGCAATGGTTTTCCGTGGAACTTCGGAATGAAACCTCGGATAAATACTTCAGTTTCGACAGCGGAGAATTGGAGTTTGAGATATCGGCGGGTAAGAATCGGAGACAACGCTGATGGCGGGTGATTGCCGGATAGATCGAAATGCGAATGATTCTATTCGGCTTCGTCGGAATCAGCAACGAATGGCCGTGGGAGCACTCACGGGAACGGTTATTGTAAACAGCCCGCTTTTCAATACGGGTGCTGCCATTACGCTCACCCTGTTGGCAACGGGTGGACTTCAGACCGTTACTAATGCCCTTAGTCTCAAATTGGATGGGACTACATTGGCCTTGGGAGCGGCGGGACTAAAAATCAATGGAGTACACAACCACGTAAGTAATGCAGTGCCGACTGGAGTAATTAACGGGACGAACCCCACATTTACTCTAGCAAGCACTCCCTTGGCAAATACTTTGATGCTGTTCAAGAATGGAATGTTGCAACGTGCCGGTGCGGGTAATGATTATACCCTCGCCACAGCTACGATTACTTTTCTAGCGGGTAATATCCCGCAAACTGGCGATGTGTTACTGGCGGCGTACATAAGTTCATAGAAGGAGAAGAGACAATGGCTGCTACTAGAATTACGACCCAAGACATTCTGAATGACGCGATTGACAAAGACAAACTCGCCATTCTGGGTACTCTCGGCGACATCCTTACCTATTCAACTGAACCGGCGGTGTTGGGAGCCGGGACGGACGGGCAGATTTTGTCGGCCGATGATGGGGAAACCACGGGACTGAAGTGGATCAATGCCCCCTCTGTCCCTACCTTTGTTGACAGCGAAGTACCCTCCCCAGCCCCAGACGGGGTAGAGGATGAGTTTACTCTCGCTGCCGCACCCACTGCGGGCACATTGCATTTGTACAAGAACGGTATCCGGCAACAGGTGGGGGCGGGCAATGACTACACTCTTGCTACCCTTACGATCACGTTTCTTGCGGGGAATATTCCCCAGACTGGTGATATACTGTTGGCTGATTACCACACCTAAAAGGTAGGCGAGGTTGAGTTTTACGGAGGTATTTATCTATGGCTGCTACACGGGTCAGGTCTCAAGACATCAAAGACGGCGAAGTCCTCGTAGGAGATATCGGGGCTGCTGCTGTTACCTTCGTAAAGCTCAGTCTCGCGGCTAACCCTGGTCTTGAGGACGGGGGAGCGAGCGTGATACAGGTCAAGGTTGCTGCCCCGATCACATTGGGGGCAGCTGGTGTTGGGGTTAGTGATTTCACCAGTGGGAGTAACAATCCAGGAGTCAGGGGTACTGTCCCTGCTCCTGTGCTTGGTGATATAACCAAGTTCTTACGGGGTGACGGAACGTGGGCTGCTGGTGGAGGTGTGACTGGGCCGGGATCGAGTACGGACAACGCGATTGTGAGATGGGATGGAGCGGGCGGTACTGCGATTCAAGATTCGGCTGTGACGATTGATGATACCGGAGCCATAACCGCCCCCGATGTCATTACAATACCCTGTATCCTGGATAGTCACGATGAACTCACGAACGGAACTTTTGCCGCCGATCTCAGCGGCTGGAGTGTAACGGGTGGGGCATGGGCGTGGAATGACGCGGGGGGTACGGGAGTTGCCCGAGCTTCTCTTGCGGGTGATCTTACTCAGTTTGCTCCCACTCCCTTCGCTACTTATAGAGTACGGTGGACTTTGGCAAGACGTGTGACGGGCGGGGTTTCTGTAAGCATGGGTGGGATTCTCCTCGCTGGTGGTGTCTCCACCGTAGGGACGTATACACACTATGCGGCTGTCAACACAGCGGCAGCTCTAACATTTCATATGGGTATGACTGGCGATCTTGATATTGATAACATCTCAGTGGTACAGATGTCCCTCCCGGGGAGGACTACGTATCTGAGTGCTGGACTGGCGGTTCCTCATTGTGCAATGGTCCTCGGTGGAGACAATCAGCCACTTCAGCGACAAACAGCCGATGGTACGGTTGTTGGTGGGGATATTCGGGGTGCGAATGCGATGGATTTTCAATCAATACGGAGTGCCGCCACACAAGTAGCAAGTGGAGAGAGTGCGTTTGCTTCTGGAAGAAACAACACTGCGGCGGGGAGTTGTTGTTTCGCGGTAGGATACAATAATAATATTGATGCGGCGGCGGCATATGGGATAGCTATGGGGAACGCTAATGTTCTAGGTGCAGGTGCGAGCTACACCGTTGCTCTCGGCTATAATAACACTTGTTCTGCTATTTATTCTTTGGCGACAGGTGCTTGTGCTCAGCCTGACCATCTTGGGGAACATGCTCATAGTTGTGGTTATTCTTGGGGAAGTGGAACATGCCAAGTTATTACACTTACTCTTAGTGGCACTTCATCCAGTGCTACCCCCATAATTCTATGCACAAATCTGAGTGCTGTAAATAGGATGACACTGGCCGCCGGAACAATCTATGCCTGTCAGATTGAGATTGTAGCAGTTAAGCACGACCACACGACTGCGGCCTATTTCATACGGCAGGTGTTAATCGAGCGAACGGGGGCAACAACGGCCCTGGTAGGTGCGGTGCAAACAATCGGAGTAGATATCAACGCCTCTGGATACGCAGTCGCTATCACTGCTGATGACGTGAATGACTGTCTGCAAATACAAGCGACGGGGGCTGCGGCTACGGACTTGCGGTGGGTAGCTACGGTACGTGGGACGAAGGTTTATCATGCGTAGAGGAGATCGAAGTGACCAGAAGAATAGACCATGGTAAGGGGTGGTATTCCATCGACGCTCCAGATGGCTCGTCGAAATACTACGGTCCCGATGGTAGAGAGATGGGAACTAGACCGGCAAACCCGGACTATGCCTTTAAGGATACCTCCCCGATTTCGACGCCTGCTCAGCCGTCAGTTGTACCCGCGACAGGTGCGTTGGGAGCATCAGGGGGAACCCCGCTAGCTTGGAAGGGTAACACACTCTCCGGGACAAGTACAGGGACATCGGGAACATCGGGGGGAACTCCGTTAGCCTGGCAAGGGAACACGCTCTCTGGCACAGGGGCACAGGGAGCCTCGGGGGGAACTCCGTTAGCCTGGCAAGGGAACACGCTCTCTGGGACAGGGGCATCGGGAGCAGTGGGAACTTCTATGGAACCCCGACCCCTCGGCTTGAGCGGCGGTACCACGACGGGAGGAGGAGGCCCTTCAGCAAGTGGAGGCGGAGGCGAGAGTAGCAGCAATCAGGCGTCGTCTTCAGGGTCACCGGGTATCGGAGCAGGAGCGGGGACAGGAATGACGGGAGCAGGAGCAGGAGCGGGAGGAGCGAATATGGCGACGCCGAATACCTCTGCGGGGGGGTACGACAACACCCTCCTCCAGAACCTTATGAAACAGTTTCAAACATCAACCGCAGCCTCGAATAAGGCGGGAACGGCTCAGTATAAGAACCTGATGA
>Ga0315288_10005733_pt1 | contig 15776 bp, 12 predicted proteins | sample YL17G11_20_MG_FD_203454 | JGI IMG/M metagenome (GOLD analysis project Ga0315288, IMG submission 203454) | Sediment microbial communities from Yellowstone Lake, YNP, Wyoming, USA - YL17G11_20 | ecosystem: Environmental > Aquatic > Freshwater > Lake > Sediment | place: USA: Wyoming | collected...
TCCCGACCCGCCCAACCCCGACTGGACCGCTGTCTCCCAACCCCTCATCCAGCAGCTCGAAAAGGACGGCAAGAAGATCGACTGGCCCGGCATCACCGCCGGCGTCACCGCCGATCCCGCCACCGGCGATGTCTACATGATCGTCCCAGGCCAAGGCGTCTGGAAAAGCGCCGACCAGGGCCAGACCTTCGCACGCGCCGACAAAGGCGAAATCGGCGGCCGATGCGAAACCGGCTACTCCCTCAACCTCGACCCCGCTGGCCGCCGACTCGCTTGCTTCATGCTCGACGGCAAATGCGCCATGACCCTCGACGCCGGTAAAACCTGGCAGCCCTTCGCCGACGTCGGAAGAAACTGGGACTACGCCGCCGTCGACTGGAGCCAGCCACTCCCACGCGCCATCTTCGCCGCCCGCCACGAGAGCGCCGGCGAAATGTACCTCTCCACCGACGCCGGCAAAACCTGGAAGATCATCGCCAAGGACCCCAAGTTCGCCGCTGTCGGTATCTTCGATGACAAGACCCTGTTGACGACCAAGGGCACGGGCGTCCTGCGCAGCACCGACGCCGGACAGACCTGGAATCAGGTCTCCCAGTTCACGCCCGTCGGCCGCGTCATGACCGTGTTCAAGGGCACCGCATACTGGCTGGCCAAGGAGGGCATCATCATCAGCCGCGACCGCGGCGCCACCTGGCAGATATTGGGCTCCCCCGTCGAGGCCGCCTGGGGCCCCATGTTCGGCAAGGATGAAAATCACCTCGTGGTCGCCGGCAAGAAGGGAATCCTCCAAACCACCGATGCCGGCAAGACCTGGAAACTCGCGGGCAGTCTCCCCAACGTCAAAGGCTTCGAGCCGACCAACCCCGGCTGGTTCCTCAACCTCGCCTGGGACCCCAACGCCGACGTGTTCTACGCATCGCGAATGGGCTCCCACACATACAAGTACGCCCCCCCCGCCCCAAAATGATCCTCCCTCCGCCTCTTCCGGCGATCAACGGCCCTCCGTCAAAAACGCCCTGACACGCGTGTTCGGGCCGCTGTCCTGCATGACAAAGCTGATGATCACCCGCCCCGTCCACCTCGGCGGCGCGTATGTCGCCAACTCCAACTGCACGTCGCCCAGATCATCCACCTTGACCACCCGCTCCGCCGCCCTCTGTGTGCCCCACGGCAACGCCGCCGTCTTCATCCCGCCAAGCATCTGGTCATACAGGAAGACGCTCCGCGAGTAGCCGCCATCGGCCTCGTAATCCACCCGTACACCCAGCGATGCTTCCTCCGAAACCTTCAACTGCCCGCTCTTGTCAAACCGAATCCCCAGCGTCGGCCGAGCCTTCTCCAGCGTCACCCCCACCACCGCGACCGCTCGCGCCTCCGAGCCCATCCCAAGGATCGCCGACCACGACCTCTCGTCAAAGTACGCATACTGGCCCGTCCCGCGCCTTGGAAAGTAATGATGCACCTTCACGATCCGCCCCGGAGGAGCAGCTCGCGCCATGGGCTTCGCCTCGATGTTGTCCAGCTTCAGATAGACCACCGCCTGCCCTGGAATCATCCCTTCCCACCTCACCGGCGCATCGACAACAACTTCCTTTGTCTCCACTGGCTGAAGCGCAATCCGACCGCCCTGCCACGCGATGACGCTATCCCCGGCATCAATCCGGTACACGCCCAGCCGGGCCTTCCTGAACGGCACGTTTCCCAGGCTCACGGCCATCCGCTGCTCCTCGGTGCTGCTGTTCCAGATGACGACGCACGCCTTCGATTGATCCGCCGATGCCATGCATTTCACCGGCCCGGTCCCGTCGGCCTTCACACGCTCGACCGGCATGTCGCCATAGATCGCAAACGCGCCGAACGCCGCCTTAAGCTCGCCCTCGACGCTCACCAGGCCGTACGAATCGAACTGGCCCGCGTCCATGTACTGCGCCCAACTCACAACGGTCAGGTCCGTCCAATCGAGGAATATGCTGACGTTGTCCAGCGCCTTGCCCGCCAGCGCATACCCCCCCGTGAGCCCCGCGGTCTTGCCGTAATAAGGGTGATACTCACCGAGGTGCATCTCGGTGGTCTGGAAATACGCCTTGCTCCCGAGAACCTCGCGAACCGTCTTCAGCCAGTTCCCGGCCACAACCTCTCTCGCCGGGTCCCCCTCGCCGCCGCCAATCGAGTGGAACGAGATGAAGTCGAGCGGAATCTCGTTCTTCTCGACAAACCTCACGAAAGGCCCCGCCCACCAGGACGAAAATGCAAGCCCGGGCCCGCCGATCGTCGCGTCCGCATTCCCGCGGCGCATGCCCACCGCCGCGGCTTTGTACATCTCGAAAAACTCCTCACGCGTCCCACGAAAAAACTCGCTGAAATCAGGCTCGTTCCATACCTCGTGATAGCCGATCCGAATGCCCGATTCCCGAAAATGCCGCGCGAACGCCTCCGCAGCCTCGGCCCACCTGCCCATGTCCGTCGGCGGACCGCGCCAGCCCTCTTTGCCCTGCAGCGGCCGCGGCGTGTAACAGAACGACCAGTACGGCAACACCCCGATCTGATTCAGGCTCCTCGACAGCTCGTCGATCTCGCCCCAGTTGTACCTGAGCTTGCTGGCGCTCCCGGCCACCATCTGCTCATCCCAGCCCACATCCTTGCCGATGCTCAAGTCGATCCGCAGCGACTGCGCGCCCAGTATCGCGAGCTTGGGCACGTCGCGCCGATGCCGGCCCATCGAAACCATGCCGGAATTCATCATGCCGAATTTCTTCACCAACGGGGGGTCGATCCTCGTCTGAAAATCGACCTCCACCCGCCGCTCCGCAGCTCCGGCCGAGCATACCCAGCCAACAAGCGCCAACACGAGCGCGACCACCCAACACAAAGCCGCCAACGTCATCCCAGACATCCAACCAGTCCTTTCGCCAACCCCCATCCTCGTGCTTTCGAGCCTTCCGATGCTATTCAATCTTCCGCAGCTTCGCCGCCGCCACGATGTTGCCCGGCTCGACGATCGGATCGGGATCGTGCGGGTCGGACTTCCGGTATTCGAGTACCACGGCGCCGGCGAGCTGGTGAAACCGGAGCTTGCCGCCCTTCGTCAGCGTCACGGCAATGCGGGTGAACGTGCCGTTCACCGAACTGCGAAGCTCCACGTCTTTCGCTGTGATCGTCACCTTCGATTCACCGTTGATCTCCGCGCCCTCGCCGCCAGGCCTGGCTGGCGCCTCAACGAAGATCACCGTGCCGTTCGGCGCGTTCACCTCGACAGTGGACTGCCCGTTGATGGCCTTGCGAAACTCCACTCTCCCGTTAGGGGCGTTGAGCTTGACCGCCGAGTGGCCGTTGACCGCATCGGTAAGGATGATCTCCCTGGCTTCGAGGGCCGACGCGTCAACGGTCGCGCCGCCGTTGACGACGTTGAGCTTCAGCGTTTTGACCCTGCCGCAGAGGGTGATCCTCTCGCCAGCGACAAGAGGCTCGAGCGTGTACTGCCCTTCAGGCTTGTCGATCCTGCGATCAGGGCCTTCGACGATCTCCTCGGGAGCCTTCGGCGGCTTGGGCTCCTGAGTTGGAGCCGTCACAGCCGGCTTCGGCGGCGGCACGCTTGCCACCATCGGCACCGTGGGCGCGATTGCCGGCTGCGTAGCCGGACCAGCGGGCTGTGACGATGACGCGACGCCCTCGCTCGCGGGTTGCGTTGCGGCCGGCGAGCGCGCCTCCTCGCCATGCCTACTAAAGACGACCACACGCGATGGTTTCCAGGGGTTAAGCAGCAGGGCGGCCGCCCAAACGGCGAGAACAACGACGGCCGTCGAAAGCACCCGGAACATCATCCCCGAAGCGGTGGAACGCGACCTGCCGCGACGAAGCGGCGTCGGCACGGAGACCGGCGCGCCAGCGCGGGCGACGCTCAGGCCCCCCCCCGCACGCGCCGCACGTCCCTCGCTCCGACTCCTCCTCGGTCATGGGAAGGCCGCACTTCGGACATCGCGCGATCGGCATCGCTGCACCTCCTGCTGCATCTGCTCAAACGTCGCTGGCGAGATCACCGCTCGATCGCCGCCGCCCGCTGCTGCGCTTTGCGTATCCGCTCCATGTCGAACTTCTCCCGACGGTCGAACCGGTAGATCCCGTTCTGCTCTTGATACACATCCGTCAACTGCGTGTAGCAGTAGCCGAACATCCTCGGGTTATCTAGCAGGATGCCGCAGAGCCTCTCGAACCGCTCGTAGAACTCCTCGATCGTCTTCGGGCGGTCGCCATAGCCCCAGGACAACTCCCCGCTCTTGGCCTCGGGGTTCCACCAGATCCCGCCGAACTCGGAAACGAAAAAGGGCTGCTTGCCGTACGGTTGCGAGATGGGATAGGCGCCGTTCCCGCCCCTGTTCTCGAACGGCTTGCCCTCGCGCAGCCCCGCGTGATTGCCCGCGAACTTCTCGGGGTTCTGCTCGTAATCGTGGCAGTCCCAGATGTCCGTCTCGCCCACGCGATGCGAGTACCCCGATGCATCCAGCACCGGCCGCGAGCCGTCCATCGCTTTCGTGGCCAGAAACATCCCGCGCGTCACGTCATCAAGCACCGTGATCCGATCGTGAAGTCGTTGCCACGTCTCGTTCAGCGGGCACCAGCCGATGATGCACGGGTGCGAGTAATCACGCTCGATGGCCTCAAGCCACTGGGTGATATACGTCGCCTCTGGCAGTTGATGATCGCCTTCCGGCCCCCCGGCGTTGCACCCCCAGTCCGGGAACTCGCCCCAGACGAGGTAGCCGAGCTTGTCCGCCCAGTAGAGGAAACGCTCCTCGAAAACCTTCTGGTGCAGCCGAGCGCCGTTGAATCCCGCGGCCATCGACAGCTCGATGTCCCGCTTCAGCGCATCGTCCGTCGGAGCCGTGAGAATCCCGTCAGGGTAGTAGCCCTGGTCCAGCACAAGCCGCTGGAAGACCGTCTTGCCGTTGATCTTCACCGCATCGCCATCAATCGTCACGCTCCGGAGGGCCGCATAGCTGGACACCCGGTCGATCACTTCCCCACCGGAGCCCAGCAGCTCGATCTCCATGTCGTACAGATGCGGGTCCTGCGGCGACCACAGCCGCCGCTTCTCTTGGGGCACCGGCAGATCGACACGCGCCGAGAAATCATCCAATCCACACTGGGCGATCGCAATCACCTTCTCCGCGTCCTTGAGCGTCGCCCGCACTTCCAGACCCGATCGCCCGCCGACGATCGGCTGCTCCAGCCGGATCATCCCGTTCCCCACATCGGGCGTGATCCTCGGCCGTTTGAGGTAGCTCTGCCCCACCGGCTCCATCCACACCGTCTGCCAGATGCCGGTGGTCCGCGTGTACAGGCAGCCGTGATTGGCGAAGAGCTGCGACTGTTTTCCGCGCGGCTGGGGCGGACGATGATCGTCGCGAGCCCGCACCACGATGACGGCCCGCTGGCCCGCCTCCGCAACACCGCTGAGGTCGCACGTGATCGGCGTGAACCCCCCGCGATGCCGCGCCACCTCCCGCCCGTTCACCCAGACCGTCGCGTCATAATCCACCGCCTGGAAATGCAGCAGGACCCGTTTGCCCTTCCACGCCGCTGGAATGCTCACCTCGCGCCGATACCACACCGCCGCCATGAAATCGCCCTTCCCCACCCCCGACAGCTCCGACTCGGGGCAGAACGGCACGTTGATCTGCCCCCTCAGCGGCCGGTCCCGCACACCACGTTCCAGGCCGGTATCCCCCTGGTCGATCTCGAACTCCCACGGCCCGTTCAGACAGAGCCAGTCCTCACGCACGAACTGAGGACGCGGATATTCGCTTCGCATGACTTGCATGACGCTTCCTCTATTCCTTCAAACCCGACACAGAGATCCCTTTAACGATCTGCCGCTGGAACAACAGGAACACCACGATGACGGGAAGCGTGCAGATCACGCTCGCCGACAGCGTCAAACCATATTCCGTCGCATACGACGTCTGGAACAGCGCGATGCCCACCGGAAGCGTGTAGCGATCCACCGAATCCAGAAACACCATCGGCCCCAGGAAATCATTCCACGCGCCGATGAAAGTGAGAATGCCCAGGGTCGCCAGCGCCGGCCACGACAGCGGCAAAATGACGCGCCAGTAAATTCCGAGCCGCGAGCACCCGTCGAGCGCCGCGGCCTCTTCCAGGTCCTTGGGAATGCCTTTAAAAAACTGATGGAGGAGAAAGACGCCGAAAGCGTTGGCGCCGGCGGGGATGATCAGCGCCAGCGGCGTGTCGAGCCAGTGCAAACCATTGAGAATGAGGTAAACGGGGACAAGTAGAATCTGCCCCGGCACCATCATGGTGGCGACGATGATGGCGAAGATGTATTTCTTCCCCGGCAGCTCCAACCGCGAGAGGCCATATGCCGCCAGCGAGTCGATGGTCAGCACCAGCACCGTCACGGAGGACGCGATGAACAGGCTGTTGAACAGCCAGCGGACGATCGGGATCTCTTCGGAGTTGCCGAGGACCTCCCTGAAATTGACGGTCGTCCAGTGCTTCGGGAGGAGGCTCCCAAATTCGAGTATCTCGCGGTCAGGCTTCAGCGCGGTCACGAAGATCAGCACCACCGGCAGCACAAACGCCAGCGCCCCTAGCATGACCAGACCCTCGAGTATCCACGTCTTCCGCATGCTATCTTTCCCGCATGATCCTGAACTGCGTGATGGAGAACACCGCGATCACGACGAACAGCAGCCAGCTCATCGCCGCCCCGTATCCCATGCGATAATGGTTGAAGGCGGTTTCATAGACATACTGGACCAGCACGCGCGTGCTCAGCTCCGGGCCGCCCCGGGTGATCAGGAACGTCTGCCCGAACACCTGAAACGAACCGATCACGTTCATGACGATCACGAAGAGGAGCACAGGCCGCAGCAGCGGGAGCGTAATGTGCCAGAAACGCCGCCACCCGGTGGCGCCGTCAATCGAGGCCGCTTCGTAATACTGCTCGGGGATCTGCTCCAGCCCGGCCAGCAGCACGATCGCGGGCCCGCCCACCGTCCACCAGAGCGTCATCAGCACCACCGACGGCATCGCCCAGTGCGCGTCGATCGTCCACGGAATCCGGATGCCCATCTTGCTCAGGTACGCGTTGAAAACCCCGAAGTCCGCGTGGTAGAACCACCGCCAGAGAATGCCCGCCACCGAAATGTTGATCATCATCGGGAGAATGAACGCGGCGCGGTAGACGGCCTGCCGGCGCCGTAACCCCGACAACGCCACCGATATCGTCAATGCCAGAATGACCGTCAGCGGAACCGCCATGATGACAAAAAAAAACGTCGCCCGCAACGCCTTCCAGAAGTACGCGTCACGCATCGCTTCGCCGTAGTTGCCCAGCCCGATCAGCCTCGGCGGCAACGGCGACAGCATCTCCCACTGCATCAGGCTCAGCACCAGCCCGAACACCACCGGCAGCACCACAAAAGCCACGAAAAGCACCAGGTACGGCAGCACAAATGCGTACCCCGCCAGCCGCAACAGCAGTCGCTTCGAGATCATCGCTCCCCACCCCCCTTCCGATACATCCTCCGGTCACGCTCCAGGATCGTGTTGAGGCGCCGTGTCGCGGAGGCCAGCGATTCCCCAGGCGTCATGCTCAACCGCAATGCGCGCTCGACGGCCACATCGAACTCGGCCTGAAACTCGAATATGAACGGCACGCGAGGCAGATACTGTACATAGGGCAACTGCCTGGCGAACTGGCTCTGCACGCTCATCGCCCGGAATCGGTCCGTGTCGCGGAGGCTCTTGCGCACCGGCACCTGCCCGCCGTCGGCCCAATCCAGACTGTTGTCGGACAGGAAGCAGATGAACCGCCACGCGGCCCGAAGCTCCCGGCCGGCTAGGTCCCTTCGCAAACACAGGCTGTGCGAGTCGCCCCACGTTGCCGCCCGATCGCCCAGGAGCGGCATGGGCGCGCCGGCGTAGGGTAGGTTGCCTTGCCGCCTCAGGTCCGACAGCATATACACGCCTTCGAAAACCATCCCGACCTTCCCCTGACGGAAGCCGATCCACGAATCCATGCTTTGCGGCCGTGCGATCAGGTCCTCTTTCATCAGCTCCACGCAGAACTCCAGCGCGCGCACGTTGGCCGGATCGTCCAGCGTGCACCGCGACAGGTCCGCCCTGAACATCTCGCCGCCAAACTGCTTCATGATCGCGTACGCGTTGGTCCGCAGCCACGTGAAAATCAGCCCGTACTGGTCGCCCTTTCTCAGCTTCCGAAGAGCATTCACGAACTCCTCCCGATTGGCCGGGGGGCTGGGATTGCCTTCACCGTCGACGATGCCCGCTTGCCGAAGCAGTTCCTTGTTGTAGTACAGGCCCAGCGGGTGCACATCGAGCGGGATGGCCATCTGCCGGCCGTCGAAACACGCATACTCCCACACGTTGGCATCGACATCGGAGGGGTCGATGCCGCCCGCGGCAATCAGGTCATCCAGCGGCCGAAGCAATTCCGCGCGGTTGAATCGCGGCAGGACGGCGCTGTGGACGACGAAAATCTCAGGAGCTCGTCCCCCCAGGCCCGCCACAAACACCTTGTTGTAGTACGTCCCCCAGTCCATCCGCTGCATCAGCACGTGAACGTCGGGGTTCTTCTCGTTGAATCGCTTCACCAGCGCCAGAATGGTTCTGCCATCCGGGCCGGTGAAACCGTTCCAGAACCGGATGGTGACCTGGCTCTGCGCCGACCGGCCGCCGGCCCATCCGGACCAGCCCGCCAGCACGCACGCCAGCGCCGCCGCCACCACGACGCCCACGGCCGCCATCCATTTCCTCGACATCGCCATCTCCGGCCCATCCTGCGCCGCCCATTGATACTGCCACCCGCCTCTCAACGCCAGTCGCCCCCGGCGCGTAGCGCACAGCATGAGACATGCCTTCGCATCGTCGATCTTCGCCTTGGCCTGCCTCGCGGCTTACTGCGATTCCGCCGCCCAATCGCCAACCACCCGGATCACCGACCTGATGCCTGACACATGGGCCGCCACGGACTCTCTGGGCCGCTCCCTGCCGACCTTCGACCAGGCCGGCGCAGCCAGAACCGGCAAATACGTGGGGGTCTTCTACTTCATCTGGCTCGGCTCGCATGGCGACGCGCTCTACGACATTACCCGCATCCTCGCCGCCGACCCGCTCAACCCCCAGTTCGGCCCCCCCGGTGCGTTTCACTGGTGGGGCGAGCCGCTGTTCGGCTACTACCGCAGCGATGACCAGTTCGTCATCCGCAAACACGCGCAGATGCTCAGCGATGCCGCCGTCGACGTCATCTTCCTCGATGTCACCAACGCTTTCACGTACGACCAGACATACCTGACGGTCTGCCGTGTCTTCGAGCAGTTGCGCCGTGCCGGCCAGAACACGCCGCAGATCGCTTTCCTGGCCAACACCAGCAGCGCCAAGGTCGTCCAGCGGCTCTACGACACTTTCTATTCCAGAAACCTCTACCCCGATCTCTGGTTCCGATGGCAAGGCAAGCCGCTGCTGCTTTCGCCGCCGGAGGGCTTAAGCCCCCAGGTGAAAACCTTCTTCACCATCCGCCACTCGTGGGCCTGGTCCGATCCCCAAGCCTGGTTCAAGGATGGAAAAGACAAATGGCCCTGGCTGGACCACTACCCCCAGAAGCCCGGCTGGCACGAAAGCCCCGACCGACTCGAACAGATCAGCGTCTGCGTCGCGCAGCACCCCACCTCCAACATCGGCCGGAGCTTTCACGACGGCAAACAACCTCCGCCCGATCGCACCACCCCCGAGCAGGGCCTGTGCTTCGCCGAACAGTGGCGGCGCGCGCTTCAGGTCGACCCCGAGTTCGTTTTCATCACCGGCTGGAACGAGTGGGTCGCCCAGCGCTTTCTGACCGACGGCGGCCAGCCGTTCCTCGGCCGCACCCTGCCCAAGGGCGGCACCTTCTTCGTCGACCAGTACAACCAGGAATTCAGCCGCGACATCGAGCCGATGAAGGGCGGCCACGCCGACGCGCATTACTACCAGATGGTCGCGAACATCCGCCGATACAAGGGCGCTCGACCGCTCCCCAAGCCCACCGCACCCAAGACCATCCGCATCGACGGCCTGTTCTCAGACTGGGCCGACGTAGGCCCGGAATACCGCGACGCCGACGCCGATACAGCCCACCGCGATCATCCCGGCTGGGGCAAGCGTCGCTACACCGACACCACCGGCCGCAACGATTTCGTCAAGGCCAAGGTCGCCCGCGACGACGCCTTCCTCTACTTCCACGCCGAGACGCAAGCCAACATCACCAACTTCCGCGCCCCGAACTGGATGCTCCTCTTCATCGACGCCGACGCCAACCCCAAGACCGGCTGGAACGGCTACGACTGCCTCATCAACCGCCACGTGAACGATTCCCAGTCCAGCTCGATCGACCAGTGGATCGCCGACCCCGACGGCAAGGGCCAATGGACGCCGGCCGGCAAGATCGAATATCGCGTCGCCGGCAACCGCCTGGAACTGGCGGTCCCACGCAGCTCGCTGAGCATCAAAAACGCCGATGCCATCCAATTCGACTTCCACTGGGCCGACAACATCCAGTCTCTTGATGACATCGCCGAGTTCACCCTCCACGGCGACAGCGCGCCCAACGGCCGCTTCAACTACCGCTATCGCACAGCCCCGTGATCATCGCATTCTGTCAGAACACCCCGCCCCCGCCATTCTCGTTCACGTCATCAACCCCATCTCCACAAGATAGCGCCCGATCATCTCCTTCTCCTCCGCCACGCACGACCGAAATGGCTCGGCCATTCGACCGCTGCAGATCCCCATGCACTCCAGCGCGCATTTTGTCCCCCTGACAATCCACGACAGCCCCGGCCCCAGCGCATAGATCCGATGCAGCAATCTCATCCGCTCGGTCAGCCTCAGAATCGCCGCCCGGTCCTTCGCCATCGCCGCCTCGTATAGCTCAACAAACAGCCGCGGCTCGACATTCCCTCCCGCCGGCACACACCCGTGCGCACCGGCCGCAATCCCCTCCGCCAGCAACGCCTCCATCCCCACCAGCACGCTCCACCCCGACCGAGGCGCCGCGGCAATGACATCACGCAGGTATCCGATATCTCCCGAGCTGTCTTTGATGCCCACAACCTGTTCGATCTCCGCCAGCCGCCGAACCGTCTCCACCTCGTACCCCACCTTCGTCAGCACCGGAATGTTGTAGAGAAACACCGGCAATGGCTGCTCAGAAGCAACCCGCCGCACATACGCAAAAAGCTCATCCTGCCCCGGCGGCACATAGTACGGCATCGCCACCACGACCGCCGCCGCCCCCACCTCCGCCGCGTATCGCGCCAACTCGATCGACTCCCCCACATACGTGTCCGTCACCCCCACGAGCACCGGCCTCCGCCCTTTCACCTGCCGGCAGGTTCGCTCAACCACTTCTCGGCGTAATCGAGGGCTGACGCTCGACCCCTCCCCCGTCGTCCCGAGCACAAACAACGCATGCACGCCCCCGCCCATCACGTGCTCGATCAACCTCTCCAATCCCGCGACATCAAGGCTCTCAGGCCCCGTCAGCGGCGTCACCAGCGGCGGCACAATCCCACGCAACGGCGCCGGCAACCTGCTCCCAGACAACGTCATGGCCTCCGTCCCTTCTCATCAACACCCACACGCTCCACACCCCTGCTTCCCGTTGCGCGCCCACCCCCGCCCACAACCAGCCCCACCAGCAGAATCACCAGCGTCCCGATCACGCTGATCATGAACCCGTGAAATGGGCTGCGCATCGCCACCAGCGACTCCGGCCACCCCTTCTTCGGCGACAGCGTCATCCACAGGATCACCAGTATCCCGATCGTCACCGCCGTCATCGCCGCAGGATTCCCCGCCCGCCGCGAGATCAGCCCCAGCAGAAACAACCCCAGCATCCCGCCGCTGAAAATGCTGGCCATCTCCCACCACACGTCCAGCGCCAGTCTCGCACGCGTCATCGCCAGCGCCACGCCTATCCCCGCCACTCCCCATCCCAATGTTGCGGTGTACAGGACCATCATCGATTCGCGTTCCCCCGCGGCCGGCCTGACATAGCGTTTGTAGATGTCGCACAGGGTCAGCGTCGCCATGCTGTTGAGGTTCGAGTCCATCGACGCCGCGAAAATGCCCGCCACGACCAGCCCCCCCATCCCGGGCAGCAACGCATGCGATATGAAATGTGGAAACACCATGTCGGGCTGCTTCGCCGGATCAAACGGCCCCGCCAGCACATCGGGCCGCGTCATCCACAACGCATACAGCGCTGTCCCGATCAAGAAAAACGTCGCCGCCGTCGGGACGTACAACAGCGCCGCCAGCCACACGCTCTTGCCCGCCTCGCGGTCATCTCGCGCCGTCATGTACCGCTGCACGTAACTCTGGTCAATCCCGAAATTGCCGAGGTTGATCACCAGCCCGTACACGAACACCACCCAGAACGTCGGCTCTCTCAGCGACGGCCCGAAGCTGCCGAGGCCAAACTTGTGATTCGCGACCGCCACCTTCCAGATTCCCCCCAGCCCCCCTGGCACCATCCAGATCAGCGCAATCAGGCACACGACCGGCCCGGCGACCAGCACCAGGCTCTGCAACACCCCCGTCCAGACCACCGCCTGCATCCCCCCGACCGCCGTGTACGTCGTCATCAGCACGCCCGTCAGCACGATGATCAGCTTGATGTCCCACCCCACCAACGGGGAAACCGCCAACGCCAGCAAATAGATGATCGTCCCCATGCGCGCCATCTGCGTCAGCAAGAAACAGATGACTGCGTACGTCCGCGCCCAGGGGCCGAATCGCCGCTCCAGATGCTCGTACGCCGACACCTCGCCGTTCCGCCGGTAGAACGGCACAAACCACCGCACCGCCACCAGCGCCGCGATTGGCGTCGCCAGCGAAAACGCAAACGCGTTCCAGTTGCTCGCGAAGGCCTTGCTCGGATTCGCCAGGAAACTGATGCTGCTGATGTACGACCCGAAGATCGACAGCCCCAGCGCCCATCCCGGCAACGATCGCCCGGCCGCCATGAACTGCGACGTCGTCCCGCTCCGCCCGATGAACCAGCACCCCATTGCCACGATGGCCACGAGGTACGCCACCAGCACCGCGATATCTATGCCGGGCAGCTTCTCCATCGCAATCACATCCTCCTCAGGGCGCCTTCACAACCGAATCCGCCGACGTCAGCTTGCTCATGTCCCTCTCCCTCATTGAAGGAACACCACAAACACCTGGTTATACACTTCCGTCCCGCGCTTCACCCGCCGCACGTATGCGATCTTCCGACCATCCGGCGAAAACACGCACGCCTCAGGCCGCGGCGATTCCGCATCCGACGACCGCCCCGTCAACCGCGTGCTCCGCCCCGTCGCCACCTCCGTCATGAATACGCTGTTGTCCATCACGTACGCGATGAAACGCCCGTCCGCCCTCCACGTGAACGCCGACGCCACGTTCCACCCATTCCGCGTCACCTGCATCGCCTGCCCACCGACTGGCCCGACCGTCCACAACTGCACCACCCCCCCATCATCCTTCATCAGATACGCGATCCGCGAGCCGTCCGGCGAGCTTCGCAGCCAATGCCTCGGCCCGCTGATCCCCGGATACCGCCGATCCGCCGTGTACGTCAGCCGACGCTGCACCGTCCCCCTCGGCGGACAAGGCCGGCGCGTCGCGCTCCCCTCCAATGTACCATCGCCCGCCACCGTCACATCCTCCGGTATGTCCACGATGAACACTTCCGAAATGGCCCGGCCATCCGCCCTCACCACTTCGCCCTGAAACGCGATCGCCCGCCGCTGTCGCGCCCCATCCGGCTTCTCATATCCGTTGGCCCCCACCCATGCATCCTCAAACGCCCGCTTGATCTCGTCCGACCCCGCTCTCGGCTCGGCGGCTGTCTTCGTCACCAACACCGAAAAATACTCGCCATCATGATTCCGCGGATGATCCCTTTTCACACGCACCGGCCTGCCCGCCACGCTCACCCCCACATTTCGTAGATCCACATCATTCCCCGGCCTCTGCTTGTCAAACCGCGACAACACATGATCGTTATAGGTGAAACTCACCCACCGCCCGTCCCCGCTGAAAACGTGCACGTGCGTCCCTCCACGCAGCGCCCCCGGCGTGAACGGCTCCGGCACATCGCGCGCATCCAGGTTCATCACCGCCCCGCCGCGCGTTTCATCAACGATCACCCCCTGCCTCCGGTCCGCCCCGTACTGCCAATCCGCAGATCGCCGGTTCGAGTCCTGCCGGGTGCGTTCTCGCAATTCGTCGCCTCCTGCCGCAAAGCGTCCCGTTCACCCGCAAAAGCAGAGTGATTCTGATCGCTGGCAATAACGGCTTCATGCGCCCCCATCGCACGTGGCCGCATTGACTCGCACGGTTTCGCGTCCAGTTTGTTACACCTGTGTAACACCAAATCGCAAGTTCCTGTAGCCCGCGGCGCTACCGCCTCCGGCCGGGTGGTGGAAGTTGTTCCCGGAACGGAAGGGACGGCCGCCCGCAGATCGTGCAGCCGCACGTGGGCATACCGGCCGATGGTCAGGCTTGGCGTTGAATGCCTCGCCAGCTCCTGCGCCACCTTCACACTCGCCCCGCTGGACACAATCCCGCTGATGTAGTCGTGACGAAAGCCATGGAAGTCAAACACTCGCCCCTCGGCGTCCACGGCACAGAGGAAATCGCTTTGACGCCGCTCCCGCCGCTCCAGGGGCGTCGATGCCTCCCGAAGCCATTTAGCCCTTGCCCGCCGCAGATCGCCCCGCAGCATCGCCCCTGTCTTGTCTGGCAGGGCAAATACCGGACCACCCGCCGCCTGCGCGGCCAGCCAGGGCCTGAGAGTGTCCGCCAAGCCACGGTCAATCGGTTGTACGTCGTCGCGCCGCCTTTTCGAGTATGCCGCCGTGACAGAGATACTCGGCCCATCGCCCTCGAGCGCGAAACTTTTCGGGGTCAGACTGCGAAGCTCGCCTGCGCGAAAGCTCGATCCCGCCGCTGTCCGATATAGCATCGCCCGACCTTCACCGCTCATTCCGAAGGCCGCCGGCCCCCGCTCAGCCGCTTAAATGAGTCTGGCCAGCTCGTCATCCTGCAAATCACGCCGCACGCGCCGGCGGTCGGTTGCCGCGTTGAAGCCCCGCACCACGTCCAGATCGTTGTAGCGGACGCGCCGATCCGCCACCAACCACCCCACGAACGTCTTGACGCTCCGCAGAATCGCGTTGCACGTCCCCAGCGCCCGCCCGGAATCGCGGATGGACGCAATCGCCCGCCGCACCGCATCGGCCGACAGGTCGGACAGCCGGCCGGCCGCGATCAGCTTGACGATGCGGACTACATGCGCCGTCGCATCCGCCACGTGGCCGGGGGCGTCGCCCTTCGCTGCCAGCATCGCCTCAAAGTCGATGACGTGCTCGGCAATGGGCCTCGCCCCTTGTGTGCGGAAGCGCTCCGCCCGTGGGTCAACCCGGCCGTCCCGGATATCGCCCGCCTCGCCTTCCCAACCGACGGCCCGGCGAAGGGACGTTGCCTTGTCGGCTCCCCCACAAGTCCGCGATATCCACTTGCCGGCCTCGTCCTTGAACCGCCCGTACCATTTGCCGCCGCGTTGGAATACCGATGCCATTGTTCACCACCTTCGTCCCCACCTGTATTTGATTAGCGTCGTCTCGTGACCATCGAGGACAAAGGCGGCCGGAGAGTTCTGATCGGTTTGTTGCGGAGATGGCATCCCCTCATCCACTGGC